>Ga0326511_10003295_pt1 | contig 12998 bp, 12 predicted proteins | sample 0_2496_0518_D_FD_203701 | JGI IMG/M metagenome (GOLD analysis project Ga0326511, IMG submission 203701) | Bovine rumen microbial communities from UC Davis, California, United States - 0_2496_0518 | ecosystem: Host-associated > Mammals > Digestive system > Stomach > Rumen | place: USA... | reverse complement strand
TTAGCATTTTTATTTGAATTTTCTGTATTCCAATATTCAGATTCACCATCTATTAATTCTTTAATTGATTGGTCTGTTGTATTAGCTTTTCTGATTAATTCTCTTGTATATCTATATGTAATATATTTTTTAGCTAATTCATATTTATCAAATTCCATTAATTTTTGTTCTATAATATCTTGAATGTCTTCTACTAACATTCTTTTTTTCTTTAGACCTTCAATATATTTTATAATATCATTTATTTCTTCTTCAGATACTTTTTCCTTGTTTTGTACCTCATTATTTGCTTTACCAATTGCTACTCTTATTTTTTCACCATCATAATCTACTATTGTTCCATCCCTTTTAATAATCTTCATTTTTTTCATTTCCTCCTTGATCAAATCTGGTATAATTATAACTTAAATTTTTTCCTTTTCTGTTGCAATTGCAACTTTTTATTGTTTTTAAAATTTTCAAATTTTGAAGTGTGCTTTTTTGTAATGTTGTGTCAAATATTACATTTATATTACAAAATTATTACAAAATTATGTAACTTTTTTAAAAGCTTAAAATACATTCTGTTTTTGTCAAGAAACGTTAAAAATATACAAAAAAAGATTGAAATCTGAAGTAAATCCATTATTATTAAACCATTTTTGATTTACAATTTTGTTTTAATTCAGTTTCAATCTTTTTATTTTATTTTCTCAATTCGGCACCTAATGTCTTTTGTAATTCTGTTATTATGTTTTCCATTGTAAGATTTATCTCTTCATCACTTAAGGTTTTATTTTTATCTCTAAATATTAAGCTATATGCAACGCTCTTCTTGTTTTCACCTAGTTTATCACTTCTATAAATGTCAAATAATTTTGCATCTTCTAACCATTTTTTACTTTTCTTTATTATTATTTTTTCTATTTGACCTACTTCCACTTTCTCATCAACTATTATTGCAATATCTCTTTCTACTGCTGGAAATTTTGGAACTTCTACATATTTTTTGTTTGATTTAGAATATTTTGTAAGTTTTGTTATATTTACTTCTGCTACATAAACTCTTTTTTCTATATCGTAGTTGTTCAATACTTCTGGATGAACCTCTCCTATTGTTGCAATTACATCTATTCCAACTTTTATATTTGCACATCTACCTGGATGATATGAACCATTATTAGTTTCTTTTTCTATATCAAATCTATTTATATTAGAAGCTTCTAAAACGTTTTCTATTAGTCCTTTTAATATATAAAAGTCAACATCATTTCCATACATTCCAATTGTTAAAATATTTTCTTGAAGTGGAACTTCTCCTTTTTCTACTTCACCATTTACATTTTTATAATTTCTAGAAATATCAAACAATTTAACTTCTTGATTTTTCTTATTAGCATTTAATGATAATATCTGCATCATACTAGGTAGAGTTGATGGTCTCATAAGTTTATATTCATCACTTAATGGATTTAAAACAGTAATTGTTTGCTTTATTATTTCTTTATCAATATTTGATTTTTCTAAATCTTTTTCACTTACAAATCCATATGTATAAATTTCAGATAAACCATTATTTACTAATACCTGTTTTATATTTTTCTCTATTTTTTGTTCTTTATTTAAAACTCCTATAGTTGTATCTGCTTTTATAAGCGTTGTTTCTAGTTTATCATATCCATAAAATCTAACTACTTCTTCAGCTATATCTGCTAAAAATTCTAAATCCATTCTAAAATATGGTGCTATTGCTGTATCATTTTCAACTTTAATTTCTAGTTTTTCTAGAATACTAATCATTTCTTCTTTTGATATATTTGTTCCTAATAAACTATTTATTCTATCATAATCTAATTTAATTTCATTTATTTTTTGTTTTGTTGGATATACATCGATTTTACCATCAACTACTTCTCCTGCACCTATTAATTCCACAAGTTCTACAGCTCTGTTTATTGCCCTTAATGCATTTTCTGTTGATAATCCTTTTTCAAATCTAGATGAACTTTCTGTTCTTAATCCAACTTTTTTTGCTGTTTTTCTAACACTTCCTCCATAAAAAGAAGCTGATTCAAATACTACTGTTTTAGTATCATTTTCTATTTCAGAATTTATTCCTCCCATAACTCCAGCAATTGCAACTGCTTTTTTGTCATCTGCAATTACTAAGTCATCTGAATTTAATTCTCTTTCTTCTTCATCTAATGTTATTATTTTTTCACCATTCTTTGCTCTTCTAACTGTTATATGTTTTCCTTCAATTGAATTAATGTCAAAAGCATGCATTGGTTGACCCATTTCTAACATAACATAATTTGTAATATCTACTATGTTATTTATACTTCTTACTCCACAAGCTTTTAATCTTCTTTTCATCCAATCAGGTGATTGACCAATTTTTACATTTTTAACAACACGTGCTATATATCTGTAACATAAATCAGGTGCTTCAATATCAACAGTTAATCCTTCTATTTCTTTTTTATCTTCAACTTTCAATTCATCAATATTTTTTCTAAGATTTTTAAACTCTTTTCCAAGTGATACTGCAGTTTCTCTACCTAATCCTTCAATTGATAAACAATCTGGTCTGTTAGGTGTTATTTCAAAATCTATTATTTCTTCTTCTAAATTTAATACTTTTACAATGTCTTTTCCTAAATCTTTTTCAAAAGATTTGTCTAAAATCATTATTCCATGTTCTATTTGTCCAGGGTAATCTGCTATATCTAGTCCTAACTCTCCTACTGAACACATCATACCACAAGATTCTACACCTCTTAAACTACCTTTTTTTATTTTAACTCCACCAGGTAACTCAGATCCATCTTTTGCAATAGGAACAATATCATTTTCTTTTATATTATTTGCTCCTGTTACAATTTGAACTATTTCATTTCCTAAATCCACCTTTGTTACAACTAAATGATCTGAATCTTCGTGTTTTTTTATTTCTAATATTTTACCTACAACAACATTTTTTATATCTTTTCCTCTTTGTTCTATAGTTTCCACTTTAGAACCTGTCATTGTTAAAATATCACCTAATTTTAAAGTATCTACATCTATATCACTATATTCTTTTAACCACTCTATACTAGCTTTCATAACCTTCTCCTTTTAATTATTATTTATCTTGAAATACCTTGGCTTTGTCTATATCCCTTTGCAGCTTGATAATTATTATAATTTGGTACTTGAGTAACTACCTGTGAATCTACTCCTTTTGTCATCCTATTTAAAAAGCTGTTTCTTTTTGTATTAATATAACTTATTTTCCCTTGTTCTTGCATTCCTTGTACTAATTGTTGCATTGGTACCAATCTATAGCCTTCTCCTACAGGTATTGTTGTATAATTTTGATATTTACTTGTTTGCAATAATTTCATTGCATCTTTTAGAGAATATATTTTATCTTCTTTTTTATTTATGTTAAAAATCCCCAATTATTTCAACACTCCTTTTTATTTTTTAAAATTGTTTTAAGAATCTTACATCATTTTCAAACAACAATCTCATATCATCTATTCCAAATTTTGCCATAGCAATTCTTTCTACACCAAATCCAAATGCAAATCCTGAATAAATTTCTGGATCAATTCCACAGTTATTTAAAACATTAGGATGAACCATTCCACATCCTAAAAGTTCTATCCAGCCTTCATTTTTACAAACTCTACAACCTTTTCCCCCGCACACAAAGCATGATACATCTACTTCTGCACTAGGCTCTGTAAATGGGAAATGGTGTGGTCTAAATCTTAATTTTGTGTCTTTTCCTAAACATTTTTTAGCAAACATTTCTAATGTTCCTTTTAAATCTGTCATAGAAATATTTTTATCAATAACTAAACCTTCTACTTGATGGAATACAGGTGAATGTGTACTATCAATGCTATCTGAACGATACACAGCACCTGGACATATAATTTTTATTGGTGGTTTTTTATTTTCCATTACCCTTGCTTGTACTGGTGATGTTTGGCTTCTTAGTAAAATATCTTCTGTGATATAAAATGTATCTTGTATATCTCTTGCAGGATGATCAGGTGGTGTATTTAGTTTATCAAAATTATATATTGCTTTTTCAACTTCTGGACCATCTGCTATTTCATAACCCATACCCAAGAAAATTTCTGATACTTCATCAATTATTTGTGTAATTGGATGAAGTGAACCTAAATCTATTTTTTTACTTGGTTCAGTTACATCTATATTTTCTGTTTCTAATTTTTTTAATAATTCTTCTTTTTCTAATTCTTTTTGTTTTTCATCAAAAGCTTTATTTAATTCATCTCTTACTTCATTTACTAAGCTTCCGATCACCGGTCTTTCTTCTGGGCTTAATTTTCCCATACCTCTTAATACAGTTGTCAATTCACCTTTTTTTCCTAAATATTTAACTTTACATTCATTTAATTCTTGAATGGTTTTACAGTTGTTAATTGCATCAAGTGAATCTTTTTTTATTATTAAAACCTCTTCTTTCATTTTAAGTCTCAATCCTTTCTTTATATTAAATATATATTTTTTATACAATATTTAATATGGATGATATAAAATTCCACATTTATATTTTCCATATTCTTGTTCTTGCTCTTTGTTGTTACTTGCTTGTAATAATGGTTTATTTTTCTTTCTAAAAAATAATCTTATTTTATTAAAAAAAGTATTTTTGTTTTTTATGTAAAATGTAATTACGTACATTCCATATTTATTGATTTCTACATTTACTTCAATTAGCTTTTTGTTATATTCTTTTTTGGTTTCATCAATGCTTTCTTGTACCTTTGCATAATCGTATTTTTTAGAATCAAAATAATACACTAAACATTTTCTATTATCCATTTATTTCAACATCCTTTTAATTAAATTTAAAATTTAATTGCATCTAAAAAGCCACTTCTCCTTAACTTAATAGGACGAAATGGCTTATCATTCGTGGTACCACCTAATTTTATTAGATTTATCTAACCTCATTAAAGTTTTAACGGGACAACCGCTTTTCTCTACTAATCATTTTTTATTATGGTTTTAAAGAAAAGACCTAAAAAGTGAAATTTCTATTTACTAAAATATTAAATGACTTTCAACCATGGTCATTCTCTCTTTTAATATTTTATTTACTGTAGTAAATATACTTTGCTTTTTAATTGGTTTAATTTCTATTCTGTTTTATATTCTAACATATTTTTCCTTTATTTACAATAGATTTACGAAAAATTTTCATTAAAAATAGTAATAGTTACTTCTTTTTTATTGTTTTGTATTGATTTTTTTACGTTTTATGGTAAAATATATATGTAAATTTAATTAAAGGAGATTGAGAAATTATGAACAAAAAATTAACATTTGCATTATTTTTTATATTTATAACATTTTTAATTACAAATATTTCTTTTGCTTCTTATAGTACAGTAACTATGAGTGTTGTAGAAGAACCTGTTTGTACAATTAATATAGGAGAAAATTCAAAATTTGAAAAGAAATTAGTTTCTAAAGATTTAACCAATAAAGAAGTTACTTTACAACTTAAAGTTACAAACGAAGAAATTTCTGAGAAACCTACTGGAGAAATAGTTTTAGTATTAGATAATTCAGAAAGCATGAATCATAATACTTCAACAAGTGAAATAAGAAAAAAATTAGTATATAATTCAGCTAAAACTTTAATAACAAATCTTTTGAAAGATAATACTCAATTAAAAATTGGTGTAGTTAAATTTTCTACTAACACTGATTCTAGTAAAATAGGAACACTTGAAGATGCAAACTTAGTATCACCCTTATCAAATAGTGTTGCTACTTTAACTTCAGCAATAGATAATATTCAAGCAAATGGTGATATGACAGACTTAGAGGCAGGTTTAGAATTTGGAAAAACACAATTCACAAGTGAAAATAACTCTAAATATTTAATTGTATTAACTGATGGTGTTCCAAATGTTGCTATTAATTATGATAAATTCCCATATTCTGATGATGTAATTTCAAAAACAAAATCTAAATTACAACAATTAGGAAATTCAAATATTAATATTATAACAATGCTAACTGGAATTGAAAATGAAGATGCAAATGCTTCTAGATTTGCACCTAATGAGGCTGATAAAACATATAAACAAATAATTACAGAAATATTTGGTACAACACAAAATCCAACTGCAGGACAATTTTATTATATAACAGATGATAAAATCCAAGGTACTGTAGAAACCATTTATAATTCTTTAGTTTCTACTGACAAAACTTTTAAGAATTTAAAAATAGTTGATTATTTTCCAAAAGAAATTATAGATAATTTTGATTTTGCATATGTTTCAAAAGCTAATATTGGTAATATATCTGCATCAATAGATAAAACAAATAATTCAATTACTTGGAATATTCCAGAATTAGCTGTAGGTCAAACAGCAACAGTTCAATATAAATTAAGATTAAAAGAAAATTTTGATAGTTCGATTGTTGACAAAATAATAAATACAAACGAGAAAGTTGATATTACTTATACAGATTATGATGGTTCTACAATAGATAAAACATCTAATGTAACGCCAAAACTAAAACTAGTTGAGCCTCCTACTCCTGTTACTCCAACTCCACCAACAACACCAAAAAAAGAAGTACCTTCAATTTTACCAAAGGCCGGTTTGACTACTACTATTGCATTAATATTTATATCTCTAACATTTGTATTATTCTTTGCTGGAAAAATATTAATGATAAGTAAAAAAATAAAAAAATAATTTATGAAAATATTTAACATAGATAAAAAGATATTTAATTTATGGTTAGTATAAAGAACAAACACTCTTAATTAATTTTGAGGTTTGTTCTTTTAATTATTATTAAAGCCAACTCTTATTATTTTAAGAAGCTTTTTTATTTCGTAATTCAGTTGCATATTTTAAGGTAATTTCATTTATCTCACCAGATGATATTCTAGCAATTTCACGTATTACTTCATTTTCTTTTAATAATTTTATTTGAGTTTTAGTTCTTTCTTGTTTTATATTTTTACTAATGAAATAATTATAGTCTGCAGATGCGGCTATGTTAGGTAAATGCGAAATACATAATACTTGATGTCTTTTAGATATAGCTTTTAATTTATTTGCAACAGAATTTGCTGCTATACCACTTATCCCTGTATCAATTTCATCAAATACAAGTACTGGCATTTTATCCGATTCTGCTAAAACTTTTTTTATTGCAAGCATAATTCTAGACATTTCTCCTCCTGATGCTATTTTTGACAATTCTTTTTCATCTTCACCTATGTTAGTTGTAATATAAAATGTAACAATATCTTTTCCGTCTTTTAAGAATTCATTTTCTAAATAATCCACATGAATATTTATTTTTGCATTTTTCATTTCTAGTTCTTTAAGTTCAATATTAATATCATTCATCAGTTTTTTTGATTTAATTAATCTAATATCGTGCATTTTGTTAGCAAATTTATTCATTTCAATTTCTATATTCTTTTTTTGTTCTTTTAATTTATTATTATATTCTTCTAAATTTTCTATTTTTTTTATTTCATCTTCTATTTCTTCTTTATAGCTTAGAATTTCTTCTATTGTATTTCCATATTTTCTTTTTAAAGAATTAACTAAATCTGATCTTTCTTCAATATAATCTCTTTCTTCTTCATCAAAATAGATTTCTTGTTTATAATCACATATGTCTCTTGATATTTCTTGTAATTCATAATAAATACTTTTTAAACTATTTGAAGATTTTTCGTATCTTTTATCTATATTTTCTATTTTTTCTAAGAGCCTTATTGCCATACTAATACTATCTATTCCATTTTCTGAAATCAAATCATCAGCTTGTCCGTAAGCTTTCATTTATTTTTTCAGAATTATGCATAATTTTTCTTTTTTCTTCTAGTTCTTTATCTTCATTTTGTTTCAGATTAGCCTCTTCTATTTCGTTTATCTGATATTGCAACAAATCTAATTTTCTTTGTTTTTCTTTTTCATCTCCATAGTTTGCTTTTAATTCTCTTTTTATTTCGTTGTATTTATTATATAATTTTTTATATTCATCTGTTAATTCTTTTAATTCGTTTCCTGAAAATCCATCTAAATATCCTAAATGTTTTTTGTTATCTAGTAAATTTTGATTATCATTTTGTCCATGGATTTCTATAAAATTCTTCATAAATTCTTTTAATTCATTTACTGTAACCATTCTTCCATTAATTTTACACATATTTTTACCATTTAGGTTTATTTCTCTAGAAACTATTATATTTTCATCTTCTGAATTTTCATATTCTGGTTCATACATGCATAATTCTACAAAAGAATTATTCTCACCTTTTCTTATCATTTCTTTTGAAAATCTACCACCTGATATAATTTGAAGAGAATCTATTATTAATGTTTTTCCGGCACCTGTTTCTCCTGTTAAAACATTTAAACCTTTGTTTAAATCTATACTTAAATCTTCTATAATTCCTATGTTTTTAATATGTAATGTTGATATCATTTTATACCTCCAAACCACTAAAAAAATGTTCGCCTTTATTGTATCTTCAATTTTTAAAATTGTCAATACTTTTTGCGAACATTTTTTCTTTTTATATGAATTCTTCAAAAACTAAATTTGCAAAATCAATTCCTTTATTAGTAAGTCTAATATTATTTAAATCAATTTCAATTAATCCTTCTTCTACTAATTTGTTTAACTTCTCTCTATATATAAATATTGGATTATCTACAAACTTTTCTTTAAATTTAGAAATATTTACTCCCTCTATTTTTCTAAAACCTAACATCATAAATTCTCTTTTTTTGTCTTCTAATGTTTGTTCTTCTTCTATAATTATATTTTTTTCTAATTCGTTATTGGTTATATTTTTTATATATTCTTCTAAATTATTTGTATTTGAAAATCTAATATTACTTATATATGAATGAGCAGCAATACCAAATCCAATATATTCTTCTTGATTCCAGCAATTCATATTATGTTTTGATTCTTTTCCCTTTTTAGAAAAATTTGAAATCTCATAATGATTATATCCATTTAATTCTAATGTATTTTTTACATACCAATACATATTTCTCTCTAATTCTTCATCTGGTAATTGTAATTCATTATTTTCTATTTGATTAAATATCTTTGTTCCTTCTTCTACAATCAAAGAATAAGTACTTACGTGATTAGGATTTAATTTTATTATTTGATTTAAACTTTCTTTTATATCTTCTATACTTTGATCTGGAAATCCTAACATTAAATCTACGTTAATATTCTCAAATCCAACTTCTTTTGCGAGATTATATGTATTTATAAAATCTTCAAATGTATGTATCCTGCCCAATATTTTTAGAAGCCTATCTTGAACACATTGTAATCCTATACTTATCCTATTAATTCCTACATCTTTATAATCTTGTAGTTTTCCTTTTGTTACTGTTCCTGGATTTACTTCTATTGTAATTTCAACTTCTTTTAATTCATTTTTTTCTAACTGAAGCTTTTTATAAATAGAATTCATTATTTGTTTTATATATTTACTATCAATATATGAAGGCGTTCCTCCACCAATATAAATAGTTGTAATATTATACTTTGTAAAATCGAAACAATCTATTTCTTTTTCTAAACATTTCATATAACTTTCAATTTTATCACATTTATTTGTATAAGAAATAAAGTCACAATAATTACATTTTTGTTTACAAAAAGGAATATGCATATATATTCCTAATTCTTTTTTATTCATTATTACCACCTATTCGTTTGCAATATCAATAATCTTCTTCAACCTATAATTAACTCCTGATTTTCCTACAGGTTCTTTGAGTAATTTTCCTAAATCTCCTAAAGAAATATCTGGATTTTCTAATCTTAAAAATGCTATTTCCTTTAAATTATCATTAAGCTTATTAAATTTTCCTGTTTCCTGTAATTTTCTTATTGCTGCAATTTGTTCAATTGATGCATTTATAGTTTTATTTAAATTGGCTGTTTCACAATTTACTAATCTATTTACTTTACCTCTCATTTCTCTTTGAATTCTAATATCTTCAAATTGCATTACAGCTTTATTTGCACCAATTAATGCTAAAAATTTTGATATTTCTTCTCCATCTTTAAGATAGATAGAATATTTATTTTTAATTTTCATACTTTTACTATTAATTCCAAGTTTTTTTAGTATTTCAGCAATTTGATTTGAATTTTGCTCTTGTTTGAAAGTAATTTCTAAATGATACTTATTTTCTGGATTATTGATAGAACCTGAACCCAAAAATATTCCTCTTATAATAGCTCTTAGATTTTCTTCTTTCTTTTCATTTTTTATATCTTCATTTATTAATATTTTACCATCTTTATAATTAACAAATAATTCAATATCCTTTATTTTAAGTTTTATAATAAAATTCTTACCGGTTTATGTCTATACTATGGTTAATATTTAAATTAGATAACAATTTTGAAAAACGATTAATATTATAATCACTCTCTGTTGAAAATTTAATATTATTTTTATTTAGTACATCTAAATTTCCTGAAATTAAATAACCTATTAATTCATATTTTACAATTTCTTTATTTGCTAATTTATTGTTCTTATTAAGTTCTTGTTTTATTTCAGATGAAAAAGACACAACACTCATTCCTTTCTCAATAAACAAATCAGTTTAATCTAGTTATAATTACTCTATCATTTCCATATAAATCTTTTTTACAATAAGTCTCTACATATTTTTCTTCATTTTCTATAAGTTCTATAACATCTATTTTTTGGTCATACCCAATTTCTAAACATAGATATCCCTTAAACTTTAAATATTCATCACTTTTGTTTATTATTTTTCTATAAAAATCTAATCCATCATATCCACCATCTAAAGCTATTTTAGGCTCTCTTTGTACTTCTTTGTCTAATGTCTTTATAACGTTTCTTCTTATATATGGCGGATTAGATACAATTACATCATATTTCTCCTTTTTAATTTTCTCGAATAGATTTGATTCAACAAATGTAATTTGATTTTGAACATTATTGTTTATTGCATTTTTCTTTGCAATATTTAAGGCTTTTTTACTTATATCTACTGCTGTTATTTCACTATTTTTGATATATTTAGCAAGTGATATAGCTATTACTCCACTTCCTGTACACAAATCTAATATTTTTTTTGCATTTATTCTTTTAGCTATTGATATTACTTCTTCTACTAGACTTTCTGTATCAGGTCTTGGTATTAATACATCTTCATTTACAAAAAAGTTCATTCTCATAAATTCTTGCATATGTGTAATATGTTGAATTGGAATTCCTTCTATTAGTTTTTTTATTCCTTTAAAATAGTTTACTTCTTGTCTTAAAGTTAATGTTTCATTATCATGAACAATTAAATATTGTCTTGGTTTATTTAATATATATTGCATAATTAACCTTGATTTTAAGTTAGGCTCTTCTATGCCATTTGTTTTTAACTCTATCATTCCTTTTTTTATTGTTTCTTTAATATTCAATATTACACACCTTCAATCAAATTCATATAAATTTATAGTAACCACATATTTTATATTCAGTATTATTTTATCATTTTATTATAAGTATTGCAAGAAATATAGTAGGCATATATATTACATTAAATTTTTTAGAAATAATATATATACCCACTATTTACAAATTTACCACTTTCTTACTCTTTTTATATGAATAAATCTAATTTTTTTAATTATAACAATTTATTTTCCTATAAATTGTTGTACATATATCTTTCCATATCTTGGACTACTAACTACTCCTATTCCAGTATAATTATAATTACTACTTAATATATTTGCTCTATGCCCTGATGAATTCATCCAAGCATTAACAGCTCCTGTATTGCTTGAATTTGCTGCTATATTTTCTCCTGCTGATTTATAAGAAATTTTAAAACTTTTTAACATGTCAAATGGTGAACCATATGTTGGTGACTGATGTGAAAAATAATTATTTGTAACCATATCTTCAGCCTTTATTTTTGCAACTTTTTGTACTTCATTATCTATTTTTAATGCTGTAAGTCCATTATTAATTCTTTGTTTATTTATTAAATTGAATACCTCCTGTTCATCTTGGTTCATATTGTTTGAAGAAATAGTACTTCCACCTGATGTATTACTTTCTTGATTACTTACTCCACCACTTCCTGAAGTGCTTGGATATATTGCCTTTATGTATTGTTTACTTACTGCGCCTATATAATCCCCATCTGTTTGTATTACATACCATGTACCAATCCCTGCTAAAACCCTTACATATTCATTTTTTTTAACTGTTGTAACTACTGGATATTTAGTACTTGGTCCACTTCTTACATTTAGTTTACTTGCTGTTACTAACCCAGTTGAAAAATCTAGTTTATAATAACTTTGCATACCAAATGATGTTGAAAATACTCCTACCATAATAATAAAAACAATAACCATACTTATTTTTAAAATATTTTTCTTTTTTATTGAAATTATTTTCATAAGACACCCCTTATAAATTATATTTATACTAGAATGTCCATTATAACAAAAAAGAAACAGTTTTTATGCTGTTTCTTTTTGGCTATTTTGTGGCACTTGTCTTTTTTTCTTTCCAGCAACCACTTTTTTTATTTCTTTGTTTTCATTTATAACTATTTCAGGTCCTGCATTATCTACTACAGTGGCTTTTGTTATAATACATCTTTCTATTTTAGGATTAGAAGGTATTTCAAACATAATGTCTCTCATTATTTCTTCAATTATAGAACGAAGTCCTCTTGCTCCTGTTTTTCTCTCTATTGCTCTATCTACAATTGCTTCTAATGCCTCTTTTTCAAATACCAATTCCACCCCATCAATTTCAAATAATTTTTGATATTGTTTTACTAATGAATTTTTAGGTTCTACTAATATTTCTATTAAAGCTTCCTTATCTAAATCTTTTAATGTTGCTATTATTGGTAATCTTCCTATAAATTCTGGAATAAGCCCAAATTTTAATAAATCTTGTGGTAATA
>Ga0326511_10003294_pt1 | contig 12999 bp, 10 predicted proteins | sample 0_2496_0518_D_FD_203701 | JGI IMG/M metagenome (GOLD analysis project Ga0326511, IMG submission 203701) | Bovine rumen microbial communities from UC Davis, California, United States - 0_2496_0518 | ecosystem: Host-associated > Mammals > Digestive system > Stomach > Rumen | place: USA... | reverse complement strand
CAGGCGGCAGTGGGTATAAATATAAGGTGGCCACCACGACGTTCGGTAGCGCACGATGGCCAACATGTGAGCCAGCGGACGGCCGTCGGTACCCATGGCCACAACCATGTAGGGTTTGTGGCGCGGCGTCTGCCTCGCTATCTCAAAGAGCTGCCGGCTGTGGAAGAAATTGGTGTTGTCTAAGGCGGGCAGGTCTTTCTCTTCGGTAATAATACTTATTAACGGCTGGTTCACGGGGCAAAGATAGCAAATTTATGCGAAACAACATGACAATAGGCCGTTTTTTTTCAATTTTAAAAAAATAAATGTCTTTTTGCTTGTGTTTCGTGAATAATTGTTACCTTTGCACCGCATAAACGGACTAAACACTAACCAAATGGTAAAAAAACGATGAAAAAAGTAACAATGAAGAGTCTGACGCTGGCAGTGGTGCTGGCAGCGTTCAGCAGCACTGCCGCTATGGGACAACGAACAGAGCAGCAGAAGAGTGAGTCAGAGGGTAATTGGCTGAAAGACCTCACCAGCCGAATTACGTTAAACGGTTATGCACAGGGAGGATGGTCGTACCAAGACGCTAACGACCAGAAACAGAACTCCTACAATCTCAAGCGTACGCTTCTTTGGGCCAAGGCCCGCATTACCGACAGGTGGTCGTTCCTGTTTATGCACGATTTTTCAAGCGTAGTCCAAGAGTTCTATACCGACTACCGTATCAGCAACGACAAGTCTCTCACCGTCCGTCTGGGACAGTTTAAACACTCCTACACCATGGAGAACCCGCTGTCGCCTACGGCCCTCGAGCTCATCGACGTCTATTCGCAGGCCGTGCTCTACCTGGCCGGCGAGGGTCCCGACCCCCTGAACGGCGTCAACTACGGCCGCGACCAGGGACTGATGGTCTTTGGCGACGTGCTGAACAACAAGCTACACTACGAGCTGGCACTCATGAGCGGACAGGGCATCAATCGCCGCGACAATAACAATCAGAAAGACTTCATTGCCAAACTTGAGGTGCGGCCCTTCGACGGCTTCCGCGTCGTAGGCTCCGGCTACTTAGGTACGGGCAACGCCGTAGGCGCCGCCGCGTGGAACCCCGACATTAAAGTTGGCGACAACTATAAGCGCAACCGCTATTCGGTGGGTGTCGAGTACAAAACCAAGGCTTACAGCCCCGCCAAGTATAAAGAGGCGCGGTCGGCGAGCATACGTGCCGAATGGCTCGGCGGCAAGGACGGCGACGTCAGCAGCCGCGGCGGCTATGCCACGCTGTGCGTGCCCGTGGTCGACGCACTCGACGTGGTGGCCAGCGGCGAGACCTTCGACCGCAACACCTCCGTCGACGGATGGGACCAGACGAACCTCACCCTCGGCCTGCAGTACTGGTACTACAAGAAGTGCCGCCTGCAGCTGCAGTACACCCGCTGCCTCTGCGGCGACCAGATAGGTAAGGACTATAACTGGCTGCAGGCCCAAGTCCAAGTTGCATTCTGAATGGCTTTACACTATGATTATAAAAGTACTTCTGACCATCATCTTTCTGGCCGTGATGATTGGCGTGGGTGTCTACACCCGCAAGCAGGCCAGCAGCGTCGACGGCTTCGTGCTCGGCGGACGCTCCGTAGGACCGTGGCTCACGGCCTTCGCCTACGGCACAAGTTATTTCTCGGCAGTGGTCTTCGTGGGCTACGCCGGACAGTTCGGATGGCGTTACGGCCTCAGCTCCACATGGATAGGCGTGGGCAACGCCGTCATCGGCTCGTTGCTGGCATGGCTCATACTGGGGCGCCGCACAAAACTCATGACGCAGCATATTGAGAGCCGCACCATGCCCGACTTCTTTGGCACCCGTTTCCACGACCAGGGACTGCGCGTGGCTGCATCGGTCATCGCCTTCGTGTTCCTCATTCCCTACACCGCCGGCGTCTACAAGGGCATCTCTACGCTCTTCGAGATGGGGTTTGGAATACCCTATGAATACTGCGTGGTAATCATGGCCATACTCACGGCCGTCTACGTCATCCTCGGCGGCTACAAGGCTACGGCCATGAACGACTTCATCCAGGGCATCATCATGCTCTTCGGCATCGTGGCCGTCATTGCTGCCGTCATCGCTGCACAGGGCGGACTTACTGAGGCCGTCAGCAAGCTCGCCGTACTGCCCGCCGACGGCGCCACAGAGCCTGGCAGCGGCATGTTTGCCACATGGCTCGGCCCCGACCCATGGGGACTCTTAGGCGTGGTCATCCTCACCTCATTAGGTACATGGGGACTGCCCCAGATGGTGGGTAAGTTCTACTCCATCACCGACGAGAGCGCCATCCGACGCGGCACCGTCATCTCTACCATCTTTGCTTTCATCGTGGCTGGCGGCTGCTACTTCCTCGGTGGCTTCGGACGTCTCTACGAACCCGTGGTGTCGGGTGGCAAGATAGCCTACGACAGCATCGTGCCTGCCATGCTCGTCACCCTGCCCGACGTGCTCATAGCCCTCGTGGTGCTGTTGGTGCTCTCGGCCTCGATGTCGACGCTGGCCTCGCTGGTGCTCACGTCGAGCTCGACGATGACCCTCGACCTCATCTACCGCGACAAGAAGTCGCTGCCCGGCGAGGTGGAGGATGGGGCCATCGACGACATCGTCTCCGAGAAGATTGAGCGCCGCAAGGTGGTGGTCATGCGCGTGCTGATCATGTTCTTCATTGCCATCTCACTGCTCATAGCACTGAATCCACCGACGTTCATCGCCCAGCTCATGGGCATCTCCTGGGGCGCACTGGCAGGAGCTTTCCTCGCTCCCTTCATGCTCGGCCTCTACTGGCGCGGCGTCACCACGGCCAGCGTCTGGGCGTGCTTCATCTGGGGCGTGGGCCTGACGGTGGTCAACATGCTCGTAGGCAACCCCATCAATCCCATCAACTGCGGCGCTATCGCCATGGTGGGCGGATTTCCCGTGGTGTGGCTCGTCAGCCTGCTCAGCAAGAAGCTGCCCCAGCAGTATGTAGACAGCATCTTTGAGTGCTACAAATAATAGCATAGTAATAATAAAAAAATAACTTGGCACAAAAAGTTATTTTTTAACGGTTACATAACTACAAGGAACAAGAAAATCACCGCTTCCGCAGTGCTTACACTGGAAAACGGTGATTTTCTTGTTCCTTGTTTTTGAGCGCCACGTGATGTAGCAGAAAAGATTACTCCTCTACTTCTTCGGGCTTCATGTTGGTGTAGACGGTCTGCACGTCGTCGAAGTCTTCGAGTTTCTCCACCATCTTGTCGATGGTCTCACGCTGCTCGGGGGTGACGTCCTTCAGGTCGTTGGGGATGCGGGTGAACTCAGCACCGGTGACCTCGAAGCCACTCTCTTCCAAGTGCTTCTGAATGGCGCTGAAGCTCGAGGGGTCGCCATAGATGGTGATGCTGCCCTCTTCCTCGTCCTCGTCGAACTCGTCGTCGACGCCGAAGTCGATGAGGTCTAAGATCATCTCGTCCATGTCGAGGCCTTCCTTCTTCTTGAAAGTGAACACGGCCTTGTGGTCGAAGAGGAAGCTGAGCGAGCCTTGGGTGCCCAGGTTGCCGTTGAACTTGTTGAACACCGAGCGTACGTCGCCCACGGTGCGCGTGGTGTTGTCGGTCAGTGTCTCAACAAAGATGGCAATACCGTGAGGGCCGTAGCCCTCGTAGTTCACCTCCTTATAGTCGGCATGGTCCTTGCCCATGGCGTTCTTGATGGCGCGCTCGATGTTGTCCTTAGGCATGTTCTCGCGCTTGGCGTTGGCGATGCAGGCGCGCAGTGCCGGATTCATGTCGGGCTCTGGGCCACCAGCCTTCACGGCAATGGCTATCTGCTTGCCAATCTTGGTGAATGTCTTGGCCATGTGGCCCCATCTTTTCAGCTTTGTAGCCTTACGATATTCAAATGCTCTTCCCATAATAATTTTTAATGAAGAATGAAGAATGAAGAATGAAGAATTGGCTACCGCCTTCCACAGTCCGCACTACATTCATCCCGTTAATTTTACGTTTTATACTTATTATTGTCTCTTACATAAAGAAGAAATCTAAAAGAAAACGAACAAGATGCCAGCCTTAGCGGTAGCAAATTCTTCATTCTTCATTCTTCATTCTTCATTTTATCACCTTATCACCGCAATTCAGCGCCCAGCTGTTTCTTGAGGTTGGTAATCAGCTTCTGCATGATGGCATCAATCTGCTTGTCGCCCATGGTCTGCGTCTCGTCCTGGAGGATGAAGTTAACGGCATACGACTTCTTACCGGCAGGTAACTTGTCGCCCTCGTAGACGTCGAACAGCTCGACTTTCTTCAGCAGCTTTTTCTCCGTCTGACGGGCTATCTGCTCTATCTGCTGGAACTCCACGTTCTCGTCGATAAGCAGTGCCAGGTCGCGGCTCACAGCCGGATACTTGGGTATCTCTGTGAAGCCCACCTCGCTCTTCTTCGTAGCCTTCATCAGCTGCGTCCAATTCAGCTCAGCGTAATACACCTCGCTGCTGATGCCAAACTGCTTCTGCAGCTTCTTCGTCAGCACGCCCATCTCGCCAAGAAGCTTGCCGCCACGATTCTCAATAGCGATGCCAGCAGCAAAAACGGGATTGGTGCTCTTCTTGCGCACGGCCATGCCGGCCTTCAGGCCGATGCGACGCAGGATATTCTCCACATATGCGCTCAGCTCGTAGAACGTAGCGTCTTCGTTCTGATGAGCCCAGGAACCTTCCACACGCTTACCGGTTACCCAGAGACCGAGATGGTTCTGCTCCTTATAGGCCTGCATGGGGTCGTCGTCGCTGTGCTTCTCAGCGGTGAACTGATAGACATTGCCGAACTCAAAGAATCGGAGATTCTGGTTCTTGCGGTTGGCATTGTGGGCGATGCTTTCCAGTCCGCCGTAGAGCAACGTGGCGCGCATGACGTTGAGGTCAGAGGACAGGGGATTCATGATTCTGACCAAAGAAGCCCCCCTTACTGCCCCCGAGGGGGTTTCATTATTCTGCTGCTGATTGTCCCGGGTAGAGGCATCCTCACTCCCCTCACTTGGGGAGGGGTTGGTGGAGGGTGCATAATACGCGGCCTTTGTCAGCGAGTTATTGAGAATCTCGTTGAAGCCCTCGCCCACCAACTGCTCCGACACGAGGTTCTGCAGCTTATGCTTGCGGTCTTCGTCGCCCTTGATGACGAGGCTCGACTTCAGCTGTGTGGGAATTTCCACATTGTTATAGCCATAGATGCGCAGGATGTCCTCCACGACGTCGCAGGGGCGCTGCACGTCCACACGGTAGGCAGGCACCTCGAGCAGCAAACCGTCGGCTCCCTCAGAGAGCACTTTCATCTCCAGCGACTCGCAGATACTTTTAATGGTCTTCACTGGGATTTCCTTGCCAATGAGCGACTTCACATAGTCATACTGCAACGACACTTTAACATTCTCGATGGGCGATGGGTACTCGTCACGAATCTGCATCGACACCTTGCCACCAGCGAGCTGCCGGCACATGATGGCGGCTTGCTTCAAGGCGTAGATGACGCCGTTGGGGTCGATACCACGTTCAAAGCGGAAAGAGGCATCGGTGCTCAGGCCATGGCGGCGTGCCGACTTGCGTATCCACGTAGGATGGAAGTATGCCGACTCCAGCACCACATTCTTCGTCGTCTCATAGGTGCCGCTACCCTTACCTCCGAAAACGCCGGCGATACACATCGGCTCCTCGGTGTTGCAGATGGCCAGGTCACGCTCCGACAACTTGTGCTCCACACCGTCAAGGGTCTGGAAAGGCGTACCCTCGGGCATGGTCTTCACCACAATCTTATGACCCGTCACCATGTCGGCATCGAAGCAGTGCAGAGGCTGACCGTAGGCAAACATGATATAGTTGGTAATGTCGACGATATTATTGATGGGCCGCAAGCCGACGGTCGTCAACCGTGTCTTAAGCCACTCTGGCGACTCCTTCACGTCGCAACCGGTGATGCTCACGCAGGCATAGCGGCGACAGGCCTCGCTGTTGTCGATAGTCACGTCGATGGGCAGGCTCTCGTTGTCAACCTTGAAGTCGTCGTCCGACGGACGGTGCAGCGACGTCTCATAGCCATTTTGCTTCAGCCACGCATAGAGATCGCGAGCCACACCCCAGTGACTCAAGGCGTCAGCACGGTTGGCGGTGATATCCACTTCGATGAGCCAGTCGCTCTCCAGATGATAGTACTCGGCGGCGGGCTGGCCTACGGGAGCATCCGCGGGCAGCACGATGATGCCGTCGTGACTGGTGCCGATGCCTATCTCGTCCTCAGCACAGATCATGCCACACGACTCCACGCCTCGCAACTTCGACTTCTTAATAACAAATTCCTTGTCGCCGTCGTAGAGCACACAGCCCAAGTCAGCAACAATCACTTTCTGTCCTGCGGCCACATTGGGAGCACCGCAGACAATCTGGCTCGGCTCGTCCTTGCCCAAGTCGACGGTGGTTACATGAAGGTGGTCGCTGTTGGGATGGGGCTCGCAGGTCAGCACATGACCTACATAGAGTCCCTTCAAACCGCCCTTGATGCTCTGCACCTCTTCCAGGGCGTCAACCTCCAGACCCGTCGACGTCAGGGCGTCGCAAACCTGCTGCGGCGTGAGGTCGAAGTCGACGTAGTCTTTCAGCCATTTATAGCTTATATTCATGATCTTTTGTTTTCGATTTACAGAAATATTTGATTTTCGATTTACAGGAATATTTGATTTTCGATTTGCACGATTTTCGATTTGCACGATTTTCGATTTAAAGGATTTTCGATTGATTACTCTGCTGATGATATTATTCAAACATAAGCAGGATAATCATAATCTTCAATCTCCAATTATCAATCTGCAATCTCCAATCTGGAATCTCCAATTATCAATAAAAAATGACCGGACACTGAGCGCTAGCCCGATGTCCAGTCAGTGTCTTTGCGAACGGAAGTAAAGACTTATGCCTCTGCGGGAGCCTCCTCTGCGGGAGCCTCGGCGGCAGCAGCCTCAGCAGCCTTTGCAGCCTCTTCCTCTGCCTTGGCGGCAGCGGCGGCAGCTTTCTTCTCGGCTACTTTCTTAGCAATCTCCTCATTCACCTTCTTCTCGGCATCCAGGGCCTTGGCAGCAGCCTCTTTCTTGGCCTTGGCCTCTGCCTCGGCAATCTTGTTCAGGCCGTTCTGCTTGTCTGCCTTCCAGGCGTCGAACTTCTTCTGAGCCGCTGCCTCGTCGAACACACCCTTCTTGACGCCACCGCGCAGGTGCTTCATCAGGTAAACGCCCTCGTTGCTGAGAATGTTGCGTACTGTGTCTGTGGGCTGGGCACCTACCTCAACCCAATAGAGAGCACGCTCGAAATTCAATTCTACTGTGGCAGGATTGGTGTTGGGGTTGTACATACCAATCTTCTCAGTAAATCTACCATCACGTGGTGCTCTGGCGTCGGCGATGACGATGCGGTAAACTGCATAGCCTTTTCGTCCGCCGCGCTGCAATCTGATTTTTGTTGCCATTTAATTGTTGGGATTTTTATTTGTTATAATTTGAATTTCATGCTTCCAACTCGTGAAAGCGGCTGCAAAGGTACTGCTTTTTTGCCAAAAAACCAAAATTATGAAGAGAATATTTTCTGTTTTCACAGATTTTGTGTAATTTTGGAGCCATGGAACAGCGCAAAACACAACTTTCCATTCTGATACCGGTCTACAACACCGTCTGTGTAGACATTGTCCGGCGACTACAGCTGATGGCCGAGCAGGCAGAACTCAGCGACTACGAGATTATCGTGGCCGACGATGCCTCACCGCTGAAGGACAGCCGTGAGCAGAACGAACAGATCAACACCCTACCCCACTGCTCATATATTATAAAAGAGGTGAACAGCGGCAGCGCCGCCACCCGCAACTTTCTGGCCCGGAAGAGCCGCTACCCGTGGCTGCTGTTCATCGACAGCGACGTGGAGGTCGTCGACGACCGCTTCCTGAGCCGCTACCTCACATCGCTGTCGGCACCGGTGGTCAATGGCGGTCTTGCTGTCGGCGGCGACGATGACACCCTGCGCCACAACCTGCGCTACCGCTACGAGAAAGCGGAGGCACCACAACACACCGCCTCACGCCGCCAGCAGCGGCCCTATCAGTCGTTTCGCTCCACCAACTTCCTCGTCAGCCGGCAGACTATGCTCGACTGTCCCTTTGACGAGCGATTCCGCAACAGCGGCTATGAGGACGTCTTCCTCGGTAAGAAGCTGCGACAGCAGCACATCGCCATCGCCCATATTGACAACCCCGTGGTGATGACCGACTACGAGGATAACGCTACCTACGTGGCCAAGATGGAGCGCAACCTGCAGACGCTTCACCACTTCCGTCAAGACCTTAAGGGCTACTCCAAGCTCATCACCCTCTCCGACGGCATACACCTAAAGACTGTAAGGCGGTGTCTCACCGCCGTCTACCGTTTCTTCCGTCCCATGATGCGTCGCAACCTCTGTAGCAGCCATCCCTCGCTCTTTGTTTTCAAACTATACAAAACAGGTTATTATTTATCCATTAAAAACTAAAACTATTATGACACGCAGATTTGCATTCAAAATGAAACTCAAGCCCGGCTGCGAACGGGAGTATGAAAAGCGCCACGCCGCCATCTGGCCCGAACTGGTAGACATGATCAAGGAGCAGGGCGTAGGCAACTACAGCATCTACTGGGACAAGGACACCAACTTGCTCTTCGCCTATCAGGAGTGCTCCAAGGAGGGCAACTCACAGGACACAGAGAACGTGGACCCCATCACCCAGAAATGGTGGGACATGATGGCCGACATCATGGAGGTCAACCCCGACAACTCGCCCGTGAGCATACCCCTGGAGGAGGTGTTCCACCTGGATTAACCTCGCCTAAAATAACGGCTAATCAAATAAAGATAACGAGAGATCGATTTTGCTTGAGCAATCAGCATCATCGGTCTCTCGTTGTTCTGCTGATGCTTCTGACTGGAATTCCAACACAAGCTGCCGTGCGTCGGCATTATTACGGATATTGAGTCTGTAGTAGCCACGCTTGCCTGTTGGCTCGATAAGCGACTGTTCGTTGTGTGAGCAGCGCCGCAGAAACGATTGAACGTATTTATACACATCGTCCCAATCAGGTTGTTCAAACAGCGTACAGTTCATGTTATAGACATGCTTGGCCAAATGGCGCACGCCTATTCCCTGCTGTCCGACCTCAGACAGTATCTGAAGTATCTGCTTGTCGTATGTCATCTTGAAGGTGGGTGATGGTGTAAGAAAGCAAAAAAAAGAGGTCGGCAAACGTTTCTGCTTACCGACCGCTTTTATCAATCGTCATGTTGATTAGGCCAAAGTTACCTTGTCGTCCTCAGCGCTCAGAAGCTTGCCCTCCTTGAAGAGCCAGCCCAAACCGAGAAGAGTCTCTTCCTCAGAAATCTTTGCTGCCTTGGCAATCTCCTTCACAGAGAGAGCCTTCTCAGCAGCTGCCAGTGCCTGATAAACATCTCCTGCCTTGAAACCAATATTCTCAGCATTTACTGCTACGCTTGACTTAGCAGTCTTCTTAACGGTTTCGGTTTTCTTTGCTGCCGGAGCCTTAGTCTCAGTAGCCTTCTTAGTTGTTGCTTTCTTTTCTGCCATAATTGTTTAAAATTAATACACGTATTGAAGTAAATACTTTCTTCTAACTTTTTGACGGTGCAAAGTTACATCAACTTTTTATACAACTTACTGATTTTTAGGGTTTTTTGGCTAAAAATACGTTATTCTTGATGTAAATCAATTTTCAAATTCAGCTCATCGAGCTGTTTCTGGTCCAGATAGCCAGGGGCATCGAGCATCACATCACGCCCGGAGTTGTTTTTCGGGAATGCGATGCAGTCGCGGATAGAGTCTAAGCCGGCCATCAGGCTCACGAAGCGGTCAAGGCCGAAGGCGAGGCCTGCATGGGGAGGCGCACCATACTTGAAGGCGTTGATGAGGAACCCAAACTGAGCCATCGCCTTCTCGGGAGTGAAGCCTAAGATCTGGAACATCTTCTCCTGCAACTTGCCATCATGGATACGCAGTGAGCCACCGCCCACCTCTACACCGTTGCACACGAAATCGTAAGCCACGGCGCGCACCTTCTCGGGAGCAGTATCCAGGAGGGGAATATCGTCAGGGTTAGGCAGCGTGAAGGGATGGTGTGTAGCCATCAGACGCTGCTCCTCATCGCTCCACTCAAAGAGCGGGAAGTCAACAATCCACAGACACACGAACTTATCCTTGTCGCGCAGCCCCAGACGGTCGCCCATTTCCAGACGCAAGGTGCAGAGCTGTATGCGCGTCTTATTAGCATTGTCGCCGCTCATGATGAGCACCAGGTCGCCGTCGTTGGCACCCATGGCCTCTTTCACCTTCTGCCACACCTCAGGCTCATAGAACTTGTCGATGCTTGACTTCACCGTACCATCCTCATTGAACTTGACATACACCAAGCCTTTGGCGCCCACCTGCGGACGCTTCACGAAGTCAGTGAGCTGGTCGAGTTGCTTGCGCGTGTAGTTAGCACAACCGGGCACGCAGATACCGCCAATATAGTTAGCCTCGTTGAACACGGGGAAGGTGCCGGTGCCCTTGAGCTGGTCCATCAGCTCTACGAACTCCATGCCGAAGCGCAGGTCGGGCTTGTCGCTGCCAAAACGGCGCATGGCCTCATGCCACGTCATGCGCTGTAGCGGCGGCAGCTCCACGCCGCGCACCTCCTTGAACAGATGGCGGGCAAGGCCTTCGAAAATCTCGAGCACATCCTCCTGGTCAGCAAACGACATCTCGCAGTCAATCTGTGTAAACTCCGGCTGGCGGTCGGCACGCAGGTCTTCGTCGCGGAAGCACTTGGCTATTTGGAAGTAGCGGTCGAAGCCCGACACCATCAGTAGCTGCTTCAGCGTCTGCGGCGACTGTGGCAGGGCGTAGAACTGTCCCGGGTTCATGCGCGAGGGCACCACGAAGTCGCGAGCTCCCTCGGGCGTAGAGCCGATGAGTATCGGCGTCTCCACCTCGATAAAGTTCAGGTTGTCGAGAAAGTTGCGTATGAGGATGGTCATGCGGTGACGCAGCTCCAGGTTCTTGCGAACCACAGAGCGGCGCAGGTCTAAGTAGCGGTACTTCATACGTATGTCGTCGCCGCCATCAGTCTGGTCCTCAATGGTGAACGGCGGTGTCAGACTCTCGCTGAGGATATTCAATTCTGAGGCCATAATCTCAATGTCGCCGGTAGGCATCTTGGAGTTCTTTGACTCACGCTCGCTGACAGTGCCTTTCACTTGGATACAGAATTCGCGTCCGAGCTTGTTAGCACGCTCACAGAGCTCAGCATCCTTCGACTCGTCGAACACCAGCTGTGTCAGCCCGTAACGGTCGCGTAGGTCGACAAACGTCATGCCGCCCATCTTTCGGGTGCGTTGCACCCATCCGGCCAGCGTCACCTGCCGGCCTGCATCGGTGAGACGTAGCTCACCACAAGTATTTGTCCTATACATATTTTATTTTATGTTTTGTTTTCGGCCTGCAAAGGTACAAAATAATTTGCAAATAACACGATAATTTCGGAAAATTATCGTGTTATTCGCTTTGCGCTGTCAAAAAGGGCTTAAATCTTCAATAACGTGCTCAGAACGTATAGCCTATGGTAGCCATCACTTGATGGCGCTTCTGACTGACGCTCACCGTATTGGCCACGTTGTCGTCGGCAGCGTCGGCATTGTCAACATAGTTCATGAAAGGCATGAAGTTGCCGTTGGTGATGCTGCACTGATAGGCGACTGAGAGGTTCAGCGGTCCGAAGCTGTAGCCGAAGCCGCAGGTGACGCGATGGGTACCCTTCCAGTTGGTATAGTCGGTGGCGGAGCTGATATACGACCCCTGCGAGGCGAGGGTGCCATCCTTGAAACCATTCTCCTCATACATCGGCGAGAGGTAGTTATAACCCAGTCTTACGGCCATGACAGGGTCGGGCTTTAGTTCCGCACCCACTTTGATCGTAGCCACGCCCTTGAGTGTCTGCTCGGTATGACGGTTCATCTCGTTGTCGCTGGAGCTGCTCTCTGAATAGCGGTCGTAATACCAGTCATAACGGCTGCCGGTAATCTTTCGCGTGTCCATACTGCTGTAGTCAGCATACTCGAAGCTCAGGCCGAGGGCGAGCATCTGCCCCAATGTATGGCCGGCGCTGACACCGAACTTCCAGGGTGTGTAGAGCTTGAACTTATAGCTGTCGTTATTGTTGACCATCATCGTCTGATTGTTGTTGTAGCCGGTAACATACGTATTGTTGCTGCTCTTCAGGCTATAGAATGTCGGCGATGCCACAGACAGTCCGAAGCGCAGTGCCGACTCCTCAATGGGACGGAAGATGATGCCGGCCTTCACGTCAAACCCCGAGCCGTCGATGGTGCGATCGTCAGCAACCCTGATTTCCTGCCTGCCATTGGCATACTCATCATACTCTCCGTAGTGCTTGTAGTTGACATCGTAGAAGCCGATGGTCAAGCCCAGATAGACACGGTCGTTGATATTGCCGCTGAGGTTGAAGTCAAACTCGCTGATATAGCCTCTGTGCGCACGGTTGAGTGTGTACTCATCAACGGGATAGGCATACCATGTCTTGTCAACAGCGTCGTAATTGAGGTTACGGGCGTAGATGTCGTCCAGCTGGTTACACTGCGCATAGGGTGCGTCGAAGTTGGGTACCAAGGTTTTGCTGTCCACCTCATAGAGCAATCCGTTCTTGGCCTTGGCATAGGTAAGCTTGTTCTGCGACGCATTGGTAAGCCCGTCGGCAGCCGAGAGGATGTAGTTGAAGTTGCGGCTCTTATGATAGTTGAAGGCGAAGTTGACATACGAGTTCATCCCCGTACGTGCGGCATAGACGAATCCCGCCTGGTCGAAGCTGAAGGTTGTCTTCTTGCCACTGGCGAAGCTGGCGGCATCCTGCTGGGCTAC
>Ga0326511_10003293_pt1 | contig 12999 bp, 8 predicted proteins | sample 0_2496_0518_D_FD_203701 | JGI IMG/M metagenome (GOLD analysis project Ga0326511, IMG submission 203701) | Bovine rumen microbial communities from UC Davis, California, United States - 0_2496_0518 | ecosystem: Host-associated > Mammals > Digestive system > Stomach > Rumen | place: USA: California... | reverse complement strand
CCCACGAAGCCTGTCCGTTGAACCTCGCGCCCACCAGTTCGACCACTGCCACACTGGCCATGGGCGATGCGCTGGCAGTGGCACTGATGGAGAAGCGCAAGTTCCGTCCGCAGGACTTCGCCCACTTTCATCCAGGCGGCGAGTTAGGCAAGCGACTGCTCACCACGGCACACGACGTGATGCGCAGCGAAGACCTGCCCCTGCTGCCTCCTGACATGCATCTCGGCGAGGCCATTATCCTGGTGAGCAAGGGCAAGCTGGGACTGGGTGTATCGCTCGACAGCGACGGACGCATACGGGGCATCATCACCGACGGTGACATACGTCGCGCCATGGAGAAGTGGCAGGCACAGTTTTTCGACCGTACCGTCGATGACATTCTGACGCGAACGCCCAAGACGGTGACACCAGAAACGAAAATTTCAGAAATACAACGCATCATGCACAAGCACAAAATCCATTCTGTGCTCGTAGCCGACAAAGAGCAGCACCTGTTAGGAGTTGTTGACAGCTACTCATGCATGCTATAAACAGAAAATGAAAAAGGAAAGATATGAAGTTCTGCAATAAGACATGGATTGTCTCATGGACATTGGCTGCCGTTCGTTGTTCATTGTACATTGTTCATTGTTCATTGTTCATTGTACTCGGCATCGCCCTGCACCTCAGCCCCGTCACGGCACAGAACAACTATCTGTTCAAGACCCTGGACGCGAGAAACGGCCTCACGGCCAGCCAGGTGAACTGCATACTGAAAGACTCACGGGGATTCATGTGGTTTGGCACGCCGGCAGGTCTCTACCGCTTCGACGGCTACGAGTTCAAGCACTTCCAAAGCGACTCTCAAGACGGTTCGTCACTGCCAGACAGCTATATCATCAGCATGCAGGAGACCCTTGATGGCAGCCTATGGGTGGAGACATCAGCAGGCTACTGCATCTACCACCCTTCGTCAGACACCTTTGAGCGCGACATGCGACAGGTGTTCCAGAAGATGGGCATCAACAGCGTGCCGCAAAACGTTTATATCGACCGTCATCACAACGTATGGGGCTTCCAGCCCAAGCGTGGCGTGGTGTGCTACAACATGCAGCAACAGCAGCATTACGAGTTCGGCTACACCCACGATGCCAACTCGATTCCCGAAGACCCCATCTGCTCTATCGGCGAATGTAAGGAAGGTGCTGTACTCGTGTTTCCCAACGGACGCATCATCTGCTGCGACGTGATGCACCAGCAGAACATTGTCTGGAGCGACGCCCAACTGACACAGCAGGGCTTGCGGCACTCGAACTCGCTGCGCGTCTTTGCCGACCAGATGGATAATATCTGGCTCTACGGACAGGGCACCCTCTTCCACTTCGACAAGAAGACCAAAGTCTGGAACACCTCGATAGGCAGCCGTTTGGGCATGACCGGACTGGGCGCCGACTACAGCGTGAACGGCATTTCGGGCGACCGCAACGGCAACATTTGGATAGCTACCAGCCGCAACGGACTAATTAAAGTGAACGTGAACACGCTCGAGATCGACACTGTGGGACTGCGCAGCATGAACTCGACACGACTGCAACAGTCGGGCATCAAGAGCATACAGAGTGTCTATGTGGATAATACCGACCTGCTCTGGGTGGGCACCTCGAAAGCGGGTGTGGCCTACTGGGGTGAGAATATCTATAAGTTCGAGGCGAAGCTCAACGGCGACATCTCGGCGATGGTGCAGATGGAGAACGGCGATATTCTCTACGGCACCAGCGACAACGGCATCATCGGCTACGACGGACGGCTGGCCAGCTTGAAGGTGACGGCGATGGCCCGCACGGATGACGGAAGCCTCTGGGTGGGCTCGAAGCAGAACGGACTGACGCGCATCATGCCCGACGGCAGCACTAAGATCTACTCGCAGGCATTAGACAGCACCCGTAACACCGTTATCGAAGATCATATCAACGCCCTCTGTCCGGATAAGTTCGGCAACCTGTGGATAGCCACCGAGGGCGGTCTGCAGTCGTACAATCCCCGTTTGGGCACCTTCTCGAACTATACGAAGGAGGGCGGCAAGATGAAGGTGAACAATATCACAGCCCTCTGCTACGGCAAGGAGCACACCATCTATGTGGGCACCTCAGAGGGACTGACCATCATGAACATCGCTACTTCGGAGTGTCAGCACCTGACGGGCAACAAGACCAACCTGAGCAAGTTTACGAACAACTACGTGACGCAGGTCTATGAGGACACCCGCGGTCTGATTTGGGTGGGCACCCGTGAAGGCGTGAACGTGCTGAACCCGGAGAACGACCAGCTGAGCTACCTTACGGAGAAGACCGGACTGTGTAACAACAACGTGTGCGGCATTGCCGAAGACAAGAACAACAATATGTGGATCACCACCAGTAATGGTGTGACACGCGTGGTGGCACAGCGCAACCACGAGGACGGCAGCTACGAGTTCGGACTCTATAACTACAGCTACGACGATGGACTGCAAAGCAACGAGTTCAACCTGGGTTCGATCCTCATCAAGCGCGACAGCACGGTTATTTTCGGCGGACTGTTCGGTATCAACTGGGTGCGCCCCAAGACAGCCGACGAGACGGCTGCCCTACCCCGCGTGATGCTCACGCAGCTGTTCATCGGCGAAGAGGAGGTGCTTGTGGGTCACGCCTACGATGGTATCGTACCGCTGACACAGACCCTGAACGAGAGCAACCGCATCGAACTGAACAGCGACCAGAACACCATAACCATCAAGTTTGCCGCTGGAAACTATAATCAGAGTGAGCGACTGATGTTCAAATACTGGATGGAAGGACTCGACGATGACTGGCGCAACGGTGATGCGCTGAAGCACGGTGTCACGTTCACCAATCTGAAGCCCAAAACCTACCGGCTGCACGTGAAAGCTGTCAGTGCCGAAGGGGCTGTCAGCAATCAGGAGCGCATCATCGAGATAAATATCAATCAGCCATGGTACTTCCAATGGTGGATGATGCTGTTCTATGTTGCCGTGATCATTATTGTTGTCTATCTCTGGAAGATTGGCCTTAACAAACTGCGTGTCATCTGGCTGAAAAAGAAGGCCATACTCGACGAACTCATGCGCCAGCGCGAGGAAATCAAAGCCACCAGCGACGAGCTGCGCCAGCCGATGGCTCGAATGACCTCAATCATCATGAGCCTTTCAGAACGTGAGAGCATGCTCGAAGAACGCGAACAGCTGAACTCGCTCCACTCGCAGATGCTGCAAATCATTACCCGCGTAAGCGACATGCAGACCTCATTAGAGCATCCGATGGAGAAAGCACGACAGAACGTGACCCATAATTTCGAACTGGACAGCCGTGGCGAGATGCAGCTGCCCGACTACAGCAAGAACGAGCTGACGGCAGAGATCCGCTCGCAGTACAAGGAGTCGCCCACGTCGAAATTCGTAGTCTACTTCATAGACGACAATCCGCAGTTCATACAGTTCATTAGCACCCGTCTGCGCTTCGTCTACGACTTCCACGCCTACGAGGACATTGTCAAAGCTGCCAGCGATATCGAGGTGAAACTGCCCGACCTGGTCATTTGCAAACAGGACATGCACCCCATGACGGGCAGCGAGCTATGCAATCACATCAAATCGGATAAACAGCTGAACCGCATCAAGTTCGTGCTGATGACAGAGACGAAGATCAATAGCAAGGACTTGCAGAACATGGACATCACTATGGCTGCCGACGAGTATTTGGCCAAGCCCTTCAACGTGCAAGAGGCTGCCATGCGCTTCAACCAGCTGTTAGGCATCGGAGCCATCGACGTGACCAACAACCTCATTGAGGGTGCCGAGACCCGTCTGCTCGAAGACCGTAACTCCAGCATGACCACCGCCACAGAGACGATGGACTACGGTAGCTACGACCCGACGAAAGACCAGGACGAGACAGACGACGAGATAAAAGCACTGGAGGTGAAATACGTGAAGAACCTGAAACGCAACGGCGAAGCCGACATGATGAGCAACGATATGGACGAGTGGAACGAATACTCGATGACCGACATGATGGACCGTAAGCTGATCATGAACATCGAGCAGTACGTTCAGCAGAACATGAGCCGCGGACAGCTCAGCCTGGAAGACCTGGCACAGGCGATGGGCATGGGCATGAGACCGTTCTTCCAGAAAGTTCGAGACATCACGGGCAAGACACCCGCCGAGGTGGTTCGCGACATGCGACTGAAGCATGCCTGCCTGTTGCTCAAGCGCACGAACATCAACCTGAGTGAGCTGGCTACCAACGTCGGCTTCACCACTGGCGAGCACCTCATCAACGCATTCAAAGAGAAGTTCGGCATCTCGCCCACAGAGTATCGGCAGAAATACAGAAGATAAAAGATTGTATCACATAACAGGATTTAACAAAAGATTTGAACACTTTCATGAAAAGAACCCTATTTGCGCTGCTGCTCGCCGTCTGCACCCTGCAGACGGCCAGCGGCATCGAGTCTGACTCATTGTTACGCCGCCAGTTAGAGGACTACGGCATCCAATTCTCCCACAACAACAGCGTGACGCTGCTCATGTCAGGGCAGGAGAAGTTCGACGATATGTTTGCCGCCATCCGACAGGCTCGTCATAGTATCCATTTGGAATATTTCAACTTCCGCAACGACTCCATCGCCATGTTGCTCTTCGATTTGCTCAAGGAGAAACGCCGCGAGGGCGTAGAGGTGCGGGCACTCTTCGACGGCTTCGGCAACGACTCGAACAACCAGCCACTGCTCAAGCATCACATCACGGCCCTGCGCAACGACAGCATCGATATCTGGGAGTTCGACCCCATCCGCTTCCCCTGGGTGAACCACATCTGGCCGCGCGACCACAGAAAGATTGTGGTCATCGACGGCTCGATCGCCTACACGGGAGGCATGAACGTGGCCGACTATTATATAAAAGGTACGGAGCAGGTGGGCGAATGGCGTGATATGCACTGCCGCGTCGAGGGAGGAGCCGTCAATCAACTGCAGCTTATCTTTGCACGTATATGGAAGAAAACCACAGGCGAGGACATCTACGACCAGAAATATTTCCGAGCCTACCAGCCAGAGAAGTTCATCGGACTGAAGCCAGACACCACTGCTACGGCAGGACACAAGGTAGTGGGCATCGTCAATCGCGAACCGCACACCACCAATGATGCGATGCGCAAACTCTATGTGCAGGCCATCGACGATGCGCAGGAGTCCATTCGCATCATCAACCCTTACTTCACCCTGCGTCCCTGCATCACCAAGGCGCTGACAAGAGCCTTGAAGCGAGGCATCAAGGTTGAGATTATGGTGTCAGCCAAGAGCGATATTCCGCTGACCCCCGACTGCGTGTTCTATCAGGCTCACAAGATGATGAAGCGAGGGGCAACGGTATGGCTCTACCAGCCAGGCTTCCACCACTCGAAAATCATGATGGTCGACGAGCGTTTCTGCACCGTGGGCAGCACGAACCTTGATGCACGAAGCACACGCTTCGACTACGAGGAGAACGCACTCATACTGGATCGTCACACCACAAAGGAACTGAACGACATGTTCGACCGCGACATTCAGAACAGCATACTGCTCACCCCGGAATACTGGGACGAGTGGCGCACAGGATGGCAGAAGTTCCGAGGAGCCTTTGCCCATCTGCTGACGCCATTCTTATAAATTGAGAATTGAGAATTGAGAATTAAGAGGTGAAGAATAAAGGCGAAAAAATCATACTGGGAATCGACCCTGGAACAAACATCATGGGCTACGGTGTGCTGCACGTGATTGACAACAAGGCGCAGATGGAGACGATGGGCGTGATTGACCTGCGCAAGTTTGGCGACGGCTATCTGAAGTTAGGGCATATCTTCGAGCGCGTGACGGGTATCATTGATTCGTTCCTGCCCGACGAGTTGGCTATCGAAGCTCCCTTCTTCGGAAAGAATGTGCAGTCGATGCTCAAACTGGGACGCGCACAGGGCGTAGCTATCGCAGCAGCCATCCGTCATAGCGTGCCTATTCATGAGTATGCCCCTATGAAAATCAAGATGGCACTCACAGGCAACGGCTCAGCCTCGAAAGAGCAAGTGGCCGGCATGTTGCAACGCCTGTTGAAAATCAAGCAAGAGGATATGGGCAAGTTTATGGATGCCACAGATGCCCTTGCTGCCGCCTACTGCCACTATCTGCAGATGGGACGGCCAGACTCTGGAGCAACTCACTATAAGGGGTGGAAGGACTTTGTCAACAAAAACAAAGAACGCGTATCAGAGTAATGAGTAATTAGTAATGAGTAATGAGTAATGAGTAATGAGTAATGAGCGATAAAGGCAAAATAACAGTTATATTCGGCCCCAACGGTAGCGGAAAGACCCGTTGGGCAGAACAGAAACGGCGCGAGATGGCCAGCGACAGCGTGCGCTACCTGGCCTTCAGCGATGCCTACGGGCCAGCAACAGACCGTGCCTACTATCTGCAACTACGCTGGAACCAGCACGACATAGATCAGGAGACCCCCACCGTGGGCAAGCTGTTAGGCATCGACAACGAGAGCGACACCTCCAGGCATCAATGGCTCGAACAGCTCATCGCGCTCTTCGGCATGAGCAGTCTGCTCGACAAATACGTCATTCTGCTCTCATCAGGCGAACTGCGCAAGTTCCAGCTCATCAAGACACTTCTGTCACGTCCCAAAACACTGATTCTCGACAATCCCTATATCGGGCTCGATGCTGCTGCCCGCGACCAGCTCAACGAGCTGTTTCCCCTTCTGGCAGAGGAAGAGGGCATCGACCTCTATCTGCTGCTTTCGAGGAAAGGAGATATTCCTGCGTATGCAAAAGATATTCGGAGGTGCGAAGGTACGAAGGTGCGTAGATTCGAGGACAGTGTGATAAACACAGAAGGTATTCTCGTCACCCCGTGCCCCCGTAACATTGTATCATCGAGAAACGTGATTGAAATGCGACACGTCAGCATCCGCTACGGTGAGCGAACCATTCTGCGCGACCTTGACTGGACGGTGATGAAAGGCGAGCGTTGGGCACTCTGCGGTCCCAACGGTTGTGGCAAGTCGACGCTTCTCTCGCTGGTCTGCGCCGACAACCCACAGTCATACGCCTGCGACATCAGCCTCTTCGGCCATCAACGAGGTTCGGGAGAGAGCATCTGGGAAATCAAGCGACATATCGGCTACGTGTCGCCAGAGATGCACCGCTCCTATCTGCGTGCCATCCCCACCCTACAAGTGGTGGCCAGCGGACTGAAAGACACCATCGGACTCTACATACGTCCTACGGCTGCCGAAAAAGATGTCTGCCACGAATGGATGCGACGCTTTGGCATTGAGCAATTGGCAGAACGCAACTTCATGACCCTCTCAAGCGGTGAACAGCGACTGGCCTTGGTAGCTCGCGCCTTTGTCAAGAATCCTGACCTGCTTATCCTTGACGAACCGTTGCACGGACTCGACGATGCCAACCGCCAACTGGTGCTGGGACTCATCGAAGACTACTGCAAGGATACCTCGAAAACCCTCATCATGGTCACCCACTATGAAGAAGAAATTCCCCACTGTATCAATAAACGACTAAATCTTACAAAACAATGAAAAGAATCATTTTATCACTTCTGCTGATGACAACTTTGACAGCAAACGTCAGCGCTCAGGAAATTTATACCGAGATACGCAAGATGGCACAGGAGGTCATCAGTAATCCCAATGCCAACGAGCTGGCCCGCAAGACCAATCAGTTCAAGCTGGATGCCCTCGACTATATGGCCATCAAGATGCGCGAACAGATGCCAGACTCAACAGCCGCCTTCCTCGACAGTCAGGCTCTGGCTCTTTATAACTACACCAATTTGTTCATCGCTACACTGGCAGAGAACAAGGCCCAGCCAGCAGCCTTTCAGGTGAAACTGATTGAGCTGTTCATGGATGCCAGCTACAGCAATCCGCTCTTCTACGACACAGACAAGACGCTGGTACTCGCCTACTACTCCGACGGCAACAGCTTCACGCGCTTCTCGCTCGACACTGACTGGCGACGTGCCTTCGCCGCGGCTACCCACCAGCTAAAGAAAATGAGATAAGCATTATTATATTCCTACACCTTAATATTATATAATATGGAACAGACACTTGAGACAACAATGCGCGAGGAACAAATACTTGTACGTATCACAGGTCAGGACCGCCCTGGACTGACGGCCTCGGTAATGGCTATTCTGGCAAAATATAACGCACAGATTCTCGACATCGGTCAGGCCGACATCCACTCTACGCTCTCGTTGGGCATTCTCATCCGTATGGACGAGACCCATAGCGGACAGGTGATGAAAGAACTGCTGTTCAAGGCTACTGAACTGGGCGTGCAGATAGGCTTCTCGCCTATCTCTGACGATGAGTATGAGGACTGGGTAGGCCATCAGGGCAAGAACCGCTACATTCTCATGGTCATGGGCAGGCAACTGGAAGCCAAGCAGATAGAGGCTGCCACCCGTATTATTGCCAACCAGGGATTGAACATCGACTCTATCATTCGTCTGACTGGTCGTAAGAGTATCAAGAACACCTCGAAACATGTGCGTGCCTGCATCGAATTCTCCCTTCGCGGCGAGCCAAAAGACCGTCAGGAGATGCAGAGCCAGTTTCTGAAGCTGTCGGCTGACATGGAGATTGACTTCTCTTTCCAGCGCGACGACATGTTCCGCCGTATGCGTCGTCTCATCTGCTTCGACATGGATTCGACGCTCATTCAGACGGAATGCATCGACGAGCTGGCAGAACGTGCCGGAGTAGGAGCAGAGGTTCGCGCTATCACAGAGAGTGCCATGCGTGGCGAGATTGACTTCAAGGAGAGCTTCACCCGTCGCGTGTCGCTGCTGAAAGGACTCGACGTGAGTGTCATGCAGGACATTGCCGAGCATCTGCCCATCACCGAGGGCGTAGACCGTCTGATGACCATTCTCAAGCGTTGCGGCTATAAAATTGCCATTCTCTCAGGTGGTTTCACCTATTTTGGCGAGTATCTGCAGCGCCGCTACGGCATCGACTATGTCTATGCCAACGAACTGGAAGTTGACGAGAACGGCAAGCTGACAGGTCGCTACGTGGGTGAGATTGTCGATGGTCATCGCAAGGCCGAGCTGCTGAAGCTCATTGCACAAGTGGAGAAAGTGAACCTGGCACAGACCATTGCCGTAGGCGATGGTGCCAACGACCTGCCCATGATCAGCGAGGCAGGACTGGGCATTGCCTTCCATGCCAAGCCACGTGTGGTGGCGAACGCCAAGCAGTCCATCAACACCATCGGTCTCGACGGTGTGCTCTACTTCCTCGGCTTCAAGGATTCCTATTTGGGCGAACAGGGAAAACTATAAAATAAAGATAAAACGCAACCGGTACAGCCAGCAAATAAGGCCTTAACCGCTTTTTTTGAACGAATCGCCTCGAGCTTTAACAGCTTTTGCAGGTCATCATCTTCAACACCATCGCATCGGTAACGCCCATACCGTCGGCACCGATGGCGGTGAGGTTGTGTATGCTGCGGTCTACATCTTCGTCGACAATGCCTTCTGTGCTGGTCACGCACTTCCCTTCCATCGAAAGCAAGGCTGAAAGAACGGCTGTCGAGACTCCAGAGGTAATCTTCAATGAGCAGGAGGGCTTGGCACCGTCGCAAATCATACCTGTCAGATTGGCAATCATGTTCTTCACCGAACGGCAAACATGCTCATAGTCGCCACCCATCAGATAGGTGATGCCCACACTCGAGCCGATTGAAGCTACGACACAGCCACAGAGAGCTGACAGCTTGCCCAACGACTGCTTGATATAAATGGCAGTCAGATGACTGAGCATCAAGGCACGAATCAATTCCTCTTCCGTATTCTCATTCTCTTTGGCATAGACGCAGACGGGATTAGTGGCACAGATGCCCTGATTGCCACTGCCCGAGTTCGACATGACGGGAATCATGGCTCCTCCCATGCGGGCATCGCAGGCCGAAGCCGTGCGAGAGATGATATGCGAGAAGATGGTATTGCCAAAGATGCCTTTCGAAAGCGGACGGTCGATGGTCTTTCCAAGGTTATGACCATAGTTGCCCTTGAGTGCCTCCCGTGCCGCATTCATGTTATAGTTGCGCGTCTCCATGATGAACGCTATTTCATCGAGCGGAGCCGTTGTCGCAAAGTCATAGACCATCTTCAGACACAGCTGTATCTCGTCATTGTCTGTTTCTTCCGTTCCCTTATCAGAGAACTGCTCCACGAATCTCGTATGTCCACCCGCAATGATGGCTGATGCCTGACGGTCGCCAGCCGAGACAATAATCTCTACATAGAGTTTCTCTTTGATATGCTCCTTCAGCTGGATGTCAATACATCCTTGTTCAATATAGCGTTTTCCTTCTTCCAAAGCTTCTGGCGTGAGGTCTTTAAGCACCTCTAACTGGTACTCGCTCTTGCCGATGAGTGCGCCCAAGGCAATAGCAATAGGCAGGCCTATCATGCCTGTACCGGGAATGCCTACGCCCATCGCGTTCTTCAAGATGTTGGCACTGAGCAATGCCTTGATTTTCTCTGGGCGACAGCCTAACTTCTCTGTTGCCTTTGCCACACAGAGTGCCACACACATAGGCTCTGTGCAACCGATGGCAGGCACCACCTCCTGATGAACCAGCTGGATGATGCGCTGACGTGTCTTAGTGTCTATCATAGTTTTTCAATCCTGATTGTAAGTATTTGATGTATTCGTCAATATCTTCGTCATACGAGCGCAGGCCTTCCAACGGCTTGCCCGTCGCGGGGTCGAGCAGTACGTAGCAGGGCTGCGTGTTCATGCCCACCTTGGTACGCTGCAGGTAGCTCCACTTGTCGCCGATGGTGCGCAAAGTGCGCTTCTGACCGTCTTGTTCTGTCACCTCTAAGGGTTCTGGCAATGGAGTCTTATCGTCTACATAGAGTGAGATGAGCACATACTGACGGTTCAGCATATCCTGCACCTTGGCATCTGTCCACACGGCAGCCTCCATCTTACGGCAGTTCACACAGCCAAAGCCCGTAAAGTCGATCATCACGGGCTTACCCTCAGCACGCGCGGCAGCCATACCTAAGTCATAGTCCTTGTACTTCGCCTCTACCGATCCTTGATAAAGATTGAAGTCCTGTGTGTTCATCGGTGGAGCGAAAGCCGATACAGCCTTCAAAGGAGCTCCCCACAGACCTGGTACCATATAGACGGCAAAAGCCAACGAGATAAGTCCGAGGAAGAACTGCGGCACATTGGTGCGAGAACTGTCATCATCGTGTGGGAACTTCAACCAGCCCAAGAGATAGGTCCCCAACAGGGCAAACATGACAATCCACAGCGAGAGGAACACCTCACGGTCCAGGAGATGCCAGCCGTAAGCCAAATCGGCTACGGAAAGGAATTTCAAGGCGAAAGCCAGTTCGATGAAGCCCAGCGTCACCTTGATGGTATTCATCCAGCCACCCGACTTAGGCGCCTGCTTCAGCAAGGAGGGGAAGAGGGCAAAGACGGTGAAGGGAATGGCAAGTGCGATGGCAAAGCCCAGCATGCCAATGGTCGGGGCAACGATACTGCCCTGCGTAGAGACAGCCACCAAGAGGAAGCCGATGATAGGACCTGTGCAAGAGAACGATACCAAAGCCAGCGTGAAGGCCATGAGGAAGATAGAGAGCAGACCGGTCGTCGCTTCTGATTTCTGATCAATCTTGTTCGACCATGATGACGGCAAGGTCAGCTCAAAGGCTCCAAAGAACGAAGCTGCAAAAACGACCAGCAGCAGTGCGAAGAAGATATTAAAGACGGCATTCGTCGACAAGGCATTCAGGGCAGAGGCTCCGAAGAGCAACGTCACCGCCAAACCTAACAGCACGTAGATGACCACGATAGAAGCTCCGTAGGTAAAGGCTTCACGAACAGCCTTTCCGCGTTCCTTGTTTCTCTTCAGAAAGAACGACACCGTCATCGGGATGATAGGCCACACGCAAGGCGTAAAGATTGCGAGGAAACCACCTAAAAGTCCCTCAAGAAAAATCATCCACCACGACACGGCACCATCGCTTCCTCCCTGTTCAAAAGCATGCAGATCATCAATAACGGGTGCCCAAAGACTTTCATCTGTCGGGACACTGGCTGTAGCCATTGTGGTATTGACAGTATCTTCCGCCTGACTGTCGGCAGCAGCCTCAGGCTTTGTCTCAGCATCTTTCGTATCCTCGGTTGCTGAAGCGGTCTTAGCCATAGTTGCCTCTCCCTTTTGCTTGAACTCCACCTGCGATGGAGGCAGGCAGTTCTTATCGTTGCAGGCACCGTACTGCAGATAGCAGCTGATGTCGTATGTCTTCTTTGTAAAGCGAATCTTCTGTACGAACGCGGCCTGATTCTCAAAATAGCGAAGTTCCATATTGAACATCTGGTCGAACTTCTTCACCTCCTTGCCTTGCGGCTTCAGTTTGCCCACCGTCTCAGCACCTTCCATCTTGTCAATGTTGAAGGTGGCTTCAATGGGGCCGCTATTGCCCAAGTCGGTAGAATAGACATGCCAACCCGGATCGATGGTAGCTGAGAACACAATCTCAGCCTCGCCATTATCGAGCATGTTGAGTTTCGAACTAAAGTGTACAGGATTCATCATCTGCGCTCCGGCAGCAACTGTCATGAGAAACAGCAGTAACGAAGAAAAGATTCGTTTCATATCGGTCATCATTTTTGCTTAGTTTTCCTTATTACGAATAAAAACGAGTGCAAAGGTACACTAAAAGGCTGATTTTACACCATTTCAAATATTAATATATTTAAATTCATCATTATGATGAGCACCAAGATGCGTTATTCTACTGTATCTTCGGCTTCAATTCGTCAGGCGAGTCGTTTGTGAACATATTGACGGCAGGAGCTTGCTTGGTGAAGAAGTGTCGGATGGTCTCTAAAGGTGTCTCGATTGCTGGTTGGAA
>Ga0326511_10003292_pt1 | contig 13001 bp, 11 predicted proteins | sample 0_2496_0518_D_FD_203701 | JGI IMG/M metagenome (GOLD analysis project Ga0326511, IMG submission 203701) | Bovine rumen microbial communities from UC Davis, California, United States - 0_2496_0518 | ecosystem: Host-associated > Mammals > Digestive system > Stomach > Rumen | place: USA... | reverse complement strand
GGTATTATTTAAGTGACTCACATTGTTACCTCCGGTTATGTTGGTTTGGTCGCTTAACATTTTACCACAGGTTTCAATATGGGTCTATTCTTTTTGCCATTTTATTTTACAACTTAGCCAGTTTAAGTCTTTGAAGTATTTGTAATGCAATTTCAGTTTGAAAAGTGGAGTTTTGCTGCAAGCAAAGCATCACCGGATAAAGAAGGTGAAGTTGGACTATCAATCAACTCCACACTCCACCTTCCACACTCCACACTGCTTACGCACTTTTGCTGTCTTCACTTATTTCGTTTCTGAGACGGCTGATAATCTTTTTTTCAAGACGTGATATATAGGATTGTGAAATACCGAGCATATCCGCAACTTCTTTTTGTGTATGCGGCTTTTTGCCGTTTAGACCGAAACGCAGTTCCATTATAGTAAGTTCTCTTTCTTCAAGACGGCTTACTGCCTGCAAAAGCTGTTTTTCTTCGGATTCTTTTTCAAGGTGTATATCAACGAGGTCATTATCCGAGCCTAAAATATCGGATATAAGCAGTTCGTTACCGTCATAGTCCACGTTAAGCGGTTCGTCTATAGAAACTTCATTTTTCTGCCCCGATATTTTTCTGAGATGCATAAGTATTTCGTTTTCAATGCACCTTGAGGCATAGGTGGCAAGCTTTATTCCTTTTTCGGGACGAAAAGTATTAACTGCTTTTATAAGCCCTATAGTGCCTATTGAGATCATATCTTCAACGCCAGTACCTACTGATTCAAATTTTTTTGCTATATATACTACAAGCCGAAGATTATGGGTTATAAGAGGTTCTCTTGCACTTTCGTCTCCATCAGATATTCGTTTAAGAATTTCTGTTTCTTCTTCTGGTTTCAGAGGCGGTGGAAGTGTTTCCGGGCCGTTTATGTAGTAAATACCTTCACGGCTCAAAAGCAGAAGTTTAAGTTTTCTTGTTATTCTTGCAAGTTCAACGGATTTTTTCATATGGAACTCCTTTCATAAATGCTGTATGTTGGGTAATACAAAATAATATTAAACTTCTTTTTATGGTATAAGCTCTGCCGGGATAAGTGCATCCGTACCTTTTACTCGTTCGCTGTCACAAAAAGCCGCATAAGCTGAAACATAAAAGCTTTCTTTATCCGTTGTTATTTTCATCTTTTCTATTCTTACAGCCTTCATCAGTCCTTCACCTCCGACGGAGGTATAGGGGATAACTCTTATCTTGTTAATGACAGAATCGGAGGAAAAAATACTGTCCTGCATATCTCCTAAAAGTTCTTTTTTGAAAACTACTGCCATTTCACCTGAAAAAGGCTCTTTCAATGTGCTGCCGGAATCAATTTTACCGCTGCATTCAATATTCATTCCGTTAAGCTCAAAGCTTACCTTGCAATCACATATTCTGCTGCTGCCTCTTGATACTATCCTTATTATAACCCTTAGAACAGTATAACAGAATACTGTGGTGATTATAAGCATAAGAGGGGAAACGGAAATATAAACACTGCTGTTGCGTATTATAAGATTTTGTGGTGAAAATAAAAGCCATACAGCAATCATAAGCCCGCAATAACCGAAGCTGATCAGAAAAAATGCTGCTGTCAGTTTCATATACATTTTAGGACTTACAGGAAAGAATGCAGCAGCTATAACAAGAAATGCAGTTATCAGGTTTACAAAGAGAGATATTCCCGATGGTACGGGAGGGAGGAGTATTACAAACGAACATATACCTCCCACTGCCGCACCCGAAATCAGCCGCAGTCTTCTGCAGTTTATTGACATGAATGTCTTTACCGTTATCAGAATAATGTAGTCAATAATGAAATTCACACAAAACAGGATATCAAGATAGATCGTCTGCATAAGTATAACCCCCTGTTTTGAAGGACTGCCGATATTTTAATAATATCATGCTGCTCAGGAATAATTTGTCTTTATTTAACGACTGAAAATATTTTATGTTGCCTGTTTATGAACATCCTGTGCTGCGAGACCAAAACTTATGGACAGAGCTTCATCAACTTTATACATCTCATACGGACTTAAAGTTCCCATTTTTTCTTTAAGGCGTGTTTTATCTATAGTCCTTATCTGTTCAAGCAGTACAACAGAATCCTTTGAAAGTCCGCTTTCCTGTGCATAAAGCTTGATATGCGTCGGAAGCTTTGCTTTTGTGCCTCTGCTTGTTATCGCAGCAGCAATAACTGTCGGACTGTATTTATTTCCGACATTGTTCTGAATTATCAGAACCGGACGGATTCCTCCCTGCTCAGATCCGACCACAGGACTGAGATCCGCATAGTAGATTTCTCCTCGTCTTACAAGCATAGCTTTTCACGCTCCGAATTTTTATTTTGTTGTGCCGATACTAATATTTTGTCCCGTACATACAGGAAATAATCACCGCCACATTATTATATTATTCAGAACTCCGCTCAATTGAGCGTATTTTGGCTGATTTCTTTATTTTTGTCACTTAAAAAGGTTTGCCGCATAAACAGATTTTTATGTATCTTCATTTTTGAAATTGTATGAAAGCGGTGACAAGATTAATATATGCAGCCCCATTGGCTTTAATGACCAATGGGGCTTGAAGTTACAAATTATTATATTTTGTTACACGATAATTACATAGACAAGTCATAGAATTATCATCGCACACCTATGCTTACAGGAAACAATATATCAAAACAGGTCGCTGTGTGTGCTTGTACGGATAAGTTCCAGCACCAATCTGTCTGAATAGACTTTATAAATCAAAAGCCAATCAGGTTTAATATGACATTCTCTCATATTTTTATAATTCCTTGAATTCTCCAATGCGTGATCTCTGTTTTTCTCGGGAAGCGTCTTTTCATTTGCCAGCATAGTAATAACATTTGTCAATTCCTTTATATCGCACCCTCGTTTAACAGCAAGCTTATAGTCCTTTTTGAATTGTCCTGTGAATTCTATTTTAAGCATTGAGTGCCTCTATCAGATCATCTACACTATCAAAAGGTCCATATACATCATTTCCCTTTTCAGCTGATTCCATCGCAGACAGGGTTACTTTATTCGGAACATCGGTTGTCAGCTCAAAAGGTATTCTTTGTTCCCTGACGACTGTTCTTGCAAAAATATTGAATGCTGCACTTACCGATAATCCTATCTCTTCACAGAATTTATCGAAAGCGATCTTTGTTGCCTCATCCATTCTGATGTTTACATTTGTCATTGCCATAACCATACCTCCTTGTTAGTTACTAAGTATATTATATGCAAATTTCAATCATTTGTCAATATATTTATAGTAATATCACAGACAAATTATAGAGTTATCATAGCATCGCCAAAACTAAAAAATCTGTATTTTTCGTCAACAGCAGTTTTGTAGGCATTCATTACATTATCAAAGCCTGCAAATGCTGAAACAAGCATTATAAGTGTGCTTTCAGGAAGATGAAAGTTAGTTATAAGACCGTCAAGCACTTTAAATTCAAATCCGGGATAAATGAATATATCTGTCCAGCCTTCAGAACGGCATATGCAGCCTTCATTTTTTGCCACAGATTCAAGGGTACGGCAGCTTGTTGTACCTACAGCAATAACTCTGCCTCCGTTTTTCTTTGTTTCGTTTATAAGTGCCGCAGTTTCTTCGGGCAGTTCATAATGTTCGCTGTGCATATGATGCTTTGTTACGTCATCGACTTTGACAGGGCGGAATGTTCCAAGACCTACATGAAGCGTCACAAAACCTATTTTTACACCTTTATTCTTTATTTTTTCGAGTAATTCCTTTGTAAAATGAAGTCCGGCAGTAGGTGCAGCGGCAGAACCTCTTTCACGGCTGTATACAGTCTGGTATCTTTCTTTATCATTGAGTTTTTCGTGTATGTAGGGTGGCAGGGGCATTTGTCCGAGTTTATCAAGCACTTCGTACAGGCTTCCCTCACAACTGAAATCAACAATACGGTTGCCCTCTTCTGTTACATCAACTACAACTGCTTTGAGCATACCGTCTCCGAAAATAAATTCTGTTCCGGGTCTGGCTTTTCTTCCGGGTTTGGTAAGAACCTCACACCTCTTATTTTCGATCTGACGAAGAAGCAGAAATTCTACAGTAGCACCTGTATCCTTTTTTGTACCGAATATTCTTGCAGGAAGAACACGGGAATCATTGAGTATAAGACAATCTCCCTCGTTAAGATAATCTATAATATCATAAAAATGTTTATGGGAAAGTTTTCCGCTTTTTCTGTCCATTACCATAAGGCGTGAACTGTCACGAGGTTCAACGGGTGTCTGGGCAATAAGTTCCTCCGGCAGATAGTAATTAAAATCTGATGTTTTCATAATTTTCCTCTTTTCCATCCTGATATTCTTAATTATAACCTTTTTCATAAATAAAATCAACAGGCAGTACGTCACTGTTCTTGACAAATGTGCTGTTTCGTAATAAAATATGAAAGTAACTATGTATCAGCAGATACGGTTAAAAAGTGTTTTTGAAAAGATCGAGAAAAGGTGAGTGAGAAAATGAAGTATGAGCAGCTTGCAGGAAAACCGGATATTTCCGAGATCCAGGAAAATACGCTCAAATTCTGGAAAGAAAATCAGGTGTTTGAAAAATCAGTAACTAAAGAATCAAAGGGTGAAGTCGTGTTTTATGACGGCCCTCCGTTCCCTACAGGTAAACCACACCATGGAACTATACTTGTATCATTCATTAAAGACATGATAGCACGTTATCAGACAATGCGTGGATATAAAGTACCAAGAGTATGGGGCTGGGACTGTCACGGTCTTCCTATAGAAAATCAGGCTGAAGTACAGCTCGGTATCAATGATAAGAATATTATTGAAAACAGTCTGGGTATAGATAAATTCAATGATAAATGTTATGAAATAGTGTCAGGCAACAACGAGGCATGGAAGGAATATGTTGAACAGATGGCTCGCTGGGTGGATTATGACGGTGCGTACAAGACTATGAATCCTACATTCATGGAATCTGTAATGTGGGCATTCAAACAGTGCTATGATAAAGGTCTTATTTATCGTGATTACCGTGTAACACCCTATTGTACACATTGTGAAACATCCCTTTCTATTTCCGATACAAGAGAATCTGACTCTACCCGTCCCCGTCAGGACAGATGGATAATTGCAAAATTCAAAACAGATGAAGTTATAGACGGCAAGCAGGTTTATTTCCTCGCATGGACAACAACTCCGTGGACACTTCCTTCAAACCTTTGTCTCGCAGTAGGTGCAGATCTCGATTATTCATTTGTTGATGTAGGAGAAGAAATATTTATTGCCTGCACAAATGTTCTCCCGAAATATGAAAAGATCTTCGGTGCAGAGCCTGTTATCGTTAAGCAGTGCAAAGGACGTGACCTTGTAGGCAAGACTTACGAGCCTTTGTTCCCGTATTTTGCCAATCTCAAGGATAAGGCTTTCAGGGTTGTTACAGCTGATTATGTAGGCAGTGATGAAGGTGTAGGTATTGTTCACACAGCTCCTGCATTTGGTGAGGATGACTATTGGACTTGTAAAAATAATGGTATTCCTCTTGTAAATCCTGTTGATGAAAAGGGTCGTTTCACCTCTGATGTAATAGACTTTTATGAAGCAGACGGTGAAAAGAATGTAATAGAGATGAATCCGACTGTTATCCGTTTCCTTTATGATAACGGTAAGGCAGTTGCAGACGGCACTATTGAGCATAACTATCCGCACTGCTGGAGATGTAAGCGTCCTCTTATCTACAAGGCTATGGACGCATGGTATTTTGATATAGGCAAGATCAAAGATAAACTTATCAAATATAACGAAGATATAAACTGGGTTCCTGAAACAGTAAAGCACGGACGTTTCGGCAAGTGGCTTGAAAATGCACGTGATTGGAATATTTCCCGTAACCGTTACTGGTCAACACCTATCCCGATCTGGGAATGTGACAAATGCGGTGACAGAACAGTTTTAGGAAGTATTGATGAAATAGAACAGGCAAGCGGTGTACGTCTTACAAACCTTCATCGTCAGTATATGGACAAGATTAAATTCCCATGTAATTGTGAAGGATGTACAGGTACAAAAGTCCGTGTTCCCGAAGTTCTTGACTGCTGGTTTGAAAGCGGCTCAGTTCCATTTGCACAGAAACACTATCCTTTTGAAAACAAAGAATGGTTCGATTCACACTTCCCGAGTGATTTCATCGTAGAATATACAGGTCAGATCCGCTGTTGGTTCTATTATCTGCACGTTCTTTCTGTTGCACTGTTTGATAAGCCATGCTTCTCAAACTGTGTTGTACACGGAACGATTCTCGCCAAGGACGGTAAAAAGCTTTCCAAATCCTCAAAGAACTATACAGACCCGATGCTTCTTATGAAGAAGTTCGGCACAGATGCATTCCGTCTCTATCTCTATCAGACAAATGCTATGCTTATCGGAGATCTTCTTTTCGATGATAACGGTATTCAGGATGCATATCAGCAGATAATCCTTCCTTACTGGAATGCCTGCAACTTCTTTATTTCATATGCAAATATAGACGAATTCCGTCCCGAAAAGCCTATCGTTCCCACGTCAGATAATCAGCTTGACAGATGGGTGCTTGCAAAGCTTTATGAAGTAACTGATTCGATTTCAAAAAGCATGGACGCATATCAGGTAAACCATTATGTAGACCGTCTTATCGAACTTGTTGACGGACTTACAAACTGGTTCATCCGCCGTTCAAGAAGACGTTTCTGGGATAAGGGAATGTCTGATGACAAGAGAAATGCTTATGAAACACTTTATTATGTGCTTGTGAATATGACAAAGCTTTTTGCACCTGTTGCACCTATTATTTCCGAAAAACTTTATCAGACACTCACAGGTAATTTCTCGGTACATCTTGATTCATGGCCGGAGATACCCGAATCATTCAAAGATGAAGAGCTTCTTGGTCAGGTAACACTCGTGCGTAATGTTATCACACTTGCACGTTCAATCAGAAATAAGAATAAGGTCAAAAACCGTCAGCCCCTCAGCACTCTCAGGGTAATTCTTTCAGACAGCAGAGATAATGCAGTAGTTGAAAGTTTTAAGGATATAATTGCTGAAGAACTTAATGTAAAGAGTGTTGAAATTCTTGAGGATGTGGGAAGTGTTGCCGAAGTAAAATATGCACCTAACTTCAACGAGATAAGAGCACGTTATCCCGACAGAATTCCTGTTATTATAAAGGCAATTAAGAGTGGTAAATTCAAACTCACAGCAGACGGTGCAGTTCTTGAAATTGACGGCAGCAGTGAAACATTTGACAGCGAGATTATTCTTGTAACATACCATGCAAAAGAGGGTCAGCACGTTGCAAGTGATAAGGGTATAGTTGTATCACTTGACCTCACAGTAACAGATGAACTCCGTGAGGAAGGCTTTGCCCGTGACATAGTACGTTCCGTACAGGATGCAAGAAGACAGCTTGACTGTGCTATTTCGGATCATATCAATATTTCACTTGAGGGAGATGTTCCTGAAAAGTGGGTTGAATATATCTGCGGTGAAACACTGAGTAAAGTAAGTGTTATAGATAATGCAGATATGAGCTTTGAAGTAAGCTATGATGACGGCAAGACCGTAAATGTAAAGATCAGTAAATAAAAATATTTTTGTAACTTGTTGTCATTCTTTGTATTTTACAGGGAATGACAACAGGCAATTTTACATACGAAAGAAGGAACGAAAAAGATGAAAAAGGATCTGCCAAAGACCTATGACCCCAAGACCGTTGAAAAAAGAATATATGAAGCCTGGGAAAACAACGGTTGTTTCAGGGGAATAAGAGATCCGGAAAAAAAGTCATATTCAATAGCGATGCCCCCTCCGAATGTAACAGGACAGCTCCATATGGGTCATGCTGTTGATAATACACTTCAGGATATACTTACCCGTTTCAAAAGAATGCAGGGTTATGCAGCACTCTGGATTCCCGGAACAGACCATGCGGCTATTGCAACAGAAGCTAAGATAGTTGAACAGATGCGTGAGGAAGGTATTACAAAAGAAGACCTCGGCAGAGATAAGTTCATGGAAAGAGCATGGGCATGGAAAGAAAAGTACGGTAACCGTATTGTTACACAGCTCCGCACACTTGGTTCTTCATGTGACTGGGAAAGAGAACATTTCACAATGGATGAACAATGTTCAAAAGCCGTTCTTGAAGTTTTTACAAATCTTTATAACGAGGGTAAAATATACCGAGGCAATCGTATGGTAAACTGGTGTCCTAAGTGTCAGACATCAATTTCAGATGCTGAGGTTGAATATGAAGAACAGGCAGGTCATTTCTGGCATATCCTTTATAAAGTAAAGGAAACAGGAGAATTCCTTGAAATAGCTACGACCCGTCCCGAAACAATGCTCGGTGATACGGCAGTAGCAATAAATGCAGAGGATGAAAGATATAAGCATCTCCACGGCTGCCATGTAATTCTTCCTCTTATAAATAAGGAAATACCGATAGTATGCGATGAACACGCAGATATGGAAAAGGGTACAGGTGTTGTAAAGATCACACCGGCACATGACCCGAATGACTTTGAAGTAGGACTTCGTCATAATCTTCCTGTTGTAAGATGCTTCACATATGACGGTCATATGACAGGAAAAGCAGATGTAGACGCATACCGTCAGCTTGTTGAAAGCGGAAGGGCATCTGAAGATGAACCAGAGGTACTTGACTGCGGCAAATATGCAGGGATGACAACATCAGAGGCTCGTAAAGCCGTACTTAATGACCTTACAGAACTTGGCATCTTAAAAGAAACAGAAGAATTGAAACATGATGTAGGTACTTGTTACCGCTGTCATACCACTATTGAGCCTATGGTATCAAAGCAGTGGTTTGTACGTATGAAAACTCTTGCCGAACCTGCTATCAAGGCAGTAGAAGACGGAGAAATACGCTTTGTTCCTGAACGTTTCACAAAGACATATCTCAACTGGATGAAAAATACACGTGACTGGTGTATATCCCGTCAGCTCTGGTGGGGACACAGAATTCCTGCATGGTATTGTGACGAATGTGGTGAAACGATGGTTGCAAAAACGGCACCGTGCAAATGCAGATCATGCGGCTCAGAAAAACTTACTCAGGATCCCGATACACTTGACACATGGTTTTCTTCGGCACTCTGGCCTTTCTCTATACTCGGCTGGCCTGATACCAATTCAGAAGATTACAAATTTTTCTACCCCACAAGCACACTTGTTACAGGTTATGATATAATCGGTTTCTGGGTAAGCCGAATGATATTCTCCGGTCTTGCATATACAGGTAAACCTCCTTTTGATACAGTTGTTATTCACGGTATTGTTCGTGACAGTGAGGGAAGAAAGATGTCCAAGTCTCTGGGCAACGGTATTGATCCTCTTGAGGTTATCGACAAATATAGTGCTGATGCACTCAGATTCATGCTTGTACAGGGAAGCTCACCCGGAAATGATATGAGATACAGCGAGCAGAAGCTTATAGCTATGCGTAACTTTACAAATAAAGTATGGAATGCATCACGTTTCCTTATCATGAATATGACCATTGACAAGGTTGAACTGCCGAAAAAACTTTCTATTGAAGACAAGTGGATACTTTCAAAGCTTAACACTGTTATTAAAGAAGTTACATATAATCTTGAACAGTTTGATATGGGTGTTGCTGCTCAGAAGGTATATGACTTTATCTGGGGCAGTTTCTGTGACTGGTATATCGAGCTTGCAAAGATAAGACTTAACGGCGATGATGAAGAAAAGAAAAAGAATGTTGAAAACGTACTTTGCTACGTTCTTACAGATATACTCAAACTTCTTCATCCGTTCATGCCGTTCATTACAGAGGAAATATATGCAGCACTTCCTTATGATAACGGTTATCTTATGCTCCAGTCATGGCCCGCATATAAAGAAGAATTCGAATTCAAGGCAGACGAGGTAAAGATGGAGCGTATCATGGAAAGTATAGGTGCTGTTCGTGAATGCCGTGCAGGACTTAAAGTTCCAAATTCCAAAAAGGCACATATTACCATTGTATCGTCAGAACCTGAACTTTACACAGACGCAAAGGATTTTCTGATAAGAATGGCATCTGCATCATCTGTTGATGTTGTAACAGAAGAGCCGGAAGATACAAAAGGTATGGTAACAGCTGCAACAGCAGATGCAAAATTCTATATGCCTCTTGCAGAGCTTGTTGATATAGAAAATGAAAAGGCAAGAATACGCAAGGAACTTGAAAAGGCTTATAAAGAAATGGAATTTGTAAACAATAAGCTGAATAATGAAAAATTCATGTCAAAAGCTCCTGCACATCTTATTGCGGATGTAAGGGAGAATGAAGCAAGAACAAAGGCACTTATTCAGAAGCTTGAGGAAATGCTTAATTCTTTATAATAATAAAAACAAACCCTTTCATCAATAAAAATGAGAGGGTTTGATTTTTTGCCTTATGGTGATATAATAAATTTATTGAAATAAAGGGGGCGAAACTTTGGAAAAAAAGGGAATTGATAAAAGAAAACAAGCAATAGCACTTATAGTTTTGTCTGCATTCTGTTTTACGATGATGAATTTTTGTGTGAGGGCATCCGGAGATCTTCCGTCAATGCAGAAAAGCTTTTTCAGAAATTTTGTTGCGATGTTTTTTGCACTTGGGGTATTGCTCAAAAATAAACAGTCATTAAAATGGAAAAAAGGAAATTTAAAATGGCTGCTTTTAAGGGCATTTCTTGGAAGTTTAGGTATAGTATGCAATTTTTACGCAATAGATCATATTCCTCTTGCGAATGCATCTATACTTAATAAGATGTCACCGTTTTTTGTTATAATATTTTCATTTTTCATTCTGAAGGAAAAACTTAAATTCTGGCAGGGCTTTGCTGTATTTATTGCATTTATCGGAACATTATTCATAATTAAACCGAGTGTGACGAATATAGATCTGATTCCTTCGGCAATAGGGCTTTTCGGCGGTATGTGTGCAGGTTTTGCATATACAATGGTACGCCTGCTTGGCACAAAAGGAGAAAACGGTGCTGTTATCGTATTATTTTTTTCAACATTTTCATGTATTTCAATGCTGCCGTTTCTGATATTTGATTTTCACCCCATGCAGTGGCAGCAGCTTTTGTTTCTTTTAGGTGCAGGAGTTTCAGCGGCAGGAGGACAGTTTTCTATAACAGCTGCTTATTGTCGTGCTCCGGCAAGGGAAATATCTGTATACGATTATTCACAGATAATTTTTGCAACTATAGTGGGATTTGTATTTTTGGGCGAGATACCCGATATGTACAGCTTTATCGGATATATTACTATATGTTCGATGGCGGTGTTTATGTATATTTACAATAACCGCAGTGATAAAGAAAATCCCAAAGTAAAATAATTTATTCGGGACATGATATTCTTGCTACTTCTTCGATAGTATGATGAAGTTTAAGCACCATATCTGTATCAGCCGCACGATAATACATTTCCTTGCCGTTTCTGTTTGCCACGATAAGACCTGCATCTTTGAGCAGTTTAAGGTGATGTGATACGGCAGGGCTTGACATATCTGTCATTGCGGCAATATTTATCACACATTCCTCACAATGACATAAGATCCAGAAAATACGCAGTCTGCTGGGGTCACCGAGTTGTTTCATAGCATCGGCAACTGTGCGTATTGTTTCAATAGACGGCATTTCTTCGACTATTCTGTTTTCGTTTATGTTGTGATCGTGGGGAAGTGGTATACGTTTTTGGTTCATTCATAATTCCTCCGTTTTTGATTGGCTATAAATATATTTTAGCCTAATTTATTGTAATAATCAATAATATTTTTTCTGTCGGTATTGACAAAAGTAAAGCATAGTGGTATATTATAGTCAACGATTAAATATATATTTAATCAAAAATCAATGGGGTGATATTATGAAAAAGACATATAAGATCGAAGTTGACTGTGCAAACTGTGCCGCTAAAATGGAAGATGCTGCTAAAAAGACCGAGGGTGTAAAGGATTGTGTCGTTAATTTCATGGCTCTCAAAATGAAGGTCGAATTCGAGGACGGAGCAGACGAAACAGAAGTAATGGACAGAGTTTTCAAGACTTGCAGAAAAATTGAGCCTGACTGTGAAATAGCTTATAAATAAAATACTGTATGCACTTTCCTGAGAGAGTGCATATATTTTTAACGAACGATTAAACATTCGTTTAATCAAAAAGGGTGATAATTATGACAAAAAAGCAAAAGAAAAATCTTATCAGGATAATAATAGCAGCTGTAATGATGATTGTATTGTTATTTATTCCTGTTGGAGGCTGGCTGAGACCTGTTCTGTATCTTATACCGTATCTTGTGATAGGATATGACATTCTGATAAAGGCAGGTAAGGGAATAATAAATCTTCAGCCGTTTGATGAATGTTTTCTTATGGCACTTGCTACAGTAGGAGCATTTGTACTTGGAATACTTGAGGACGGGGATTATACCGAAGCGGTAGCGGTAATGCTTTTTTATCAGGTGGGAGAATGGTTTCAGAGCTATGCAGTGGGAAAAAGCAGAAAAAATATTTCCCAGCTTATGGATTTAAGACCCGATTATGCAAATATTGACGGAGAGGCAGGACTGCAAAAAGTTGATCCTGATGATGTTGAAGTTGGAACAATAATTACGGTTTCACCCGGTGAGAGAATTCCTCTTGATGGTGTTGTAGTAAGCGGAAAGGGTGCAGTTGATACATCTGCACTAACAGGAGAAAGTATTCCGAGGGATGTTGAGGAAGGTTACGAGGTATACAGCGGATGTATAAATCTGACAGGTGTGCTGAGAATAAAGACAACAAAGGAATTTGAGGAGTCCACAGCATCCAAGATCATGGAAATGGTTGAAAATGCTGGCTGCAGAAAATCACGTTCCGAAGCCTTTATAACAAAATTTGCAAGAGTATATACTCCTATTGTTGTAATAGGTGCGGTGATCCT
>Ga0326511_10003291_pt1 | contig 13001 bp, 25 predicted proteins | sample 0_2496_0518_D_FD_203701 | JGI IMG/M metagenome (GOLD analysis project Ga0326511, IMG submission 203701) | Bovine rumen microbial communities from UC Davis, California, United States - 0_2496_0518 | ecosystem: Host-associated > Mammals > Digestive system > Stomach > Rumen | place: USA... | reverse complement strand
CAACTTAATCGCTCTGGCTGTGCGGATGGCAGTGTTCCGATTTCCAATTCGATATGACTCAATATCTCGAACACGCACATATCTTCTGGTATATCCAGACGGTCTATCGCATCAATCGCCGCCTGTCGGCTTATGCAGTCGCATACATCCGCATATATTGGCATACATTCCGACTTACATTCGGGCTGTGCGGATGGCATACCATTGAGAATACGTTTCAAATGATCCATCGCCGCCGCCATTGTTTTGTACGGCATTATGGAATGATGCTCCACAATGCACTCTGCCGCATCAATCGCGGCCTGTTTGGTTATCAGCTGATCTGCAAAGTCTGTTTGCTGATTTGTTTGTTTGTCGCATGGTGTCCTCATATAACTGCATCCCCTTCCGCACTCTGTTCTTTAGCCGATGCCTCAGACATGACATCGATGCCGGTGATCTCCAGACACTTGGCGACGATGTTGCTGTCGTTCATCCAGTGATCCTGCGTGTCCTGCAGCGCAGCGACAATCTCCTCGAAGCTCATGCCGCGTGCGTACAGTGCCAGCACGAACCCGGCGTAGACCTTTGGCACAATCTCATCTACTGCTCTGCGGAAGAAGAGCACGTTCTGTGGTTTGTTTCGCAGGTACTGCTTGTTGATCTGTTTTCTACCCATCGTCCATCCTCCTGCTCACATAAGAAAGCGATGTTGCATGCGAGATGCCAGAGATGCGGCAGCCCGCTTTCTGCGTCCACTCCCTGAGGATCTTCCAGATATGCCAGGAAGTGCCTGAACGCGGCGTCGCGATACCGCTCCTTTTCAACCTGCTTCCAGTTGTCCGGGCCTCCTTCCGGATACTTTCTATTTCCATACATCCGGATCTGTGCGATGTCGTGAATGATCCTTCTCGGCACCAGTGTGAGCTGCTCCTTGCCTCTATCTGCTTTTGCCTTCTGATCTGTTTCCATCCTTCACCTCACGTAAACGGCAGCTCTTCGTCGATCCCGTCCGGTATATTCATGAATCCTTCCTCGCTCAGCGGATCCTGCTGCCTGCCTGTACTTCCCTGCTGGTCTACTGCCATAGCCTCGTAGTAGCTGTCCCGCTCTGCGTTCCCTGACTTGCTCTCGGCAAATTCATGCGTATCGACAACAATGTCCATCGTGTAGACCTTCTGGCCGTCCTTCTCATAGCTTCCCGTCTGGATCCTGCCATGAATGCAGACCCGCATACCCTTCCTCAGCCATTTCTCCGCAAACTCGCCGGCCTTGCCGAATGCGACGCAGCTGATGAAGTCAGCGGTTTGCTCATCGCCCTGCCGCCGGCGCCGATCCACAGCGAGCGTATATCTCGCAATTGCGATCTGCTGTTCTCCTCCCTGCGCATATCTGACCATCGGATCTCTGGTCAACCTTCCCATCAAAACCACACTGTTCATATTCCCTCCTGACCAGCTCCGCCCGAAGATGGCGCGGAACTCTTCTCTTTCATGTGTCTGGCAAAATACTTCTTCGGCGATCACTTTCAGCATCCGTCCGTAATGATTCAGATCCGGCCGGTGTACCGCCTCACATGCACCTTCAATGTCTCCTACATGATGTTTGGGACAAAGGTAAACCTTCATCCCGTACTTCTCTGAATTTCTTCTATTCGCAGTTCCTTCGAAAACGTGATGCTCCTGCAGGACGAGCTTTTCCGAATCGTCTCCGTGCAACCACATGCACAGAAAGCATCTCCGGTCCTTCTTGTCCTGCAGGATGCTTTTCATCAGAGATCCTCCGGAATATCTTCGGAGCTCTCCTCCATAATTTCTCTAACCGCCACGATCATCTTGTAGTTCGTGCCGGCTTTTGCGCTGGCCCGCAATCCCGGTCTGATGTCGACACTGATGCTGTTCAGTTCACCTCTCGCGATCGCTTCGATCACTGACGTGATGGCGGTCGCGGCATCCTGAGATCTCGGCGCGATAATCTGCTCAGTATGCTTTGTCCCCTGCTTGATCATCTTCAGAATGCCCTGCTCGCGCACGGCTCCGGCACAGTCGCATTCACCTGTGGCAATCTCGTTCTTTTCTTCCTGCGTCGCTCCGACCGGCACACCTTTGATGATCCTGCTCTGGTGGCAAAATCTGCAGTATCCATAGTCGTCCATAAGATTTCCCATGATTCCTCCTTATAATCCCGGCTCTGTCATTACTCCGTTCACTTCGATCGGCTCCGGCATCGTGAACTGTCCTTCGATCCCTGCGATCTCTTTGAATCTCTTCAGAACTCTCAGCACGTTTTCGATCTGCGGGATCCATGAAGAGCGGATCGTGTACTGATCGAATTTCTCCAGTGAGCTGATCATGCCTGCCATGACATCGATTGCTTCCAGAAGTGCGCTGGCATCCACCAGCTCATGAGCCGCCGGTCCGGTGATCGGGATCTCCCTGTGCGCTGCCTCCGGAGTAATCTCAATCTCAGTTGCGCCGGCGCAATTCTCATCTTTTTCGTCAGCTTCAATCTCTTCGTATTCCGCTTCGATTACTTCCGGCGGCTCTGGCAGTACGGGCTTCGGTTCTTCTTTCTTCTCGAGAGGTTCTTTCTTCTGCTTCGGCTTCTCCGAGATCTTGATCACCTTTTCTTTTTCTTCCTGCTTCTCTGCTTTCTTCGCTGGTTCCTCGATCAGATCTTCCGCATCTCCGTACAGCTCGTGCCATCTGTCCTGTGCACTCTGTGTGCCGTAGATCAGTGGCAGCCATCCGTCGATCAGCTCTGTCCAGGCGACACTTTCCTTCTCGCCGGTTCTTCCTGAGGTGAGTGTCGGCAGCTGATCCTTGCCATTGATCGACAGCATGAATCTGCCTTCGCCCGGCACTCTGGCCATCAGCAGTGCAACGCCGGCAGGCGCGATCGCGCTGATCGTCAGTTCGGCATAGTCTGTACCTTCGCCCAGTTCTGCATTATGCCCGTGCTCCCAGGCGCGGCTGAATGCTGTCGGGTTCTCCCGATACCACTCACGGAAGAATCTGAGCAGTCTGTCCTCGGCCCCGTTCTCTTCGTCTGTCTCGACTTTCTCGATGGCCAGTTCGAGAGCCGATGTCTTTTCTTCCTCACGCAGTTCTTCTTTCAGAGCTCTGACTTCTTCTCTCGGTGTCTCGGCCGGGATCTCTTCCGCAATGCCAGCAGGGAGCGTGAGCATCTCCGTCAGCAGGGAGAAGCTGTGATCACGGTACTGCGGCAGCACGTTTCCGTTTGCGTCGCCATAGCGCTCTGCCACAGCGATGAAGCGGCTCGTCTGATCCGGGCGCAGGCCGTACTCTTTCTCGGCAAATTCACCCATCCCGGAATAACCGGATCCTTCCAGGATGCCGCTGTCTCTGGCAACCTTCAGGAGATATCCGATCGTAACGAAGTTGCCTACGGTTCTCCCCATGACAGAATCGAACTGTCTTTTGAATCCTTCGTAACCTCCAAACTTAATCTGTAACTCGTCCATCTCTTACCCTGCTGCCTGCAGGACCTTCTTCCTTTCTGCTTCGATTACCTTCTGATAGTTTTCTTTGACCTGCTTCATCCACATGGCCAGAACCTTCTCAACGATCTCCTTGTCCGGCTGCCTGTCATAAGCGGCATAGAACTGCTTTATTCTGCTTAGATCGGTCTCGATCGTGTAATATGGTTCTTCGGGATTCTCCTGCTTCCGGAGGAACAGGATGAACGAATCACGCCTGGCCATTGCTGCCATATATCCGTCATGTGCGCCGACGCAATGATGCTGGCGCCGGCCTTCTTCGATGATGTCCATCGCAGATCTCGGTACGAGGATCACGTATCCGTCCTGCTGCCATCCGAAGATCTGCCTGTTGCGGTCGTAGTCTTTCTGGATATTGCCGTACTTCTTTGCCCTTGCCAGGTCTTTCTTCCTGTTGGCCTCCTCGAGATATTTGTCATGGAATTCCTTCCAGCGTTTATTTCGGTAGACAATCTCGTCGGTGACCTGCATATGTCTGTCTTTGGCCATCTTGATATAGTCCGCATATTCCTGAATGACGCTCATCTTGATGCCGCCTGTCTTCCGCAGGAGCGTCATGACATGATTGATGTTCAGACCTGCGGCGGCATCGGCAAGCGCGTTCTGTTTATATTCGTCCCGAATCCTGCAGATCTCTTTCAGATTTGTGTCATTCAGTTCCGGATGTTCGTCCAGCATACGCAGTGCGTATGATCCTCCGTCGTACTGGATGAGCCGTTTACTTTTTTCTTTTCCAAGGTGATGCAGCCTGTCGAAGATCTTGTCTGCGTCCTGTAAATAGCATTCCGCTGCCAGTCTGATCATGCCGGCCTTGGCCAGCTGCTCCAGCTGCGGATGGCTCCGTAGTCTGTAAAGCATATTCGACGGATCTGTCTTCCCGGACATGATCCGCAGAGTGGACCTCTGCGCATTTGTCAGATCGAGTGAGTCCAGGTTGTCGAAGATGTAGTGCCATGTCGGAAGCGCGGCAGGTCCGAGGATCGACGCCCACTTTCTGTCCCAGAACTTCTGTCTGTTCCCGGTCCTGAAAAAGCGTTCTCCGTAGAACCAGTACTTCCATGCTCCGCCAAGGACATCTGTGTACGCTCTGCAGATCTCTGTGACTTTCTCTCCCGGCATATAGTCATCCACCCAGAAAATTCTTTCGATCTGGCCTCTTTCCATCTCCTGGAAGAGCTTCACGTAGATACGCTTCCGACCATCTGCCCGAAGCTTACTTTTACACCAGCTTAAGAAACCTTTCGGCAGAGCTGGCGTATCCTTCATAAAGTCATCGATCCTCTTCTGCTTACGTTTCTGCGCTTCGTCCCTTTTCCGGAATCGGATCTGTTCTTCGTACCAGCCGATCGCATAATCTGCGTTATGAGAGCTGTGGCCTGTAAATTTACGGATCTGTTCTACGCTTTTCTCATCGAATCCGTACATAGTCAGCGTGCAGCTGTCCTCTACTGAATCCAGTGCTTCTCTCGTCCAGATGTGATTAAAAAGATAGTATGTGGCGTATCCCATCTCCCAGACAAAATGCGCAATGCCGCTTTCTTCTGATCCTCCTTTGGAATCGACAGGAAGAATCAGCATCAGGACGTGTGTTCCGCACGCCCTGATAATTCTGGCCATGTTCTCTTCTGGGAGCTTCTTCGGGATCCGCTTGATCAACTCCGCCTTCTTCATTCGTCAAAGTACCTCCGGATCCTCTCCTGCAGTTCCCGGTCTGTTCCACAGACACAACCCACATTGCCCTGTTTGGTCTTCTGTGCTTCCTTGCGCATCTCGTCGATGATGCCGTCGATGCGTTTTCCCTTCCGCATAACGTCATAGCGGAACTGGATGTTCTCCTGGACCATGACTTTGACCATGGTGTAAAGCACATCTTTCATATGCTCCGGAAGCTTCGATACCTTCTCCTGAATGCTGATCCTTCCCATGGCAGCAGAGAAAGGTGTAGCCAGTTCCTCGACTGTGCCATCCCAGAAATCTCTCACATCCTCAACATCGATTCCGTTCTCCTCTGCCAGGCCCATCAGGGAGGACTGATCCTTTTCTGCCCTGAGCCCTGCTGCCGCGAGGTTCAGTTCTTCATATCCATCAAACTCTCCGAACTTATCGAACATTTTCTTCTCCTTCCTCGTCCGGCGAGAATGTGCTATAATCTCTTTGTTCAGGAGAGCTTAAAGCGCATCCCACCGGCGGCACCATGTGCCGCCACTTTTTATCTGCAGATAATGCTGTCGCCACGGTTCAGTGTTCTTACCTGGCTCAGCAGCTTTTCCAGTCTGTCGGCCTCGTTCTTCCAGCCGATCCCGATCTCTTTTCCGTCATACTTCTCTGCGAAGCTTCTGGCCTGATTCAGCGAGTCCCGCAGTGCGAACTCGATCCGGAATCTTTCTTCCTCTGAAATCTCTATCTTCACCTCTCGGTTCTCCTCTTCTTTTCAATTCGATCGCTTCGATCTCTTTCCATCTCGTCGGCATCCGAAGATTTAACCTTTCTGCCTCTGGTTGTTTTGGGCGCGTCCGGCAGGTTCATGTTCTTAACCAGTGCTTTCTCTGCCCCGCTTTTCCTCATGGCCGTGCGGAGGATCTGTGCCACACACTCTCCGCAGAAATCCCAGTTGAGACACTCCACGGCCCTCCCCTGTTCCTCGATAGTTGTGAACAGGTCTGCGATATCTTCAGTCTTCGCCTGGATGAAGTTCAGTTCATCCATGCTTCGGTCCACAATCTCCAGCCCTGCCGGCTTCCCGTCTATCTCAGCCCCGCAGCGATCGCATATAACAACGACCTTTCTCATACCAGGTCCTCTCTTTCGATCTCCTTGAGCAGCTCCTTGATCTCGGAGATCACCACGTTGTCAGGCTTCTGAGAATTCTCCACGATCTCAGAGATCATGTTAAGAACGCCATAAGCTGCCAGCATCTTCAATGTTCTTGTCTTGTCCATCAGTACCACCTCCGCTCATTTCTGTATCCTACATACATCAGCATCATTCCGATGCCCATGATCACTGCCGGTGCCGCCAGGCTCGGACTGTCAGCCGCAGCCGCCCCCAGCAGAACCATCATTATTCCTGCCCCCTCTAAGATGGTTGTCATTATGCTTTCCTCCCATGCAATGCTAAGATTTGTTCATCAGTCAGCCTGCAGCATCTGATAAGGATGTCTAACTTCCTTTTCGGTATTGTTCCAGGGTCTTTCTTCCAGTTGTCGATTGTGAGAGGTGATACCCCTACTGCTTTCGCAAGGTCGATTCTTCTGAAAGGAATGTCTCCCCCGAACAGGATTTCCGCTGTTTGGTCCTTCATTTTTTTCCTTTCTTTCGGTCTGTTACCGATCTTTTAGTGTGCTAATAAAAGGGTCTTGAGCAGCCAGATCAATAATCTGGCTGTTAATACCCCTGCTATAATGCCAAGCAGGCGCCCCGTGCTCATGACTCTCCTCCCGTTTCTGCCATGTGCCGGCCGATCGAGAGGCCTCTGGCGAATGCATCGATGACGGCCATGATCTCTGACTTCTCTTCCTGGCCAAGCTGTGTTTCGATCTCGCTGATCTTGTCAGCAGTTTCAATAACTTCTTTCTTCTGATCTGCAGTTAAAGTATCCATTCTCTTTTCCTCCTTCTGCTTAGATTTGCCTGCTGCCCGTCGGCAGCTTATGACATGTCACTCGGGGAAGCCGGACTTGAACCGGCATCCAGACAGAAAAAATGACAAAAAAGGTTCTGTGCTCTTCCGATTAAGCTATCCCCCGATGCGGCGCGCCTTGCGTCCGCGATAACGTGGCGCGCCGTTTTACCTGATCAGCCCAGGCTGCTGTGCAGACTCTTATGAGGCAAAATTCTGAAGGGATATTCACCTGCATATCGCGTATCTGCACTTACGCGCTTATGCCATTTGCGCTGGCGCAATTCCGGCCATCCTCCGTGATATAATTCTTTTGCCAGCCGTTGCCGCGGCTGAGTATTTTGAGAGGAGGCGCAACTATGGTAAACGAAGATGCTTATGAGCTGGTCAAAGACGTTTCCCGCGATATCACCTCTGCTTACATTGCCGGTGAAGATCTTCCAGACATGCCAGTTGATAAATTTGTCGAGCATTATATCGATGTCTATCAACAGATTGTCCCGATCGTCACATCGAATTTGCAGAAGTTCGTCTGAACGATCATCTCTGCTATCGGCTCAGAGGACTTTTGATAATGATTCGTCTGTTGTCATAAATCTGAGCCGATAGCCTTTCGTAACTCTCACTGCATCCTTAAAAACATATGCAACCGTCTTTCCGTCTTCATCCTCGATTACATATGCTTTCGTGTCGTAAATCTGTTCTCCATCTTCGTGTTCGCTAAACATCGTTTCTCCTTTGCTTGTGTCGGCCCATTTCCGGCTTTCTCTGTCTCCAGAGAGTTTAAATATTCTGAATGTCAATTCAGAATATTGTGTTATATGCTTCAGGTATCTGAAGCCGCCGCGGAAGCGACGGATGAGGCTCCAATGAAACGCACGTAGGTTACTGTCCAAATCGCATGTACGTTCTGCAAACAATATATTCCGCTCTACAAACTTTGTCAATACGTTTTTGTTTGTTTTACAAACTTTTTTCTTGTTAAGTTATCTCCTTAGTGATATATTGAAGTTGCCATCTGATAGTTTTGGCGCAGTTAGATAGGAGGAGTAAGAATGACACAGGGCGAAAGAGTAAAGGAGCTTAGAAAAAGCCTTAACATGACGCTGGATGCCTTCGGCGAGCGAATCGGCATTAAGAAGTCCGGTTTAAGCCTGATAGAAAATGGGAAAAATGCATTGACCGATGCAGTGGCCCGCTCCATCTGCCGAGAGTTTTCTGTCTCGGAGGAATGGCTGCGGACCGGCGAAGGCGAGATGCTCGTTTCCTTCCAGGATGATCTTTCCCAGATCGTCGCAGAGCGCGGGCTGACTGCTTTTGATGAAGCCTTCCTAAGGTCGTACATTAAACTGTCGGATCAGGAACGGGCTGCAGTCCGGAAGTTCATGGAAGAGACGGTCCGCATGAAGCAGGACGCACTCGATCGGAAAGTAGAGGCCTACCGCGAAGAGCTGGAGGCCGAAAGGGAAGCGGCGGAAGAGTCGTCAGCTTCACAGATTTCTGCAGAAGAAACCGCGTGAGCGGAAAATAAAACCGCTCACCCTGTTGGCGCAAGGTGAGCGGCCGCCCATGGTATGAGCAGGATCTAATATGAGAGATTACGAATATTATAGACCTCCTGCTCTTATTTTTCTATGCAAGGAGGTATTTTTATGGCCACTGCCAGAAAGCTAAAGTCTGGATCCTGGAACTGCAGGATCTTTTCCCACTACGAATATGTCCAGGCTCCTGACGGATCCATGAAGAAGAAGCCTGTCTATGAATCTTTTACCTGCGATGATCCTTCTCTCCTCGGGAAGAAAGAATGTGAACGCATGGCCTCCGAGTGGTCTTACCTGCGCTCGATCCGCCCGGCTGACTATACGGTCCGTGAAGCTGTCGAGCGTTATATCGCAGCCAAGGAGGGAACTCTCTCCGAGTCTACCATCGCGGCCTACCTTAAGTACCTGAATCTGCACTTTAAGGATATCGAATCGATCCGCCTACGCAATCTCGATACAGAAACTCTGCAGCTTTGGATTTCCAAGCTCTCTATGAAGAAGTCTGCAAAGTATGTCTGCAATCTTTATGGTCTGTTCTCTGCTACCATGAAAATGTTCGCGCCGGATACCAGGTTCCATGTCAGCCTGCCTCAGAAGAAGCCTTTTCAGGCATATACTCCAAATGATGCCGACATCCAGAAGCTCATGGCCAAAGCCCAGGAGGATCCGGAGCTTCTGGCCTACGTGCTGTTCGTGATCTGTGGCCTGCGAAGAAGTGAAGCCTGCGCTGTTGAGTATAAGGATATCAAGAAGAATTCCGTGACGGTGTCGAAAGCGCGCGTCATGGACAAAGATAAGTGCTGGATCATAAAGAATCTTCCGAAGACGTCAGAGTCCTGCCGGTCTGTTCCGATGCCGGAAGGATTCACGCGCCTGCTGCCCCGCGGCACCGGCCGTGTCATTCAGTCGGATCCTGATGCAATGGGTCGTAAATTCCGGAAGGCCGTCCATGAAGCCGGTCTCCAGTCCTTTACTTCTCACCGGTGCCGGCACTACTTTGCTTCGATCTGTCACGCGCTCGGCATACCGGACCAGTACATCATGGCCTACGGCGGATGGAAGACCGACACCGTGATGAAGACTGTCTACCGAGAAGAGCTCTCAGACGTTTCACAGAAGGAAGCTAAGATCCTCACCGGGCACTTCGAAAGCCTTCATAAATCCAAGGAATATTCAGGGTGATTCCGTTCCATATTTCGTTTCATACAGTATATAAAATATTATATTTATTGCATAAAATATTATAGTTTTTGCATAAAATATTTAACTAAGAAAATGCCTGTTTTCCTTGGAAATTCAACATTCCTTGAAAAACAGGCACTTTTCAGCTTTGCATAAAAAACGGAGAAAGTGGGATTTGAACCCACAAGAAAAGCCCATAAAATCAACGTTTATAGGCTGTCGTTTCATATATCGTTTCATATAGGATGTGATACACGTAAAAATGCCCCGCAAAGAGTAGAGTCTTTGCGGGGTTTTAAAAAGAAAGGAGGTGTATGGAAAGCTATAGCAATGCTATAGCCATCTTCTCATCTCATCACACACGTGGCTTATGGCTGCTATGGCCGCGATCAATGGGACAATGATAACTGCTGTAGTTGCTACAATGATTGCCGTCAAAACATCTCGAATGATCGCGCCCATTTCACACCACCTTCCTGATATATCCGGAGTGCACGAATCCATAATACTTCCCATAGATTCTTACGTAGTACCACGGTGTTCCATTCGCATCCGAAACCGTGTCACAAATGTCCACCCAGTTTCCTTTGGCCAGTGCCGGCCATGACTTGATCGTCGGGTTTCCTACTCCAGCCCACGTGCGTACACTCAGCGAGCTGGCCGTTACTTCTCCGATCCACTTAGGCGTTGTATTCAGTGCGCCTTTCTGTGCGGCTATAGATGAGGTCACAGCGCTGACGCCGGTGTCCAGATTGATTGCCACATGACTCGCGTCATTGAGCAGGATGTCTCCTGGTAGCAGATATCTGGTGCTTGTCGTGTACCTGTGATCTGTCAGCACCTGGTATCCCGCCATCCGAAATGCCTGCCTCATGTTGCCGGTATATGTTGCGCTACTGTTGATCTTCTTGAGGCTGTCGATCCCCAGCAGATAGCCCACGCCCATCACAAGAGATATCACTCCTGAACTGCAGTCCGCTTCGCAATCCACTGCGATCAGCCCAGGCTGCCAGTTGGCCAGGCGGAGCGCCGCGAGGAATGACCACCGTTGGCTCTGGTCGTATCCTATATGGTCATTCAGTGCAGCTGCTCTTGCCAGCTGTGCCAGTTTCTCTCCGACTCTGCGTTCAGGATGGCGAAGAACGCAGGACCAAGGTCTTGAATACCACTGGCGAACTTCCCATTCGCGGCCCTGATCGCCGGCCTTGCCGCCGGTGTATCGGCCGTGTTCATCGTGTCCCGAGTTCGCAATCATGTCGTACCTCCCTTAGCAGTTTCGATCTTCATAGTTTTCACGGCTGCTTCGATCAGCGCATCCAGCTGCCGACCGCTGATGCTGATCCCATGATCTGAGCAGAAGTCTCTGATGTAGGCAATAGCAAATTGCTTTCGATCGCCTCCCGGTTCATTTCCGTGGAGCTGCTGGGCAGCCAGAACCGCCACTTCTGCGATGGTCCTGAGCGTTGTGATCTGATCTGCAGAGAGTTTCGCCTTCAACCATGGGATCAGATACCGCGCTGTGACAGCTGCTATGACCGTAATTGCCAGTTCGATGATGTGAAATATTGTTTCATCCATTTGACTCTTCCTCCAAGTTGATCTGCTCGAAGTCCCGGTCCCACCGGTCCTCGTTTCTGATGTTGAAAACTTTGATCAGTGCCGCTGCCAGAACCTCGCCACCGAAAGCTGCATATAAACAGGTGGTCAACGTGTCGTGAGAGATCCCTGTCAGTGTGGCCAATATTAGTTCGATGCTGGTGTAGCCCAGCAAGACCGAAAAACTGAAGATGATATATCGGTCCAGCTTGTTCAGCTTCTTTTTTGTTTTCCTCTTTCTCATTCTGCCTGCACCTCCGGCAAGAAATCTCCCTGGTCCATGCATTTCTGATATTGGATGCGGATATTAGAGATTGAAAGATCCGCCTCGTTATTCTTGAACTGTGGGTGTTCATTGCAGTACTTCTCGTATTCATCCACAATATTGACGGCATTCCGGAACTCCTCAAGAGTATGCCGCTTCTGTCGGATCAATTCCGAATTGAAGCGTAGAATGCGAATGCGTGCCTGTTTGGCGTTCCGCTCTTCTTCCATCTCTCCCTGCTCCTTCACCTTCTTTTCCAGCTGGTCGAGGCGATCGAGAATCTCGCCATTGATGGCCCGGCCAAAGCTTCGGAAGATGGCAGTCCATGGCTTAAGCTTGATAATGCTGCTCTTTTCAATGACCCACAAAAACACTGCAATAATGAAAAGGAGCGCGATGCCGCGCCCCGCAATAATGTCTGTTAAAAGGTTAATCCAGTCGCGTGCTTCTTCTGCGCTCATTGGTATTCCGTTGCCTCTCTACTTTCTATATTGATTTCTTCGGCGAGCGCTGCGTCATGCACTCTCAGGAGCTCAACCAGCTTTCTGATCAGCATTCCCTGCTTTTCTATTGTCTCAGCTTCTTCCTCTGCGATCGCCTGCCAGTCGTTCGATCCCTGTCTCACTTGAACGGTTCTCCGGTTATCTCTTCGAATTCCTCTTCCGTGATCCAGCCGCGGATCACAGCGTTTCTGACTGCTTTCTTTTTCCAGAGGCCTGCCTCATAGTAATCCTTTACCAGATAAAACTTTTCCGAGTGTTCACTCATCTTCTTCCTCCTCTTCGTCCGGATCCTCGATGATCCCCATCATGATGTTATAATCCTGTACGGCCCGGAATCTGACTGCGTCTGCCGTTGCGTTCTCGAGTGCCGCTTTTTCTGCCAGGTCCATCTGGTTTCTTATGAGTAATGCCATGTCTTACCTCCACAAGCTTTTGTAATATGTGTCCATACGCTGGATCAATTGGAACGTGTTTCCTTTGCTGGCATGGTTACGCCATGCCGCATAGGACTCGTCTACCTTCTCTTTTGGAAGGAAGCCCTGTTTTGATTTCGCCACCAGCCTACGCAGTTTCCTGCGCTCTCTGCTTACGTTGCTTGGTTTGATCAGTCGGAGGACTTTACCTGTGTCCGTAAGATAAAACCTGAAGCCCAGGAACTCGATGCCCTTCGAAAGCTGATATATGCTTGTTTTTCCTTCGTTCAGCTCGAATTCCATCCGCGAGAGGTAGCTTCGGATCTTGGCCACGCATTGCTCCAGATAATCTCTGTCTTCACTGATGATCAGAAAGTCATCCATG
>Ga0326511_10003289_pt1 | contig 13004 bp, 12 predicted proteins | sample 0_2496_0518_D_FD_203701 | JGI IMG/M metagenome (GOLD analysis project Ga0326511, IMG submission 203701) | Bovine rumen microbial communities from UC Davis, California, United States - 0_2496_0518 | ecosystem: Host-associated > Mammals > Digestive system > Stomach > Rumen | place: USA... | reverse complement strand
ATTGTTGCTTGCAAGGAGTATTCTCCTTCTAACCGTAGAAACCCTATCGTCACAATCGTCACCATGTTACAGAAAAGAGTATAAAAAGTATGTCACTTCCTTGGCGTAAGTATGATACTTAGCGACTGTAAACCATATAGTTGCACAACGAAAACAATATGGTTATGAACCAGAAAGAAAAAAGCTCTGCAATTAAATTCCTGCATGTAAGTAAGACCAGGAAGAGTAATTGCAGAGTTTTCTTAAAAACTTATCATGATTCATTGATCATGATGAAAAACAGCAAACAGAATTGGCTACTTCTTGAGCCAGCGGTCAAGCCAGTTAAAGTAGGTGCGCTGCCACAGAATGCCATTCTGAGGTTTGAGCACCCAGTGATTTTCGTCGGGGAAAATAAGCAGTTGGGCCTCGATGCCGCGCATACGGGCTGCATTGAAGGCACTCATGCCCTGAGTGGCGTTGATGCGATAGTCTTTCTCACCATGTATACAGAGAATGGGCGTGTCCCACTTATCAACAAAGCGGTGGGGCGAGTTGGCATAGGTGCGACGTGCATTCTCTGTTTGGTCTTGATTCCAGTAAGCATCATCATACTCCCAATTGGAGAACCAGTTTTCTTCGGTCTCAGTGTACATGGCCTCCAGATTGAAGGCACCATCGTGGGCAATGAAACACTTGAAGCGACCTTCGTGATGCCCAGCCAGATAGTAGACGGAGAAGCCGCCAAACGAAGCTCCCACAGCCCCCAGACGGTCTTTGTCAACGTAGGGCAGGTTCTCGGCAGCATCGTCGATAGCAGCCAGATAATCCTTCATGCACTGCCCCGTCCAATCGCCAGAGATTTCCTCGAGCCATTCCTGTCCAAAGCCAGGCAGGCCGCGACGGTTGGGTGCCACAATCACATAGCCTTGAGAGGCCATGATCATAAAGTTCCAACGATAGCTCCAGAACTGGCTGACGGGACTTTGCGGACCACCCTCGCAAAAAAGTAGGGTGGGGTACTTCTTTGTTTCGTCGAAGTTGGGAGGAAGGACAATCCACGTGAGCATCTGTTTGCCATCTGACGTCTTCACCCATCGTTGCTGCACACTGGGCTTGCCCAGTTGGTCAAGAATGTGCTTGTTCTCTTCGGTAATCTGAGCCACAACGGTCTTTTCGGGCTTCTTCGTGTTGGGCGTCACCACGTAGAGGTCGGCAGGAGCCGTGTAGCTGTGACGTTCAGCCAGCAACTGCTTGCCGTTGTTCAGCATCTGCAGCGAACCAAAGTCAGTCCATGTGTCGGTAAGTTGTTTCACCTCGCCTTTCAGGTTGACCGAATAAAGATTCTCTGTGGCATGCCACACACCTATATAATATATAAGGGCACCATCTTTCTTGTTGTCGCTCCAGCAGAAGTCGTCAACATGAGAGTCGAAGCTTTCTGTGAGATAGCGTTTTTCGCCTGTTTGCAGGTTGTAGAGGCACAGCCGCTGACGATCAGACTCATAGCCGTTGCGCTCCATGGAAAGCCAGGCTACGTAGACGCCATCGGGCGAAAACTTTGGATTCTGGTCATAACCCACGTTGTACTTCAGATTCTCTGCTGAGTTGATAGCCTGATACTTCATCGTCTTTGTGGGGTCGATGGCAGGCTCTTTCCATGCACCTGTGTGGTAGTCCATGCCTTTGCACAGATTGAAGTTGTCCTCGACGCTCAGCTCATGGCCAGGCTCAAGGGCCTCGGTATTGAAGAGCCAGATGTCGCTGTCGGTGGAGATGCTATACTGCAGGCCGGTCTTGGTGCGGCATGTATAGGCAATCTTCTTAGAATCAGGACTCCAGTCGAGCTGTTCAATACCGCCAAATGGTTCCATGGGGCACTCGTAGGGCTGACCCTCGAGCAGATCTTTAGCCTCACCAATGCCTTCGGCAGTGACCTTGGCCACAAACGGATGCAGAATACTTTCCACATAATGGTCCCAGTGGCGATACATCAAGTCGGTGACAAGACGCCCTGTAGCCTTGGGAAGATCGTCGGGATTTTTCTGGATGATGTCGTGATATGGAATGCTTTTCAGCAGGATGACCTTCTGACCGTTGGGCGAGAATTTGAAGCCCTCTACGGCGCCATCTGTCTTCGAGAGTTGCTTGCGGTTGGAGCCGTCGAGCTTCATCGTCCACACTTCGCCACCAGTGAGAAAAGCCAGCGTCTCGTTGTCAAGCCACTGGGCATCGGTCTCGTTCTTGCTGCTGGTGGTGAGCTGCTTGCGCCCTGTTCCATCGGCATTCATCACGAAGAGCATGTGGTGGCTCTTGTTTTGCTTGACGCTGTAGTAGCCCACTTGATAAACGATATGTGTGCCATCGGGCGAAGCACTGTAGGCGCCAATGCGCCCCATGGCCCAAAGAGCCTCAGGCGTCATGCGCCCATCCTTCACAGTAATATTCTGTTTACCAATCATTTGGCTGTCCTGTGCATTGGCCATGCTGCATGTCCCCAGAAACAATGCAGCGGCCAAGAGGGTTACGAAGGGTCTGTTCATTGGGCTTTTTCTTCTTCAGTAGCCTCTTCAGGCTCCTTGAAATCGGTAATGTTGTTATCGATCAGTATGTTGTACCACTGCAGCAGTTTCTTGATGTCGCTGGTGTGCACACGGTCACGATCGAAGTTGGGCAACACCTTGGCAAAATAGTCGCGCAACTCGTCGGCACTGGCTTTTTTGTAGTTGAAGCTCACCTGTTTTCCGCCTTCCAGCGTCTTCAGACTTTCAAGCACATCGGTCAGGGGAACGTCGTCGGTGTCGGTGAACATAGCGATGTCGGCCAGCGAAGTGATGCGGTCGGTGCCAAAAGCCGGCTGGCGGCGATGTGTAGCGTCGAGAGCCTCAACAATGAGGTTGTTGTTTCCACGCGATACAAGTTTGTAAAGGCCGGGACGGCCTGCAATTGCTAAAATAGTTTGTTGCATAATTACTTTTCGTTTATTTGATTGATTGTATTTATGAGTTTCTCTATCTGAGGAAGCACAGGAGTGATGCCGTCGTTCAGGATTTCGTAGTGGGCCTTGCTGCGCACCTGCTCCTGTGGCCACTGGCGTTGCATCCATTCAAGGGCTTTCTGCCTGCCGATTCCGTCGCGTTGCATGACTCTGCTCAACCGCACCTCGACGGGAGCTGTGACCACAACAACCTGATCGACCAGCCTGTCGATGCCCGACTCGAAAAGAATGGCGCTTTCCATCCAGCTATAACCACTTTCTTGAAAATCGCGAAACACAGCGGGATGCACGATTGCGTCAATGGCATGGGCATGTTCGTCTGAAGCCAGCAAGAAACGGGCCACTGCCTGCTTGTTGAGTTGTCCGTCGGACAGATAGCAGTCGGGGCCAATCAGACAGGACAGCTCCTTGCGCAACTGTTCGCTGTTACGCATCAAACGCTTGGCAGCAGTGTCGCAGTCGTAAACGGCTATGCCGTAATGCTGCTCCAAAAGTTTGCAAACAAAACTCTTGCCACTGCCAATGCCGCCCGTAATGCCAATCTTCATTTTTATGGTGTAAGTGGAAGTTAGTTTTTCTCTTCTATAAGATAGTCTACTTGTTTCAAGTCTAAGGTGGCACGAGTGATGCCCTCTGGAACTCGCTGCAAATAGATGTTGCACTTGGGCGAAGGATCTTTTTCGAATTCCTTATAGTCGGCCACCACAAGGAAATCGGTCGCACGAAGCATGCTATAAGTTTTCATTCCTGTGACAAAACGCACACTAACCTTTGCGGGGAAGGTGCGCAACACTTTGCCCTTGGGCATGTTGATGCCTACAACAGGCACATCGGCTATGTTCCCTTCGGTAAGAACGTCGGTCACAAAGCGTATGCCAACCTCGTTGGGCACTACTTTCACGCCGTCTGCCGACTGCAGGCGGGCTGAAACAGTGAGCGTGTCGCGAAAATCAGTGTAGTTCAGCATCTCGGTATAGACCACGTCAATGCTGTCAAGCATTTTCTTCGAGGCATAGACGGTGACACTGTCGGGTTGATACTGTATGTTGGAAATGTAGTAAAGGTCTTCTGGCATCACATTGCCTCGATAGTTCACAGGCACGCGTTTCTTTTCTCCATAGTTATAATAGAAATTCAAACGGTCGGGCTTTATGCTTACTATTTTTGTGGAGGAAGCCAGATGTGGCGCTACAAGTTTAATGAGGTCGGAGGCAGACACGCTGCCTTTTCCTGATGAGTTGGCATAGGTGCCAAAGCTTACCTCAATGTTGTCGATGCCTTTGCCAAACAAATAGGAAGCCAGCATGAAGCCTTTGTCGCTCACAACCACTTTTATTGTGTCGGTCTCGGGCGACGTGAGCACAGCAAGCTTGGGCACGTTGGTGTATTTTACAGAAACGCGCAACTCTTGCTCATAGGTTTCATTGAGCGTCATGAACAGCCAGAAGATTCCTGCCACGACAAAAAAGAACACAAAAACAAGAAATTCCCTGTTAGCTTTACTGAACAGGAAATTACTTACTGTGCGAAATATATTGCCTATTGCCACAGATTTTTATATCGTTTCTTTATACCCAGCGGACCAAAGCGATTATTTTTGTATGGGCGTGCTGGTGGGATCTTTGAACACGTAGGCTCTGTCAACCTTGATCACAACGTCGCGTGCAATCTTCACCTCGACCACATTCTTGGCCAGGTCAACGCTCTTCACGGTTCCATAGATGCCGCCTCCAGTCATCACCTCAGTGCCTTCGGCCAGTTCGTTCTGGAATTTTTGAATTTCCTTTTGTCTCTTCTGCTGCGGACGAATCATAAAGAAATACATGATGGCAAAGATGGCCACCATCATCAGAATCATGCTCATACCGCTACCTTGTGCAGCCTGTGCTGCAAGAATCATGTTTGTCATAATCTTTTCTGTATGTGTTTCTGCTTTTTCGTTTGTTATGCTTTCTCGTCAATGTGCTTCAGCAATCGGCCAGTCTGAATCAGATGTCGAGCTATTGCGTCGAGCATACCATTGATGTAGCTGGCGCTACGTGGGGTAGAGTAGAACTTGGCCAGTTCCACATATTCATTGATGGTTACCGTCAGTGGAATGCTTGGGAAGGTAAGCATCTCGGCAATGGCAATCTGCATGATGACCACATCCATATAAGCCAGTCGGCTGAAATCCCAGTTCTGCGAAGCTTCACTCATATAGCGCTGATACTCGTCGGCATTGAGAATGGTTGCTCTGAACAGCTTGCGGGCATAGTCTTTCTCCTCTTCACTGTCATATTCGGGCAGCAATTCTTGCTTGGCACCGTTCTTCTCGTCGAAACGCTTAATGGTCTTGAGCACAAAGGTGTCTACCACATCTTTGTCGTCATTCCAGTAAAGGCTTTGCTCTTCCAGCAAAATTTCGAGTTCTTCATTTTCCTGAATGAGCGTGCGATAAATTCTGCGCCACAACTCACGATCGGTGGCATAATCGTCGTCTGTGCCAGCCATATATTCCTTATATATTTGGCTCTGCTCAATCTGCTCGAACAATTTGCCCACAAATTCAGCATCGTCATCCCACGTGCGCTTTTGCGACGAGATGAATTCGCTCAGTTGCTTGTTGCTCTCCAGCTGCAAGGCAAATCTGTTGTAAGCAAATTTCTGCGATGGTTCCGGCAAGCCTTCGCGCTGGGCCTTAGCCTGTACTATCTCAAGACGCCGCCGCGACTCCTTGGTTACTGCCACAATCAGTGCAAGCAGATAGTTGTAGAGATCGTAGGCCTTTGACATGCTAAAGAATAGCTCTTTTTCGGCTGTGTCAATGTTCTTGTTACCGTTTTGATAGTACGCGTAGGTTAACTGAACAATCTTAATTCGAATGATTTCCCTGTTAATCATGTATGCTTATCTCTCTTTTTTGTTGGTTATCGCTTGCAAAAGTAGCTATTTTTCTGCTATTAAACAAAAAAAAAGTGGCCTTTTTGCAAAAAAACTCACATTTCATCGTTTGAAATTCATATTTTCTTTATACCTTTGCACCGCTTTTCGCAAAAGCACAATGAAAATCGTAAAGATTCGTGTGATGGTGAATTAAGCAAAAACATTTATTAATTAACAACTTAATTTAGAGTAACACAAAGTTATGAGAGAAATTGAAATCAATGGTCAGAAGCGTGAAGCAACTGGCAAGAAGGCATCGAAGATGCTGCGTAAAGAGGGTTTGGTTCCCTGCAATCTGTATGGTGAGGTAAGAAGCGAAAATGGTCTGCCTGAGGCTATGGCTTTCACTGCTTCGTTCAGCGAGCTGCGTAAGGCTGTCTACACTCCTCACGTTTATGTGGTGAACCTGAACATCGATGGCAAGGCTCACAAAGCCATCATCAAGGAGTTGCAGTTTCATCCCACAACCGACGCCCTGCTTCACGCTGACTTCTATGAGATAAACGAAACGAAGCCCATCACCGTGGGCATTCCTGTTCGCCTGAATGGTCTGGCTCAGGGTGTGCGCGAAGGTGGTAAGCTGAACCTCTCGATTCGCAAGATTGATGTGACTGCTCCCTACAAGCAGATTCCTGAGATTCTGGATGTCGACGTGACCAATCTGGGTCTGGGCAAGGCCATCAAGGTTGGCGAACTGAACTTCGAAGGTCTGGAACTGGCAACTTCTGCACAGGTGGTTGTATGCTCAGTGAAGGAGACTCGTGCTTCGAAGTCGGCTGCCGCTGCCGAGGCTGCTGCACAGTAATCTTTGAGGAATGGACAAATATTTAATTGTTGGATTGGGCAACGTGGGCGATGAATATGTCCAGACCCGCCACAATACAGGTTTCATGGTATTGGATGCTTTTGCTAAGGCATCCAATATCTGTTTTGAAGACAAGCGATATGGCTTTGTGGCCGAGACTTCGCTTAAAGGCCGAAAAGTGTTCCTGCTGAAGCCTTCAACCTATATGAACCTGAGCGGCAATGCTGTGCGTTACTGGTTAAATAAGGAGAGTATTGACCAAAGTAGGTTGCTGGTCGTCTGTGACGACGTGGCTCTGCCTTTGGGCGCTTTCAGACTGAAGGCCAGTGGCTCGAATGGTGGCCATAACGGACTGGGCCACATTCAGCAACTCATTGGTCAGCAGTATGCACGGTTACGTATGGGCATAGGCAACGATTTTCCTCGTGGCATGCAAATAGATTGGGTGCTGGGGCGCTATGACGATGAAGAGATGACGATTCTTCAGCCCAGTATCAACACTGCCGTGGAGATTATAAAAAGCTTTGTGCTGGCCGGCATCGACATTACGATGAATCAGTATAACAAATTAGGAAAGAAATGACAGGAGAAGCCCGTATTGACAAATGGCTCTGGGCAGCAAGGATTTTCAAAACCCGATCCATTGCTGCTGATGCCTGCAAGAATGGTCGCGTGATGGTGAACAATGTACAGGTGAAGCCTTCGCGCATGGTGAAAGTAGATGATACGGTGAGTGTGCGCAAGCCTCCTGTGACCTATTCTTTCAAAATCCTGAAAGCAATAGAACAGCGAGTAGGTGCCAAACTGTTACCCGAGATTTATGAGAACGTTACCACTGCCGATCAATATGAATTGCTGGAGATGAACCACATCAGCGGCTTTGTTGACAGAGCCCGTGGCACAGGACGCCCCACGAAGAAAGACCGTCGCGCCATGGATGCTTTTGTGGGGCCGTCGCTCGAAGCCTTCAATGGCTTTGATTTTGACGACGATTGGAATGACGATGAAGATGACTAAATTGTGACAAAACTATATGAAGACTTTGAAAACAGCATTGACGGTTGTGGCAGGCACATTGCTTGCCGCTTCGTGTTTGAGTGAGAAAGAGTCCTACAGGGCTGGATTTAACGAACTTGCAGTTAAATATTCCTATCGCTATGCCAACAACACCAGCGACACACTCTACGTGCAAAGCTATGGCGACTGGACTATAACCCGTGAGGAAGGAGACTGGTGTGCTCTGTCGCAAATGGCTGGCAGAGCAGGCGGCTACTATCGAATTGCCATTGACTTTCCTCAGAATCTTACAGGACAGCCTCGCATGGCTAAGTTCTTGATTACCGACAATGATCATCCCAACGACGCTTATGCTCATTGGACGTTGGGACAGTTGGCCACCCGTGGCGATGGTTCGTTGGGAAATGCAGCTCTGGTGAAACGCGTCACAGGAAGCGATGGCAGTTTGATTACTGTCAGTTATGACGAGTATAGCCGTCCCGTGAGTTTCCGCATGGAAAAGAACGGACAGGAACTTTCGGATTTGAAGATGTACTATTCAGAGGGTGAACTGATCATTGACAACCACGCTCGCCGTTATCAGTCGAAGTGCGGCAACGACTATCAGCCGATTGAGAAACTGATTGCTGCTGGCGACACCGTAATGTTTCGCGAGCAGACCGAGTTCAACATGTTCAGCAATCGATATGCATTCAACATTGAGCAACTGCATGCCAATGGCGATTATAGTGCTTATCTCTACTTAGTTCCCAGCATAACGAGTCTGCGTCCCGACAGTCTGCATAATGCTGACAGTCTGCGCTATATCAGTGGAAGCAGAAACGGCATGACCGAACGTGTGCTCATGAAGCCTGTCTACAGCCAGTATGACAATCGCTGCCAGTCGCTTGATGTGAACCAACTGTTGCTGGGCGTTGATCGTTGTAATCCATTCATGCTGCTTTCGTTCTTCCGCATGGCTCGCAACACGAGCATCTTCAGCAGTGTGGAAGTGACTGGCGGACAACCCTATGTGCTGACCACTGAACTGAATGCAGACAAGAGTGTGAAAATGCTCACCGTGAAGCATGAAGGATGGGATGATGTTACTTACGACTTTGAATACTAAACAACCATCATGCTGCTCAATATTCTTTTAATTATTGTGGGTGTGGCACTTGTTCTGTGGGGAGCCGACCGCATGACCGATGGCGCTTCGTCTGTAGCACGCAGGCTGAATGTTCCTGAAATTGTCATTGGGCTTACCATTGTAGCCGCAGGCACCTCCGCACCTGAGTTCTTTGTGAGCATGGTGTCGGCTCTGAAGGGCACGCCTGATTTGGCTGTAGGCAATGTGGTGGGATCGAACATCTTCAACACCTTGCTCATTGTGGGTTGTTCGGCCATAGTGGCTCCCATGACAATTGCTCGCACAACAGTGACCAAGGATGTTCCCTTTGCTGTGGGAGCCTCGGTGCTGCTGCTCGTCATTTGTGCTGACGGATGGCAGTCGTTCGATTTGCGTGGCAATATCATTTCACGACTCGATGGCCTGTGGCTGTTGTTGGGCTTTGCAGCCTTTATGTTCTATACATTTCGCGAGGCACGCAAAAGTTCCAATAGCAGTGAGACCACCACTGCTAATGCTCAGGAGGAAGCACCTGTATGGAAAGGGCTGATGTGGGTGATGATTGGACTTACCTGTCTGATTGTGGGCAGTAATGTGTTTGTCGATGCTGCTACAGACGTGGCCACTCAGTTGGGGGTGAGCCAGGGTGTCATCGGCCTCACGATTGTGGCAGGAGGCACCAGCTTGCCCGAATTGGCCACCAGTGTGGTGGCAGCACGCAAAGGGCGTTCGGCCATGGCCATAGGCAATGTCATTGGCTCTAACGTGTTCAACATACTGTTTATCCTTGGCATGACGGCTGTTGTGTGTCCCATGCAGATTGATGGCATTACAACCGTAGACATTGCCATGATGCTTGTTTCGGTGGTGTTGCTTTGGTTGTTTTCTTTCACAAAGTTCACGGTGGCCCGCTGGGAAGGCGTTGTTCTCACGCTCATCTTTATGGGCTACATGAGTTGGTTACTGTACAACATCTGAAACAAGGCATAGAGTGGGGGAGAGCAGAGCTATGCTATCTTCTCCCGCCAAATCCTCCACGCTGGCCGCCCATTCGGCGGCCAGTGTTGTTTTGTCGGTCACCACGCTCTTCATCGTCCATGCGACCTCTTCCTTCAAAAGAGTCACCACCACGTCCACGATTGTTGCTACCACCAAAGAAATTCAATCTATAGCTCACGTGCAGCATGGCGTATGACGTAATGGCATTCACTTCGCTGTCTCGCCATCCGTTTGCAGTTACATTGCGGCTAAAGTTAGTCTGCTGAGCCAGAATATCATACCATTGCAGCATCACGGTGAGTTTCTTTCCCTTCAAGAAACTTTGTGAAAGCTGGGCATTCCATATCAACTCATTGGTGTTGAGTGTTTCGTCGGCATAGCCGCGCTTGCTGTAAATATGGAAATCGGTAGAAAGATTTGTGCCCCAGGGAAATGTAATGCCTGTGTTGCCGCCATAATTGAAGTTCCAAGTCGTCAGATTGCGTGATGCCTGTAGTCGGTTTTCTGTGCGTGCATAGGTAAGTCTGCTGTTGATTGAAAAATGAATCCATTTGTTGCGAAAACTGAGCGACACATCGGGCGAAATATTATAGGTATGAGTCACGTTGCGATCGGGTATGGCCGTTCTGTTCAAGTTCACATAGCCCACCTGGTGGTTATAGCTTGCGTTGATTCCACCACTCACATCCCATCTGTTCAGGGTGTCTAGTCCGATATTGAACGATGCTCCACCATTAGCACCCCAATTGCCGTTGATGTTTTCTGGTCGCGAAATGCGTCCGCCCGTAGTTTCGTTGTAGGTCACAACATTGCCCACGGCATTACTGGTGCGACGCCAGCTGGCATTGGCACTGAAACTCCAGTGGCGCTGAGCTTTAGGCACCTGGAACCCCAGTGAGTCTTCGATAAAGGTAGGCTTGCGCTGCATCTGAAAGTTGGTTCCCAGATTGGTAGTGAACGATGGTTTCAGTCCTGGATTACCCATGGTTATTGACAGCGGGTTGGTGTCGTCGTAGATGTCGAGCAGTTGAGTGATGCTGGGCTGTGAGGTGTTGCCACGAAAAGTTACTTGCAGATTAGTGTATTGGTCAAAGCGATAACGCATGTTGAGTGTGGGCGAAATGTTTGTCACCGTGCGAACTGTGTCGACAGGGCGCCCCAGATATTGCTGGATGTAGTGTGAACGCTGTGGCTGAAGCGACACGCCCACATTCATGTTGTATTTCTCACGTACAACACGCAATTGCAAATCAATGTTATGGCCATATTCTGTCCGTTCAGAATAGCGGCTCAGTCGACTGCTCAAGTAATCCTCATATGGATTGTCAAGATAGCCAAAGAGGCGTGTCCATTCGCGATAATCATGAAGGACGTTGGCAAACTCAGTATCTGTAAAGTCGGGAAAATCGTAGGTAGAAGGATCGTTTTTCTGGTGACTATAGTTGTAGCGATAGTTCAGCTGTAAGAAAATGCCCTGTTGGCCCACCATTCTTCGCCCTCCATTGCGTCCTCGTCCAAAGGGGCCTCGCTGCTGTGGCAACGTGTCTTCCGGAGTGGGCTTAGGCTTGAAGATATAGAGAGGCTCGGTGTAGGTGGCACCTATGGAATAGCTGAAGTTATCGCTCACCGATGTCGTATAGCGGTTGGTCTGATAGGTTGAATCAGTGCCGGCTTGGTTCTTCGTTTGATAAAGATGCACACCGGAGAGATTTGCATTCCTGTTGTTGCCATCGCGATAGTTCACATTCGAGCTGATGGCAACGTTGCGTCCCTTGTTGCCAAAACGCCTGTAGAGTTGCAACTGTGTGCTCAGGTTCTTACTGTCGCCATAACCCAACGATTTGTTTTGTCGTCCGTTCACGATAAGCCCCAGTTCGTTCATGTCGTTCTGGCCGTCGGCACTGAGAGGGTCGGTTATGTAATCAAATGGATTTGCATTGAAGGAAGCCGATGTGGAATAGCTGCGGCTATCGTTCGACGAGATACCAACGTTGGGGCGGAAGGATAGGGTAGTCATTGAGTCGATGGTCCATTGCAGGTTCATGTTTCCCGTCCATCCATTGTTGCGTGAATAACTCTGGCTCACACTGTTCGAGAATGCTCCACCTCGAGTGTTTACGAAGTTCTCCGAACCATTTCGGCTCCAGTTGTCGGCATCGCTGTGGTTCCATGTCACGCGACCGCTCACCTTCAGGTTCCTGTTGTTCTCATAGCTGGCATCGAGTGCTGCTGTTTTTGATTCTCGCTGTCCTTGGTTGTTGCCTCGTCCACGTCCGCCACGCCCTGAGAAGCCTCGGTCGTTCACATTGTTCATGTTGCCCATGAACGTATAGCGCATGGCTCCAAAGGGCTTCATGGCCGTGAGCCTCAGCCCATAACGATGATCGGTGCCATAGCCAACGTCGGGATTGGCTTGCAGACCTCTACGCGCGCTTTTCTTGGTCACAAACTCCAATACAAAATCGTCGTTGCCATCGTCAACGCCCGTCAGTCGGCTCAGGTCGCTCTTTTCATCATAGGCTTTCACTTTGTCAATCACATACGATGGCAAATTCTTCATCACTGCTTGATTGTTGCCTGTCATGAAGTCACGCCCGTCGAGTTTAAATTTCTTTACGCTCTTGCCATTGATGGTGATACCGCCATTGTCATCGATTTTGGCACCAGGCAAGACTTCTACCAACGCCTCAATAACCGAACCTTCTGGCACACGGAACGCATCGGCATTGTACACAACAGTGTCGTCTTTGATCACCATCTTTGGTACGTTGGCTGTCACTACAGCTTCATCGAGCAAAATGGCATTGGGCTCCAAGGCAATGTCAGCAGTAGGGTAGGAGTGTCCCTTGGTCATCGTTACACTGCGATAAATATCTTTGTACCCCAGATAGCTAATTTTCAACACATAGTTTCCTGCTTTGCCTGGAGTGAGCACGAAGCGTCCATTGGCATCCGACAGTGCGCCGGCTGCAAAAACGGTGTCTTTTTTGCTCACTCTGTAGAGTTGAAGCGTGGTCTTGGGCAGCGGGTTGCCACTTTCTTTGTCGATGATACGACCAGAAAGAGTCTCTTTTTGTGCTGAAACTTGTAGCAAGCACAAAAAGAAAAAAGTAAACAAAAGCTGAAGTCGTTGTTTATACATGAGTGTTGGATTGTTTAATTATTAGACTCAT
>Ga0326511_10003288_pt1 | contig 13006 bp, 13 predicted proteins | sample 0_2496_0518_D_FD_203701 | JGI IMG/M metagenome (GOLD analysis project Ga0326511, IMG submission 203701) | Bovine rumen microbial communities from UC Davis, California, United States - 0_2496_0518 | ecosystem: Host-associated > Mammals > Digestive system > Stomach > Rumen | place: USA... | reverse complement strand
CCGCCGGAACCCAACGGCTACCTGCACATCGGCCATGCCAAGTCGATATGCATTAATTTCGGACTGGCAAAGAAATACGGCGGCAAGACCAACCTCCGTTTCGACGACACCAACCCCGTGAAGGAGGACACCGAGTATGTCGACTCCATCCAAGAGGACATCCACTGGCTGGGCTTCGACTGGGCGGAGAAACATTATGCCTCCGACTACTTCGAGCAGCTCTACGAGTGGGCCGAACTGCTGATTCAGAAGGGTTTGGCATACGTCGACGACCAGACGCTGGACCAGATACGCGAAGGCCGCGGCACCGTCACCACCCCCGGCAAGAACAGCCCGTTCCGTGACCGCTCGGTGGAGGAGAACCTCGACCTGTTCCGCCGCATGCGCGCCGGCGAGTTCGAGGACGGCAGCAAGGTGCTCCGTGCCAAAATCGACATGGCGCACCCCAACATGATGTTCCGCGACCCCATCATGTACCGCATCCTCCATGCCCACCACCACCGCACCGGCGACAAGTGGTGCATCTACCCGATGTACGACTACGCCCACGGCCAGAGCGACTCCATTGAGCACATCACCCATAGTATCTGCACTTTGGAGTTCGATATCCACCGTCCGCTCTACGACTGGTTCATCGAGCAGCTCGGCATCTGGCCGAGCCATCAATATGAATTTGCCCGCCTGAACATCAACTACACGGTGATGAGCAAGCGCAAGCTGCTGCAGCTGGTCAAAGAAGGCTACGTCAGCGGCTGGGACGACCCCCGCATGCCGACCATCTGCGGCTTCCGCCGCCGCGGCTATACGCCCGAGAGCATCAAGGCTTTCTGCGAGCGCATCGGCGTGGCCAAGCGCGACAACATCATCGACTACGGCCTGCTGGAGTTCTCGCTGCGCGAGCACCTCAACAAGGTGGCCCAGCGTCGCATGGCCGTTTTGGATCCTGTGAAGGTGGTTATCGACAACTACCCCGAGGGACAGACCGAGATGCTGACGGCCGTCAACAACCCGGAGTGCGCCGAGGACGGCACGCGCCAGGTGCCCTTCGGCCGCGAGCTGTGGATTGAGCGCGAGGACTTTATGGAGGTGGCGCCCAAGAAGTATTTCCGCATGGCCATCGGCCAGGAGGTGCGTCTGCGCTATGCCTATTTCGTTACCGCACAGAGCGTTGAGAAGGACGCCGAGGGCAACATCACCTGCATCCACTGCACCTACGACCCTGCCACGCGTGGTGGCGACGCCCCCGACGGGCGCAAGGTGAAGGGTACCATCCACTGGGTGGCGGCCCACAGCGCCGTGGACGCCGAGGTGCGCCTGTTCGACCGCTTGTTTGCCGTCGAGGCCCCCGACGATGTGGAAGAGGGCCACACCTTCCTGGAGAACCTCAACCCCAACAGCCTCAAGGTGGTCACCGCCAAGTGCGAGCCCGCCCTGGCTGAGTGGAAAGAGGAAAGCGGAAAGTGGAAAGACGGAATAGTCCGATATCAATTTGAAAGAATGGGCTACTTCTGCACCGACCGCGACAGCACCGACGGACACCCCGTCTTCAACCGCGCCTGCACCCTGAAGGACAGCTGGGCGAAGATCAAATAGTTTAATGACAAAAAGGAATCTCTATTATGAATATATCTTTCGATTGGCTTAAAGAGTATGTGGATATTGAGGATATGACTCCTCAGGAACTGGACGACCTGCTGACTTTCTCCGGTTTGGAGGTGGACAGCATGGAGATGGTGGAGACCATCAAGGGTGGTCTGGAGCATGTGGTGATAGCGCAGGTGCTGACCTGCGAGCCGCACCCCGACAGCGACCACCTGCACCTGACCACCGTCGACGTGGGCGGCGAGCGTCCGCTGAACATCGTCTGCGGCGCCCCCAACGTGGCTGCCGGCCAGAAGGTGGTGTGCGCCCAGATAGGCACCAAGATATACACCTCGGACACCGAATACTACGAGATTAAGAAAGGCAAGCTGCGCGGCGCCGTCAGCGAGGGTATGCTCTGCGCTGCCGACGAGCTGCAGCTGGGCACCGACCACGCCGGCATCATGGTGCTGCCAGACGACGCCCCCGTGGGAATGCCCGCCAAGGAGTACTTCCACGTGAAGGACGACTGTCTGCTGGAGGTTGCCATCACGGCCAACCGCATGGATGCCATCTCGCACATCGGCGTTGCCCGCGACGTGGTGGCCGTCCGCAATACCCGCGAGGGTAAGAATCTGGCCATCAAGTGGCCAGAAGTGGAAAGTGGAGAGTGGAAAGTGGAGAGTGACAAGGCCATCCGCGTCACCGTGGAGGAGCCGGAGCTCTGTCCGCGCTACACGGGCATCACGCTGCGCAATGTGAAGGTAGGGGAGAGCCCCGAGTGGCTGCAGAACCGTCTGCGCACCGTGGGCCTGCGTCCCATCAACAATATCGTCGACGTCACCAACTTCGTCATGATGGAGGTGGGCCAGCCGCTGCACGCCTTCGATGCCGACAAGATCGGCGGCGGCCACGTCATCGTGAAGCGTCTGCCGCAGGGCACCAAGTTCGTCACCCTCGACGGCGTGGAGCGCACCCTCGACGCTCGCGACCTGATGATCTGCGACGAGAACGAGGGTATGTGCATCGCCGGTGTCTTCGGCGGACAGAAGAGCGGCGTGAGCATGGAGACCACGAACGTCTTCCTGGAGAGCGCCTTCTTCAACCCCGTGAGCATCCGCAAGACCAGCCAGCGCCACACCCTGAAGACCGACGCCAGCTACCGCTACGAGCGCACCTGCGACCCCAACATCACCGAGTGGGCCCTTCGCCGCGCCGTGAAGCTCATCCGCGAGCTGGCCGGCGGTGAGATATGCGGCCAGATGGTCGACCTCTACCCCAAGAAGATTGAGCGTCCGACGGTGGAGGTGAATTTCCGCCGCATGTTCGACCTCGTGGGGCAGGACATCCCGCTGGAGGCCGTGCGCACGGCCCTCACTTCGCTCGACATCGAGATTGTGCGTGAGGACGCCGAGGGCATGACCCTCAAGGTGCCCACCTGCAAGGCCGACGTCACGCGCGAGTGCGACATCGTGGAGGAAATTATGCGCATCTACGGCTACAACAACATCCACATCGGCACCACGGTCAACAGCTGCCTCTCCTACGGCAAGAAGCCCGATCCGCGCAAGCTGAAGAACGCCGTCAGTGACTACCTCACCGACAACGGCTTCAGCGAGATAATGAACAACTCGCTCACCAAGAGCGAATACTACGACGAGAATCCCGACTTCCCGGCCGACCGCTGCATCCCCATCATCAACCCCCTGTCGAAGGAACTCAACGTCATGCGCCAGACGCTGCTCTACAGCGGCTTGGAATGCATCGCGCGTAACATTAATTATAAGATACACGACCAGAAGCTCTACGAGTTCGGCCGTGGCTACGTGAAGACCGACGAGGCCGCCAACCAGGAGCTGCCCGTCACCAAGCGCTTCAACGAGACCGAGCATGTCAGCATCTTCCTCACCGGCAACATGACGCCAGAGAGCTGGAAGATGAAGCCCGCTGAGGCCGACTTCTTCTACCTGAAGTCATACGTGATGACCATCCTGCACCGCATGCGCGTCAACATGGGCCGCGTGGAGATGGTGCCGACACAGTACAAGTTCTTCGCCGAAGGCCTCGACATCGTACAGAAGGACAGCAAAAAGCTGCTGGGCACCATCGGCCGCATCGGCCGCGAGACGCTGAAGAAGATGGACATCAAGCAGCCCGTCTACTACGCCGACCTCAACTGGACGCTCCTCCTCAAGGGCTACCCGACGAAGGAGGTGCAGTATCAGGAGGTGGCCAAGTTCCCCGAGGTGCGCCGCGACCTGGCCCTCATCCTGAAGAAGGATGTCACCTTCGCCGCCATCGAGCAGGCCGCCATGCAGTGCGAGAAGAAGCTGCTCAAGAGCGTCAGCCTCTTCGACGTCTACGAGGGCAAGGGCATCGCCGACGGCTTCAAGTCCTACGCTGTCAGCTTCATCCTGCAGGACAAGGACAAGACCCTCAACGACAAACAGATCGAGTCCACCATGGCCAAAATCCAGAAGACCCTCGAGACCCAGCTGGGCGCGAAGGTGCGCGGATAGCGTAGAGCCCCGTAGGGGCGACAGATGTTAGCCGTGGGCGTGAGCCCACGTTAGACAATAAACCAAACAGCCGAGCCCCGTAGGGGCGACACAATAACCATCGTTGGAATGTGCCGCCCCTACGGGGCTTCCGTCGCAAGCCGAGAAACCGTGTTTTAGTTTTGAAACAGCCTTGCGACACTCATTTTGGCCGTTTTCAAAATCATTTGGGCCTTGCGACATTCATTTTAGCCATTTTCAAAATCATTTGGGCCTTGCGAAAGCTGAGCTGAGTATAAAAAATTACACGACGGTATCTTTTTCTTCTGAAATATTCTCCCTATAAATAATCGGATAATAAAAATACTTACGACAGCTCCGTTTCAAATTTAGTTCATACCTTCGGAAGGTATCGGGCAGTCATTCATCGATATAATAAAACCCTTATTTGTCCAGCTTCAATGATATGTTTCGAATCACCTGCATCAAAGCTGAATTTACGAACCCGATTATTAACGATGCTATTCCGTATACAAACGAACTCCAGCTGAAATCTCTAAACCAGTCATGATATGATTCCTGGGGTGCCCATGACAAAATAAAGAAAGCAATGAATCCAATCACTCCTGCATATAATATGACTGAAGACGCAATGTTAAGCAAATCTTCTGCTTTATTGTTTGTTTTGCCTTTTTTTGCAAGTGGTACATACTTTAACAACTCAGCATACTCATCATCTGTAACATCGCCTAAATTGTAACGATAATGCTGTTGTAGTGCAGAATCATAAAAAGGAAAATTATCTGCAGGTTCATTTGGAAAATCCTTATAGTACTCTTTTGCACCAATGTGCAATTTAGAAAGCACGTTTTCTTTTTCCGATTCTTTTGCCAGACGTTCCTCTTCTGCAATTTCTAATTTCCGTTGTTTAATGTAATCCTCAATGTATTTATTCATAATATTATCTTTTATACTCTTCCGCGCCGCGTCGAGCATTAATAATAAAAGAAGCGTGGCGCCGTATGCCGCTTCCTGCAAAGAGGTCCTGAGAATTACCTTGAAAAAAGAAGATGCAATAAGCCCACGCTAAACAGCGAAAGCCATTACACAGATTCTGTTTTTCTTTGGAGTTTCTCAGGTTCCTTTGCACAGAACGCGTATAACGCTTCGGTGATTTCACTGTTGAAATCGACTGCAAAGATACGACATTTCTGCGAGGTGGCAAAATTTATTTTCCACCACATTGAAAAAAAAAGACCGCCGCAGGGGTCTCCTGCGGCGGATGTGGTATCTCAATATGCAATGGTTACATCTCGGCTTCGCGCATCATCTCGTCGGCGATGTAGCGGTCGCCGTAGAGGTAGAGGCCGGTGGCTTTGTTGTGCAGGTCGCGGCATGTGCGGCTGCCGTAGAAAAGCATCAGGGCCCGCAAGGGGGCTATGCCCAGCCGCTGGGAGAGGTCGACGGCAATTGCTCCGATGCGGTTGCTGAGTATTATCTCCTGTATCACGGGAGCCTTGACGGGGTCGTCATATTGTCTCGGTGCTGTCATATTCTAGGTATTTGTCGGTTAATGCCTGATTTAACAAGCACATTTGGTTGTTTGGCCGATGTTCTGAAAGTCGCCCAAGGGCGGTGTTCAAATCCATCAATCCGAGGATGTACAGGTTCACGGTATCAATAACCCTGTCGTTGGCTACGCCACCTTCGATATAGTCGTATTCCTTCGAGGGGTCGGCCCCTTGGCGGCACGCAATGATGAACTCCAGCCAGTCGGCATCGTAAGCAGAGAATACTTTGCATCGACCGATGGAGAGGATGGCATCGCGGTCAAGGTTGTAACGATTGAGTAGAGGAGTCATACCGCGCCTCTCGGACATGCGGACAGCCCATTGTATGGCCTGTTCTTTTACATCGGTAACATAAAAGCCTTGTCCGAAGTCAAGATTCGGGCGACCAAACCTACAAACAGGTTGTTTTATTATTTCAGTTCCTCCGTGATATACTGTTATCATTTGGTAGCCTCCCATCTGTTCATACATTCAATCATATCCTTGGCCAGATTTTCGCGACTCTCGGTGTGTAGAGTCTCGTAATTAGGATAGATGTATTTTTCAATCATTCCCAGACGTTTCATCCGTTCGAAAACCTCTGAGAAATCAACGCCCATAGCTCTTGCTGTAGTTTCAATGCAAGTTGCCACAAAAGCCATGATGACTTGCTGCCGTGGTGTGTTGATTACATGTTCCATTTCGACTGCAAAGATACGACATTTCTGCGAGGTGGCAAAATTTATTTTTTCTCTGAGGATGATATTGTGCAATATTTTTGTTTTTTTTGCGTTGATAGGGGGCATGAAAGGCTTGGAGCAATACGATGTGAAGGTGCTGCTGGCGCTGGTGAAGAGCGTCAGCGGACGCATCGATTTCTTCAAGGTGCTGATTGAGAGTGGCTACCCGGAGCTGGCGGCCTTCAGCAACGCCATACGTGGCGACGACGACGCCATGGTGTGGCTCTTCAAGAACAACTACGCCTGGCTGGCAATTCTCAGCAACGCCTGCGACGGCGACGAGAAGGCCATCGACTGGGTCCGCAACGGTCTGACGACGGTCAACCTGCGTTTCGCCCTGGCCTGCAAGCACGATGTCGACTCGCTGAAGTGGCTCTACCAGCGCAAGTTGGGCGTGCTGTTGATGCTGGTGCGCGAGGTGGAGAAGTTCCTCAAGTACCAGGAAAAGGAGTACACGTGGCCCTATGTGATGCATTTCGGCGGTCACTACCGCGCCATGATGGAGCTCAATGATTGGAAAGAAAAACAAACAGAACATGATAAAGAAAGACAACAACAAAACACCGAGGAGCGCTAAACCTTCCGCCTCCGGCGAAAACCATAAAACAAGGAAACCTGCGACGACAGAATCGCGCGAACCTGCCAGAAAGAAGGCTCCCGCCTCCGGCGAAATCCGCAGATCCGCAAAACCCGGCACCGCGGACTCGCGCAGGGCAGGGGAGAGGAGAAGCGGCTCCATGGACTTCCGCGCAGCGGGAAGAAAAAAGACCGCTCCGCAAAAACCCAAGCAGGAACACCCCGAGGGTTCGATGCGCCTGAACAAATACATCGCCCATGCCGGCATCTGCTCACGCCGCGAGGCTGACGAACTCATCGCCGCCGGTAGCGTGAAGGTCAACGGCAAGGTGGTCACCGAGATGGGCTACATGGTCATGCCCGGCGACGATGTGCAGTACGGCGGCGAGAAGCTCCGCAGCGAGCGCCACCGCTACTTCCTGCTCAACAAGCCCAAAGGCTTCATCACCACCACTGATGACCCGCAGGAGCGCCGCACCGTCATGATGCTCATGGACGGCTGCTGCGCCGAGCGCATCTATCCCGTGGGCCGCCTCGACCGCGCCACCACCGGCCTGCTGCTCTTCACCAACGACGGCGAGCTGGCCAAGAAGCTCACGCACCCCAGCACGCAGGTCTACAAGATTTACCAGGTGGAGCTCAACAAGCCCGTCACCAAGGAGGACATGAAAAAGCTGCTTGAAGGCATCGAGCTGGAGGACGGCCCCATGCATGTGGACGACATCCAGTATGCCGCCACCGGAGGCACCATCGACAAGCGCGTCGTTGGCGTCGAACTGCACAGCGGTCGCAACCGTATCGTGCGCCGCCTCTTCGAAGCCCTCGGCTACGAGGTCCACAAGCTGGACCGCACCGTCTTCGCAGGCCTCACCAAGAAGGATCTTCCCCGCGGCCGCTGGCGCGAGCTGACCGAGAAGGAAGTGGGTTATCTTAAGATGATATAACGGTGTCGATGGCAGCCCTTACTCCCCATATACAAGGATTCAGGGATAAAAGTTGAATGAGTTATGACCAAAGACAGTAACGGAATAAACCATACCAACGGCGAGGCAGAGCATCGGGATCTCGTCGATTCCATGTCGCCTTTCCTCGACAACGGCAATCCGAAGGTCGGTATCTTTTGGTACGACGTGGCCAATCAGTCGCTCTTCGGCGTAGAGAAGATGGATGCCGAGCAGGCCACCTTCATCAATGGCCGCGCCACTATCTCCAAACTTCACAAGACCTACTGGCAAAAGCAACACCACCGCGCCGAAGCCAAGGGCAACACTTCGTCGATATTCTACAAGGAACACAACTATACGCTCATCCCCCGTGGACGTATTTTCCTTGACGAGGCCACCGACCGCTTCTATGTCTGCGTCGGCAGCTGGTTGAGCGACGTGGACGCCGAACACTTGCACGAGCTGATAGAGGATGAGTTCAATCTTCCAGTCGACTTCGAGTTTGTTGTCGACTACCATTGGGACCTCGGTCACGGTTGGTCCGAGGAACTTATTTAACATAATCGACTTGATGATTCTCGATTTTCACACCCTCACCCTCGCCGACCGCGAAGCATACCAGGCCGTGAGCCTTGGCAGCGGACGTCGCAACTGCAACTTCACCTTCGCCAACCTCATCGGCTGGCAGTTCTGGTTCCAGACCGAGGTCTGCATCCTGCCCGATGCCGTGGTGCTGCGTTTCACGCTCGACGGCGAACGGGCCTATATGCTCTGCATGGCAGGCACGCCCTCGTGCGACCTGCTGCAGGCCATCTGCGACGACTGCGGCGGGCGCATGACCCTGCTTGGTCTTGAAGATGAAGCCGCGCTCCAGCTGCAGCAGAACGCCTGCAGCAAAGGAATCAACATCACCGTCGAGCCGCAGCGCAACCAGTACGACTACATCTACCGCCGGGCCGACCTGGCCTCGTTGGCCGGCGGCAAACTCAAGGCCAAGCGCAACCACGTCAACAAGTTCCTGTCTGAGTATCCTGATTTTGAGTACCGTCCGTTGACACCGGAGATGTTCGACGAGTGCCGTCGGCTGGAAGCCCTCTGGCGTGAGGAGCGTGGCGACACCAACCCCGAATATGGCGACACCATCGCCGCCGAGCAACGTGTGGTAGAGAATGTCTTCGCTCATTGGAACGAGTTGGGTATGATGGGCGGCAGCATCTGGATCGACGGCCGCATAGTGGCCTTCACCTACGGCGCCGCTGTCACCGACGACACCATCGATGTCTGCGTCGAAAAGGCCGACCGCACCATCGACGGCCTCTTCTCCGTCATCAACCAGCAGTTCTGCGCCCACCTGCCAGAACAATACGTTTACGTCAACCGCGAGGAGGACATGGGCCTCGAAGGCCTACGCAAGGCCAAACTGTCGTATCATCCCGAAATACTTCTGACCTACAATGACGTACACATTGCATAGGATGACGCCCGCCGATGCGCCGCTGACCGTCGACTGGATGGTGCGCCAGTACGGTTTCGACCGCCGCGAGGTGGAAGGGTGGGTGAGGGACCTGCACTTCAATTGGCCGCTGAGCGTCAAAGCAGTGGAAAGTGGAAAGTGGAAAGAGGAAAGTGAGGCTGCCGCACCCGGACAACTTTCCACTTTCCGTTTTCCACTTTCCACTAAAACCGTCGGTCTGCTCAACATGAGCGACTACCGCATCGAAGAGGAGACGCCGCTGATAGCCAAGGAACAGCCGGAGCTGCTGGCCGCCATGAACGCCCAGCGCTACACCGCCGTCTTCTCCTTCATCGTCGCCCCCCAATACCGCGGCACCTGCCTCAACTACGACATGCTGATGTCCATCATGCCCGAACTGAAAGCCAACTACGACTTCGTTTTTGTCCCCGTTCTCCATCGACTCAAAACCCATCTGTACTGGCAGCGCTGGGGCGCCCGCGAGTTCTACCGCGACGCCGACTGCGTCTATTACCGCCTGCCGCTTCATGACAATCCCGCCATCTAATCGGCTGGAAACCATCATCTTCTTTCTTTTGTTGTCCCTTCGGGGCGGATGCCTCCATGCTCCCCTTTTCCGGCCACTCCGGTTGCGCCGTTTTTACGTACCTCTTGCGTGGCGGAACCGTACCAAATTCGGCCCTTCTTATATCGTTCTTATATAGTTCTCATATACTTCTTATATGCAGTATATAAGAAGTATATGAGAACTATATGGGAAGTATATAAGAACGATATAAGAAGGGCCGAATTTGGTGCCTATTGGGTACTGGTAGGGGGGCGAGTTTTTTTACTTTCCATTCGGGGGTGGATGCAGGGTGGTTCCGTGGCGGATTCCGCCCTGGAGACGTTTGTGCAAAAAAAATATATTTAGTATATATAATAAAAATATCACTTTGTCGTTAGAAGGGGTATGATAGCAGAAAAAATAGCAAGCATCAAAGCGTCGTTGCCCGAGGGAACGAGGCTGATAGCGGTATCGAAACTGAAGCCCGTGGAGGACATCATGGAGGCCTACAATGCCGGCCAGCGCCTCTTCGGCGAGAACTACGCCACCGAACTGCGCGACAAACACGCCCAGCTGCCCGGCGACATCGAGTGGCACTTCATCGGCCATCTGCAGTCGAAGCAGCTGAAATACTATATCGGTTTTGTGTCGATGATTCACGGAGTGGACTCCATGGAACACCTTGAGGATGTGGAACATGCCGCCGCCAAGGTGGACCGTGTGGTCGATGTGCTGCTGCAGGTGCATGTGGCCCAGGAGGAGACCAAGTTCGGCTTCCTGCCCGAGGAGCTCTCGGCGGCCAGTTTCAACCCCGCGGCCTATCCCCATGTGCGCATCTGCGGCGTGATGGGCATGGCCAGCCACACCGATGACCAGGCCCATGTCCGCGACGACTTCCGCCGCGTCAAGTCCATTTTCGACACCCTCAAGACCGGAGCCTTCGCCAACAACCCTGCGTTCCGCGAGGTGTCCATGGGCATGAGCCACGACTACCCCATAGCCGTCGAGGAGGGCAGCACCCTCGTCCGTATCGGCACAAGCATCTTTGGTCCAAGAGATTACAGTAAAAAACAATAGAATATGCAGATTTTCAAGAAAAGCAAAAATATCATCATGTCCTACGTGGTCATCACGTTGGGACTGATGACCTATACCTTTGGCTGGTCGGCCTTTATGCTGCCGGCGCAGATTGTCGGCGGCGGAGTCAGCGGCCTCTCGGCCATCCTCTATTATGCCGTGGGCATCCATATCCCCATCGGTATCCTGAACCTTATTTTCAACGGCATCCTGGTCTCCATCGGCTTCAAGATTCTGGGTTCCAAGTTCGGTGCCAACACCATCTACGGCATCGCCATGTCGAGTGTGTTCTTCATCATGTGGCAGCAAGGCCTGCATGTGGAGAACCTCTTCATGAACGCCGACGGCACCATGCAGTTCGACTCTTTCATGTGCGCCATCATCGGCGGCGCCCTTTGCGGCTTGGGCATCGGCCTGAGCTTCATCATGGGTGGCAACACCGGTGGAACGGACATTATCGCCCTGATTATTACCAAGTACTACAATATCTCCCCGGGCCGTGTCATCATGCTCATCGACATTGTCATTGTCGGCTGCTCCTACTTCGTGTCCGGCAAGTTGGGCAACGTGGTCTACGGCTACGTGGTGATGGGCGTTATGACCTATGTGCTCGACATGGTGCTCGACGGCAACAAGCAGAGCTACCAGATCATGGTCTTCTCGCTCAAGAACGCCGAGATTGGCGAGGCCGTCACCCGCGAGGTGGGCCGCGGTGCCACGCTCCTCGATGCCGAGGGTTGCTACACCAAGCAGAACCAGAAGGTCCTCCTGATGATGGTGCACCGCACCGACAAGTCGCACGTCATGCAGATCATCCATCGCATCGACGAGAACGCCTTCATCTCGGTCAACAAGGCCCAGGGCGTCTACGGCAAGAACTTCGAAAAACTGAAATTATAATCACCACTAAACACTTAACACTTAACACTAAACACTTAAAACTTAACACTAAACACTTAACACTAAACACTTAACGCTAAACACTTAACGCTAAACACTTAACGTTTATGAAACTGATATCCCCCTCTCTTCTTAGTGCCGACTTCGGCAACCTCCAGCGCGACATCGAGATGCTCAACGCCTCGGAGTGCGACTGGCTCCATGTCGACGTGATGGACGGCATCTTCGTGCCCAACATCTCCTTCGGCCAGCCCATCGTCAAGCACATCAAGAAGCATGCGCAGAAACCCCTCGACGTGCACCTGATGATTGAAGACCCCGGCCGCTATGTGCAGGACTTCCGTGATGCCGGTGCCGATATCCTCACCATCCACTACGAGGCCTGCCACCACCACGACCGTGTGCTCCACGCCATCCACGACGCTGGCATGAAGGGTGGGGTGGTGCTCAACCCCTCGTCGCCCGTCTGCCTGCTTGAGGACATCGTCCAGCTCTGCGACGTGGTGCTCCTGATGAGCGTCAACCCCGGTTTCGGCGGACAGAAGTTCATCGAGAACACCTATAGCAAAGTGCGCCAGCTGAGGGAGTTGTGCAACCGCAAGAACCCGCAGTGCCTCATTGAGGTCGACGGTGGCGTCAACCTCCAGAACGCCCCGTTGCTCTTCGAGGCCGGTGCCGACGTCCTCGTGGCCGGCAACGCCGTCTTCAAGAGCGAGAATCCCCAGCAGACCATCCACTTGATGAAACAATGAAGCGTCCGCAGCTCATCATAGCCCCCGGCAAGGAGAAAGCCCTCCTGCGCCGTCACCCTTGGATATTCTCGGGCGCGGTAAAACGCATCGTTGGCGAGCCGCAAGAAGGTGACCTGGTGGATGTTGTAGATGCCAACGGCCAATGGATGGCCATGGGCCACTACCAGCAGGAGAGCATCATCTGCAAGGTACTCAGTTTCGACACTCCCGAGGTCGACGAGGCCTTCTTCCGCCGCCGTCTTCAGTCCGCCATCGCCTACCGCGAACGGCTGGGGTTCTTCGGGCTGGCAGACACCAACGTCTTCCGTCTCATCCATGCCGAAGGCGACCAGATGCCTGGCCTCGTGGCCGACTGGTACAACGGCGT
>Ga0326511_10003287_pt1 | contig 13007 bp, 23 predicted proteins | sample 0_2496_0518_D_FD_203701 | JGI IMG/M metagenome (GOLD analysis project Ga0326511, IMG submission 203701) | Bovine rumen microbial communities from UC Davis, California, United States - 0_2496_0518 | ecosystem: Host-associated > Mammals > Digestive system > Stomach > Rumen | place: USA... | reverse complement strand
CAGGCGGTCAACGAGGAGCCCGCGGAAACGCCTGATTCCGGCGCATAACAGCGCTTATAACAGCCTATAATTATAAAGGTGCCCAAATACGTGGCGCCTTTTCTTTTTGCCTTAAATCGCTGTTTTTTGCGCAAAATACGCCATTTTATAAAAGTGAAAATTTTTCTCAAAAAGGGGTGTCTTTTTCAAATAACGAATGTATATTATGGATATAAGGGCGCAGGTAGCGCCTTAAAGCAAGGAAAGAAAATATGGCACATGTGATGCATTTCAAGACCAAGAAGGCGGCGGTTGCCTTCTTCGAAAAAAAGATCGCCACGGAAGATAAGTGGGTTGTCGGCGCCCTGCAGACGCTCACCAATTATCAGACCAATGAAGAAAAGGCCATGCGCACCACCATCCACCACAACAATGTTGGATTCCAGCCGCGTCACGCCAACTTCTGCACCACAGCTGCACGTTACCCTCGCCTCTACCCCGAGACGATGGCAAAGCTCCGCACCATCCTCCCGCACTACTGCGGACAGCTGGTGGAACATTGCCGTGCGAAAGGCACCGTAGTAATTGAACGTAAAACCCGCTGCGACAAGGAGGCATAACATGTTTGATCGCAAGAATATCCGCACCCACCACGAAGCCATCAACGCCCTCATCTCCAAGTACTGCGAAGAAAACGGGCTGGTCTTCAATCCCGCAACCGTGTCCTTCACCGACACCGAATTGAACTACAAATGCCGCATCCAGGCGACTGACGCAAATGGCAACGCCAAGCTCGATCCGTGGGAAGTCATCGAAATCAAGCACCTTATCAAGGAAGGGAACGGCACCGAGGAAGTCCTTAACGCGGACACGGTTCTCGGCCGCAACGTCCATCTCATCAATGGCAAGACCGCCAAGATTCTCGGCTACAACCACAAGCGCCCGAAATACTGCTGGCGCATTGAAATGGGCGGAAAGACCGTCCTCGTCCCCAACCACATGATCATGTGGTACAAAGGCTTTGCCGCATAAGGAGGTATCATCATGCGTAACATCAAAGAATTTCTGGACGCCTGGTTCGCCGCAAAACCGACCAAGGAAGCACGTAACGACATCGCCGTGGACATTTGGTACGATTGGTTCTGCTCCACAAAGGGCCTTTTCGCCCGCACGCGCAAGTTCATCGGACCGCTCCACCAGCTCATCAAGGCGCTCCCCGGCGCAGGCACCCTCATCCCCAGCGGGAAGAATTGCTGCCCGGTGTCCGCACCGCTTTATGACCGCCTCCGCATTTTTGACGGCGAGACGTTTGTATGCGGTGTTGCCTTTGACGATGTCCGCGAAAACTACCGCTTCGAGGTGGAGACGGACGAGAAGGTGGTTTATACCGGGAACGATCACGCCGCGATGGTTGCCGCGATGATTGAAGCGGCGCGTAAGCATCTTGCGGCAAAGGCCGCAGCATAAGGAGGCGCCAAATGTGGGATCCGTATATTTCAAAATTGCTGGAAAATCAAAACCGTATCCTGCTTCGGCAGGCCGAGGCGCTTGAAAAGATTGCCAAGGTCCTTGCAGAAGGCAACATTAACGCGGAAGTCCGCCAAGTCGGGAACGCATAAGGAGTTTTCTATGAAAGAAGCAAAAGAAGTAAACTGGGCCGACCTTCGCCAGTTCGCCGAGGCGCTTGGAACAAAAGGCTTTAAGCCGGACCGCGACCTCAATGAGTTGGATCTGCGCCTTGATTTGGTCACCGTGAAAATTGATATTGACCGCAAGGCCAAGGGTGATTTCAAACAAATCCGTGGCTACATCCGGGCGGATTTCGTGGACTTTGACACGTCCGGCATCCAGCGCGTTTTTGAGGTCAAGCCGATCAAGGGCCTTTCCCTTATTTATGTGGACGAATGCCTCGCCATCGCCCAAAACATTCAAACCACCTTCAGGGCTGCTTTCTCGGCTGCTGTGAATCAGGTAGGCCACATCGACCCGAAGGCCATCATCGCCAGGGAAAAGGAGGCAACAAATGACTGAAGCAGAAATGAAAGCAACCGCCTTTTATATGGGCGACGATCGGGACGCCATCGCAAAAACCGCGTTGGACATGTGCCCGCCTGCCCCGGCATTTAACCCGCTTCGCCAGCTTGCCCTTATTATCTCAATGATGTTTGAAAAATCCCATTGGGCACATGCGGGCGTAGGCTTTGGTGTGGAAACCGGAACGGGCCGCCTTTTCTTCCGGGCAGGAAGTGATTATATATGCATCAGCGGCTACAACCTGGCCTATCAGGTAAAGCTTTGCACCGACCTGCTTGAGAAGCAGGGATACTTCGCATAGGAGGCTTCAAATGGAATTCAATGAGGATATGCCGAAAGGCGGATGGCTCAAATACCGCAGGCGCCAGGAAATGATCGAGCGCATTAAGGTCGCCGGGATGATGGTTGCCCTTGTTGCCGCCTATTGTTTTGCCGGATACATCGAAATGGGGATGTAATATGGCAACCGTTCCGGTGGATTTCATGACCTTCCCCGAGAGCCCGCGCGTAGGCGTAATCTCCTGCCCGGTACCATATGTTCGAAAACGTATTCTTGATTGTCTTCGTAATTGCGCCGAGGTGGAAAGATGCGGGCACCTGTTCCTGTTTGGCGCCGAGCTACATTTTTGTGTCAGCGAGGGACACACCGCCGAGGAGACCGCGAAAGGCATCCGCTACGTGTGCCCGGTATTTATTGCCGAGATGCAGGTACGCCGTCCGTGGATTCAACGCAATTTTTGGATTCTATGGGGCACCGCATTTGGCACAATGCACATGCATAGCATTATTCACGCGCAAGCGCTCTTTCTCGGCATATATTCGTGGCTGGCGGGATTCGTTATTGTCCTCATATCCTTGATGAACTATCAAATAGGCAGAAAACGGGAGGAAGCGCTCCTCGCATATGTACGCCAAGAATGTATAAAAAGAATAGAAGAGGATCCGTCTTATGGACAGTGCCCTGATTAAATTAGCATTGGCGGGCGTGGTATTTATTATCACGCTGTATGAACTTATTAAGGCGACGACGTATTCCCCGGACGACCGCACCGAAAAAGATTTCGTGGACGATGTCGGATGCGGCTGCGGCTGTGTCCTTTTTATGCTATGCATTGTAGCTATGCTGGTCATGGCCTATTATATGGTAGTCATCATATCGAAAATCGCATAAGGAGGAAAAATGACGCGTAGTATCAAGGAATTTGTCCGAATTAAACCGAATGATAGCGGGACCGCCCTCATCCAGGACAGGTATACAAGCCTAGAAAAATTCCACGAGTTGGAAGAACGCGTTGAGAAACTTGTAAATCAGGAAGAACACTTTGAAGGAGAACTCAGCGCATTGATAGAACGCTTTGAGAAATTTATAAATCAACCGGCCATCAAGGAAGCGGTAGAAAACCACAAATCAAACTGGGTGGCGAACTCAAAGGGCGGGGAGCCCAATCATAAACCATAAAGGAGTACTTATGCAAATCTGTGACAACTGCAAGACCACGAAGCCCCGCCGTGAAATCAAGGTCAAGGACCGACTTTATGGACGCGGCATCGTTCAATATGACCTTTGCGAAAATTGCTTCCTCAAGATCTTCAAGCCCCTGATGGACAATCGGACAAAGGCGGGGAACATTAAATAGGGCAGAAGGAACTTCCGGACGAGGAATTCATATGAGTACGAGTCAACACGATGCCTACAAGAAGAAGATTGAAGCCCGCGCCGCCGGGATTATTAAGTCTTTAGGCATCTCCCTGACCAAATCGGCGAAGTGGGTAAAATGGAAGGATACCGGGAAAGAGTGCTACCTGATTACATTCCCGTGGGGCTCAAAGCTGGACGATCTGCGCAAGGCGGAAAAGGCGATGAAAACCGCATTCCGGGCAGCAGTGGTCAAGGCCACGGAATACAAGGCAAATATGAACCTCAACTACCACCCCTCGTTTATTACGGTCACCCTAAAACACGACTATCCGGAAGAAAAAAGTAAGAAGTCCCTTAAATGCGCATAAACAGCGTTTTAAGGCGAGAAAATAACTAGGCAGGTATTTACCTGCCTTTTGTATTTGAAGCGATTCTAGGCGCGTTTATGCGGCGGGAATCCACAGCGTATTGACTTTTCCGAGGTTGCAGACGCACCAGTCGCTCGGATCCGGGGTTCCATACCACGATTTCGAGATGCTCACCGCCCTTTCTATCATCCACGCCTTGCTGCCCCGGTATCCAGCCTGATCCCGGAGTCCAAGGCGCAGCGCCCGGTTAGTGTGCCAAAAATCAAGGGACTGTGCGTACCCAAGGCAGTCGTGCATCCACCACATGGCCCGTTCCTCAAGGCTGCCGAGATTGGGGGCATACCAGTCAATTATGGGAGGGCCGCTCCTTCCGTCAAACAGAAAATGCGGCTCCGTCTTCACGCGCAAGGTTCCATCATCAAAATGAAAATCGGCGGCGACCACGCCTTGAAGGTCATAGCGGCGCTTCAAGGACTTCAGTGGGACCAGTTCCATCAAATGGTTGGCACCCTGATGAAATTCTATGCCATAACACGCATTCATTTCGAGTGCTCCTTTAATGCGGACAGGTAGTGCAAATAACGACCACGGTATTCTTCCGCCGAGATCTCCTTTTCGCCATCCGCCGTTTCCGCGTAAAAGCGCTCGCACGGAATTTCATTCCCATCCGGGTCGACTACTTTAATGATGTGCGAGGTGTCAAAGCAGCCTACCTCGCCATTCACTGAATCGAATTGCTGCGCATAGACCTTGTAGGGCTTGTCCTTCGGGTAATATGGCAGCGTGATATGGCCTACGAGCTCGTCCACAAGTTTGGAAGCCAGCCCGCTGTGCCAGGTCGATTCCCTGCCGTCAAGATCAATCTCCACAAGGACAGTACGGTCAATATCATCAAAGATGACAGTGCCGTCGGGGTAAACGTCCTTAAAGAGACCGGACATACGCGCATTCTGATAAACCGCCTTTCCTTCGCCATCGCACATACAGCAATCATGCCACAGTTCGGGGACATCCTCGATCGGGGACAATGGCTTGCCATCGATCAGGCGGTTCAAAATGGATTTGGTGACTCCGATGGAGCAGCCGCTGTGGCCGTCGGCGCAAATGGAGCGGAAAGCCTTCAATGCGGACTTGCAGCATTCGGCGCCATAGCCATCTGCTTTCTTGCAGGCGATTTCAACTTCGCGCTCCGCCCAATCGGACATCGATTCATACAGAGGGCGCCTTGGGTGCTTTTTCCAATAAAGCTTCCGGGAAAGGTTTTCATCCAATGCGGAAAGGGGGTGCGGGGTTATTAGGCGTACATGCATTACTTGGACCCCCTTGTCATCTTGCCTTTGATAAAGGACACATCAACGGCGACGCCATTGACGAGCTTATACAAGGCGCTCAATTCGGAGTTATGGTAGGCAGCCTGCTTTGCCATCGCGGACTTTATTTCGCCGACCGCTTTTTCCATCGCGCCTTTGACCTCGGCAATCTCCTTCCCGGTCGAAGCCTTGATCTCGGCAATTTCGTTCCGGGTGGCCTCCTTGATTTCGGCGATTTGCTTATTCACGTCGCTTTTCATAGCGGACACCTCCTCCCTAGTATTGTCGATCTTATGCTGATGATCCCGAAGGACCACCACAGCAATAATCGCGATGGCAATTACAATGAGAGCCAATGTGACGGCGAGGGGAAGGCCAAGTGCCTGACTCGTTTCAGCTATAATCGGTAAAGCTTCCATCATCTACCCGCCTTCTTATTTTTCCTCTCCGCTGCTTGGTTCCGCATCACCTTCAGATCCGGTTTCTCCATCCACATACCCCAAATCTCCAAGAACTTTCAACAATGCGGCTTTCGCTTCATCATATTTAACATGAGTGTACAGCGCCTTCGCCACGGCAGAAACTATACGTTTCATGGAAGTGGTTTTCCAATCCCCTACGGTGTCCAGGATTATCCTAATACAAGTAGAAGCATCAAAGAATTGGCGCAGTTCTATTGAACACACCTCATCAAAAATGTCCGCAACCGCAACGACCGAACCATTTATTTCTTTCTCGATGTACTCCTTGTCCGTCTGGTTGGCAGGAATACGGGCCACCTTCCACGTGAAATTGATACCAAATTCGGAACAGGTGATTTGGGCGTCCTCTTTGTCCGGGGCGCTTTCCATTAACGCAAGCATCAACAGACCGCAGAACTCGGGATCCTTCAAACACGTTCCCGATTTCACAAGCATGTCCCAAGTATTTACGACTGCTTTCGTAGTATCTTTCTTTTCAAATGTCAACATGGGCAATTCCATCCGGTTATAAGTTGAATACCGCTCCCTTTTTTCGCAACCTCATAGCCATGAGTCCCTTCCACATAAAATGGACAAGGCAATTTCCGGCACTGGCATTCGTTGAGCTTCGCGGTATAATCCACTTTCACGTAGTCATTGGCGGAAATCAAGGCACAGCTGGTCACGGTATGGTCGAAACCATCACCTTTGGTATTTATGCACGGCGTAGTGCCGGGCTTCCAGGCAGCAACGAGCTTTTCTACGGATTCCGTGTCCGTGACCACATCGGAGTCCATAAGAAGGACAAACTTATAATAGGGCAGGTGCTCCATATTGAACATTCGTTGAAGCCTTGCCCTGTTAATGTTAATGTTCGCCTCTCTTAACGTGAGGGACGGTGCCATCTCGCTGAATAAGCGTGCATACGGCAACGTGCACGGTGCCACGATAGTATTAGGCGCTACGGGTGTCAATATAAGAATATGTGCAGTTTTACCATCCATCACATGCTCCTATGAATTGAAGTAATAAGGCTTCATACCAAATACGCCGTTTTCGGTCGTATCGGCATAACTCCAGTTACTCTTATCTTCAAGCAAGGATACAAATCTCGGTGCCTGCGGGGTAACGGTTGCTATGGCGTAAGTGCTGCCACTAGGTGCGCTAACTTGCCGAATCCATACATCAAAAATAATCTCATGATTATTATCCTGGATAGTTGAGTAGTCAAGTACGCGCATTTCCTGCATCGCCCCGGTCATAGAACGCCATTGAATAGTAACGACTGCGCAAGGGTCCGTTGTTCTGCGCCTGCACACAAGAAGGGTGTGGACGGTTGACGTAGAATCGGTGTCTAATGTAAATACGGCACTACCATTCATCAATATAGTATAATAAAGGGAAGCATTGTCCGTAATCTCAATAGTAGCGTTGCCACTGCTAGCATAATAAGTATCTTGGCTTATTTTCAAATTCAAGTCCGCCGTAAAGGATACGCTGGATATATTGGACCATGAATATGTATGAGTATCGCCGGACCAACTATCCGTAAAAATATAGCCACACGTAACGGAGCGCTGTGTGTTATGAGGAGGTTTTTGGAAATGCCACACATGAGTGCCTCCCCCCTGGCCAACACCACCACCCTGATAGGTCAGCATATAGTATTCCTCACTTTTATGCAAAAATACTATCGGCATATAACTTTTAGTTGTGCTACCCCCAACTTTTCGGGTAGTGAGAGCGTTTGTAAGGGCGCTGGCTAATGCTTTCATTTCGGAAGTATCTGTAGTATACTCAAAGCAAAGGACGGACGGGGGGCATATAGTTTCCCAGTCTGTCGTACGCCATGTGCCATTATAATTACGCAATATTTCAAGATACGGTTTACAATAAGTCCATCGAAGAATATTACCATAATTCCCGTGCCGGGAAAATAGTAATGAATATTCATCGCCACGGTTATTATAGACCATCTGCCCGTCCGGCGTTGCCATATTCGACCAGTGAGTTTTCGCTTCCGACGCGATGGTGTTACTTGAAGGCATATCACTCGGGTTCGATACGAAAAAGGTGGTTGCACTAGACGGGTCACATTGCCCAAATTCACCATTTGCTTTAATGAAAACAGGACGGGTTGTCGATCCTACACCGCTATAATTAGAATATGAGAAAAATGGAACGTTACGATTACCCCAATACTCATCTTTATCTGAATTAAAAGATATGGATGAATTTTGTTGCACCATGAACTTTTTCCATCTATATTCCATTATAGGAAAGATACTCAGTCGTCCATGCTGAATCTTGGAGTTCATATTCGCCGACGCGGTATTTCGTCCAATATACCATTCGGCTTTGTGAGTGCCTGCCGCTTGTTTTACAAATACAGCATAGCCTCTATTTCCGTTGGAGTTTTCACAATACATCGGACATATACAAGTCAATGTACCTATCGTTTTATCAGCACTGTCGCTTACAGTGCTTTCGGTCATTCGATGTGTAATATCAAGAACACCAACAAAATTGCGCCCGCTATATCCATCATGGTCCCAGTTCGGTGCATCCCATTCCCATACGACAACTATCGCCTTAAATGAAGCGGAAGAATGCCCACCTGTATGTGAAGTCTCTCCTATCTTCCATCCATAACATCCGGTATCAGAGTCAATAGTAGCACCATACGCATGGCCAAACTTTTTCATTGAAGAATCAAGATTAGAATAATTCCAACCACCAGTTCCATTTCTAAAAAGGAAATTCAATAGATGGTCGGTGCTTCTTAACGTAAAGTCATCCGGGTTTGTGGCTTGATTTGAATGACCATTTGCAGGGAACCTGTCGCCATTCCATAAATCATCTGAACCGTTCCCTAATGTTTTTACTATAGCAGAAGTACCTACTTGCGTAGCGTTGCTTCCATTGACATTTAATTTACCGCCGACTGTTGTTTCAAGCGGAGACGACGGCGCCACCTCGGACGCCGCAAGGGGTTTGTCATTTACTTTTTTAACGTATTCAGCACTCATAAGAAAAACCCTTCACTAAATTACAGGGACAATGGGCAAGGAACCCCCTTGCCCATTGTGCCACGTGTATACTAGATGGTTACGGTTTCGATCGTCACCACGCCATAGACAGAGTCCGTGGCCACCGGAATATCCACTACCTTGTTGGCATCGGGGGTCAATGCGGTATTGTTGACCTTGACGCCCTGGATAGCGGAATCGGCCTTCGTTCCCTGGGCAGCGGTAGCAAAGTCCGATGCCTTCTTGTCACTGTCGGTAAGATTGCCGTTGGCATCGAGCGCAGCGAAATCCCCATTCGTAGCACCGGACACCTTGTCCGCCTTATCGCTGAGACCAGGAACCGCACCCCAAGATGCAGTGCCGGAAGATCCGCCGTAGATAAGGACCTGGCCGCTGGAGCCCCCGGTCGGAACGTGCTTGTTGCCAGCCGTAGTCGGATGCACATACTTGTTGAACGTGTTGGTCCCATCGGACACGGACGTGCTAGTGACCGTGATTTTCTTCAAATCCGACAACTTTTTCTTGTCGGCAGCGGTCATAAGACCGTTCGTAGCCCCGGTTTCTCCCGTAGCCACGGCATTCGGGATAGTCACGACCTTGTTGGAATCCGGCGTAAGGGCGGAAGACGCACCTGCAAGTTTCACACCCTGGATAGCCGAATCTGCCTTTCCAAGGCGGCTATCGTTGCCCATCACAACTTCGGTAGCCGATGCATCCCCGGATTCCGGCACGTTCTTTGAGGCGGCAGTCCCAAGGTTCATGTCCTCCTTCAAAGTGGCAATGGACACAACTTCGGAAGAGGTACCACCAACGGTCTTCTTGATAGAGTGAGTGTACGATTCATAAAAGACATCGCTGACCATTCCATCAAGGGCGTCGCGGACAGCCTTTTCACTAGCCGCCTTGTTGTTCTCGGAAGCAACGGTTGCACCGATGCTGCCCGCCAACTGCACCACACCCTTTTGGGCGGTAGATGCGGACTGGATGTCGCTAGCCGTTCCCGAAATCTCGCCATTGGCATTTTGAGACAGGGAAGTAATGGTTTTCAAGGTTCCAAGGCCCGAAACGGATATTGCCGTCTGTTTGGTCTTGTACCCGGACAAGTTGATAGAAGTTTCACCGATGATTTCCCACTCGTTGTCCTGGGTGTAAATCCACTCGGTGTACGGGTCGGTAAGGCCCGCAGTGGACGTTTTGGTCAAATAAATGATTTTCGTGGACGGGTTACTTACATCCGGATGAGGATTTGCACCCTCTGTAAGAGAGACGACCGCGAAAGCACCCGCGCCGAGTGCAGCAAGCGCATCCGCCAACGGGGAATTCGGGACCACTTCGGAAGCGGCAATGAGATTGCCGTTTATTTTCTTGACATATGTATCTGCCATATTGTTTCTCCTGGTTAAATTTCAGCAGTTTCTACGAACTCCGTCGCCGCCAGCGTCAAAGAGTTAGCATTAAATTTGAAAAACGAAGTACCTGTTATATCGCTATCCGAGGTACTGGTTACGTAGTCAAAAGGCACAATGGACGTAAACGTAAATTCAGCTACGGTATCCCCGGACATCTCGACTTCGGACAGGGCATAATAATGTCGGACAGAGCCTTCCACCCTATAAAGGGTTATGCCGTAGCCCTTGCCAAACGCCTCGGACACCTCTGTAAAATTATGATTGGGGGTGAATCCGGTCTCCGTGCTTCCGGTCACTGCCACGGTCATCGTGGCACTCCCGGAAGGTATTTGGGACAGCTTGATCTTCCTATGCCCTTTGCCGCCATCGATAGCGATATAGGCGTCCGGGGAATATTCACCGTCCTTCAAATTACGAATGCCAACTACTTTCTTAATATCCATGATCACCACGCGCTTGTATCATTCTAAAAATAATAAAAAACCCCCGGCAACGACAACGGAGGGGGGCTTGTTTTTATGTGCAGGGTTTACAGCTTACGCGCATCGAATTTATATTCGGCGCTTTCCATATATCCGAGGGCGGACATGTCGTCCGTGCCAGCGAGCGCACTTGTTGGGGAGTCCCCTTCCAAGACGCATATAACGCGGGCATCGAACACGGCATCACCGGTCGCATTCCCAAAGGCAGGGTCCTTCATTGGAGGTTTGCGGGCATCCTTGCAACAGACATTGATGTCCTTCTCCTCCACGTGGGTGAGGACTACGGTCTGCCCCGGTTTGAGCCCGGAGCCGTCCATTTCCAAGGTGATTTCACCCGTAACGCGGTTTACGCAGTCATTCTTGAACGCTGTGTCCATATGTTAGATCCTATCGAATCGCTGCGTAAGGGTGAAACTCAACGTCTGCAGTCCGGTCTTGTGAATCGCCTGGGGATGCCAATAATCGGACTCGCCCTCATGTCCTTCATCGTAGTACCCGAAGCGGTAAGCAACTCCGTTGAACAGCAAGTAGTGAATGTCCGCTGAATCAGTCTCGGTCAAGTTATTCGGCCACGTTGTGGGCAGGACGAACTGACAGGACCTGGACTTGGTAGTTGCGTCATACGGATGCATACGGAGGATTATGCTATTCGTGGCATACAGCGTCACGCCCGTATCATTGCTCCAGTCACTGGGGAACTCCTTGTCCGTCAAGGAATACGCAGGCTGCATATAGTATACAGAACCGAGGCTGCCCTGTGTAAAGGACCATATAGGCATCAACGCCTGGTGGGCTATGATATTGTTGCTGTTATCATACCCCACTGCACCGATAACCGCGTCCTTATTGTAGTTCATAGCCGTATGGGCTATGGACGGATTCCAGTTGAATGAGGGCAGGCCCGGATAGTTCGACTGTGTGCGAAGCACATACTTACGGGAATACTTAATCGGGACATCGTTTTCGTCCACCAAGCCCGTATCTAGATTATGGGCAATGGGGGGCAGTGATATTCCTAGCTCATAGGTGACAACGAAAGATTCCCCGGCCATAATATCATAGGGGGATGCAAGCACAACGCGGGCGAACATCTTGTAATCGTTGGAAAGGTTACGGTCATCCACAACACGGCGCGTGAATAGTCCGATTTCACGAATGGTAGTATCTGCGGAAGCAGCACCGAATCTATAGGTAACCCTGTTACGGATAGTCCCGCTAATGAAGGCACACCCATTTAAACCGTCAACGCCATAAGGAGTCCCGTAACCCGAAATAGGCGTCTCTAGTCCAGTATCGGTGTATTCCGTCGCTTTGCCGCCGGACCCATACTGGCAATACTGGATTGCACCTATACGCTTATTGTAATAGGTAGTGCCATAACTATTCTCGGTATGCAGCCCGCTTATCCACCCGTTAGCAGTCATCCCCGACAAATATCCGTCGTACACGCAAGTATTGTCAAAGTTCGCCTGCAACATAATAGCGAAACCGTTATCCACTATCGTATTATGAACGGGCTCAATCTCGCGGTAGACTAGTTCCCCGTCCTTTGTAATCTTGCCGATGCCCACCACGCGGCCACCAATACCCATACTCTGTTCTAATATCATAAATATCTCCTCGTATTACTGGACAGTTTCCAACAAAAATTCAGACAACTCAGATGTACACACTGCGGTATCGCTATCCGCACCCTGCAAGCCGAACTCGGTCAATCAGAATTGCACCTGGCAATATCCCGGTTCTCGTCCTGCATAGAAAATCCGCCAAGCTCAGAACGGACTACTGCCTTGTCATAGCTGCCTTCCGCCCTTGAGAACTCATCAATCTCGGATGAGGTGGCCAGCAAATCAAGAGGGACCTTGGCAAGGCTACACCCTTCCGGCGGCGGAATCTCGCTGTACCGTTGTGGATCTATCCCCGCCAAAAGAAGATGTCGAATGAGAAACGTCAACGGACAACCTCCACTTACGCTTCAAATGCCGCCATTGTCCAACAATTGTTGAGGCACGATATCTGATACGTCTTCCCCGCCCTCATCACATTCCCCGCCGCCTTCACGTACAGCGTGGACTCACCATTCACCAAAACAGTCAAGGTACAGTCCACGGCGGGGGTACATTGAACCATAAAATTGGCGGCAATGCCTTCGCCGGATGTAGCCTCGAGAACCATAGCCGCGGGAATGTCCCCGGTAAGAATATTCAAGGCATTGTTCTTCACGGCGACATTCTCCCCGGCCTCAACTTCTACCGTGGGAATCATGCCGCATATGTGCAGGTTATTTTCATTGTCC
>Ga0326511_10003286_pt1 | contig 13010 bp, 7 predicted proteins | sample 0_2496_0518_D_FD_203701 | JGI IMG/M metagenome (GOLD analysis project Ga0326511, IMG submission 203701) | Bovine rumen microbial communities from UC Davis, California, United States - 0_2496_0518 | ecosystem: Host-associated > Mammals > Digestive system > Stomach > Rumen | place: USA: California... | reverse complement strand
AAGCTGGCCGCAAAGGATTGCTTTTACGTTCACGATCTGGATGGGATGAAAGAGGCCGGCAAGGGATTATATGGGGGTGGGTATCTGCTATCAGCAGCAGCAGCAGCAGCAGCAGCAGCAGCAGAAACCATAAAGGCAATGGAACAAAAGGAAACCATTAAAATCCAACTATCTGACCGGGAGCGCGAGATTATCGCACGCCTGGACGCAAATACCACAGCCGGATGAGTTCTTTAGTCACACCGCCCAAAGGCGACCCGGCAGCCGGACGGCGGGCCTGCGTAACAACGGCGCAGGGCGTGGAGACACTAACAGCAGCGCCCCGGTGCAGCAATCACGCCGGGGCATTTTAACAAGACAACGAAATGGCACAATCGGACCTCATACCGCAGAGCATGCGAACAAAAGACGAGCAAAAGGAAATAGCTCGTCGCGGCGGCATCGCGTCCGGACGTGCCCGTCTTGCCAAGAAGCACGGCCGCGAGCTGGTGCAGGCGCTGCTCGCCGCAAAGGAGATGGACCCCGCCGTCCTCGCCGAAGTGGCCAAGTCTTTCGGCCTTGACCCGAAGCAGGTCACGAAGGATATTGCCATGCAGTCGCGCCAGATTGACAAGGCCATCCGCAAGGCCGACACGAAGGCATACCTCGCCGTCAGCAAGGTGTCCGGCGCCCTGGAGGAGAAGGAAGACAAGAGCACGACCATCAACGTCACCATATCAGCGGAGGCAGCCGCAGCCGGTGCCAAGTGGAGCAAGCAATGATATACACCCCGGTATATTACAAGACGATGGAAGCGATCTGCAAGACGGACCGCTTCGTTTCGTCACGCGGGGGCACCCGCTCCGGTAAGACCTTCGCCAACTTGCAGGCGCTCTTTGAGCTCGCCGTGCAGGACCGCCAGCCGACCCTCACGTCAGTGGTCAGCGAGACATTCCCGCACCTCAAGCGCGGCGCCATCCGCGACTTCCAGGACGCCCTGGGCGACTACTGGCAGGAATCGTGCTGGAGCAAGGGCGAGAGCATCTACACCCTGCCCAACGGCTCGCAAATCGAGTTCTTCAGCGCCGACGCCCCGGCGAAGGTGCACGGCCCAGCACGCGACCGCCTTTTCCTGAACGAGATCCAGAACATCCCCTACGAAACGGCGCGCCAGCTCTTTGTCCGTACCCGCGGACTCATCCTCATGGACTACAACCCCACCGCCTCCTTCTGGGGAAACGAGCAGGTCGAGGTCCGGCCCGACTGCGTCACCATCGAGAGCACCTACCGCGATAACTCCTACCTCACGCCGGAGCAGGTGCGGGAAATCGAAGCGAACCGCGAAGACGCAAACTGGTGGACCGTCTACGGCCTCGGCAAGTTCGGCACACTGGAAGGACTCATCTACCAATTCGAGCAGATTGACGAGATGCCGGACCCGGACGGCTTGCGCGAGGTGTGGGGCATGGACTTCGGCTTCACGCACGACCCCACGGCCATCGTGCGCATCCTCGCCGACACCGGGCGCAAGATAGCGTACATCGACGAGCAGGCATACGACACCGGCATGCTGAACGCGGCCATAGCGAGCCGCCTGCTGGACGCGGGCGCGCGGTCCGGGGTCAATATATGGGCAGACGCCGCAGAGCCTAAGAGTATCGCGGAAATAGGCAACGTCAGCGGCCTGACGATACGGCCCTGCGACAAGGGCGCGCCGGTGAAGTCTGACAAGCGCAAGTTCCAAATCCAATGGATGCAGGGCTGGCAGCTGCGTCCGACCAAGCGCTCCGTCAACTGGATCAAAGAGGCGCGCAATTACACCTGGGCCAAGGACCGCAACGGCAACCTCACCGGCTTCCCCATCGACGGCTGGGACCATTGTTTCGCAGCCGGCACTATGATAGAGACGCCGGACGGAGAGAAGGCCATCGAAACGCTCCGCCCCGGTGATTATGTGATAACCAGCAACGGCCCGGAATGTGTTGATATTTTGCACAATAACGGATGCAAAAAGATACGCAGTATAACGTTATTTTTTCGTAACTTTGCAGTACAACTTCAAGTCACACCAGACCACAAGGTCAAAACTGCAAAGGGATGGAAAGAGATACAAAACCTTCAACCGGGAGACGTGCTTTACCTCTCCAGGAATTTAATGGCCGGATTTACAAACTCTACCCCGGCGAGCGTTATTTCTCATGCAGCCGCCACCGGATGCACCGCGACGTCTGGGAGTTCTACAACGGACCAATCCCGGCCGGGTATGATGTCCACCATAAGGACGGCAATCCGACGAACAACGACATCTCCAACCTCGTCTGCATCCCCGCTGCGGAACATGAACGCGAACACCATGACGACAAGGTGGCTCGCGGACTTTCTGCGAAAGGTCAGGCAAATATGCACAAAGCTATGGAGGCAGCAAGAGAATGGCACGGCAGCGACGCCGGACGCGACTGGCACTCCGAACACGCCCGCAAGCAGGCAGAGGCCCGCGAGTGGCGCGACGCCGTGTGCGAGTGCTGCGGCAAGTCCTTCCGCTATCGTTCAGTCACGACGCCCCGCTTCTGCTCCAACGCCTGCAAATCAAAATGGCGCAGGGATGCCGGAGCCGATAACGTCGTGCGGAAGTGCGCCGTCTGCGGCGCCGAGTTCGTTACCAACCGATATAGCGACACCTTCACCTGTGGTCGCTCTTGCGCTGCTAAATATCGCTGGCAGCGACGCAGGGACGGCGGAAGTCTTTGACCTCACCGTCCACAACTCACACGAATACATAGCCAACGGCGTGCTCGTCCATAATTGCATGGACGCGACACGCTACGCACTCTTTTCCGAATTTGCCGATCGTGCCCAGGAGGGCCAGTACTCCTTCATCCAGGGGCACCGCAGAATGTTACGCAAACACTGACACCACCATGATACAAGACTTTGAACACCTGACGCTCGGCGTCATGCAGCGCCTCGCCGCTGTTCCGAAGGACATCGACCCGCTCGACAGGCAGGTCCAGATCCTCGCCATACTCTCCGGCTGCACCACGGACGACATCCTCGCCCTGCCGCTGCACATCTACTCTGCCCGCGTGGCTGCGTCCCGCTTCCTCGACCAGGACCTCCCGCAGCGCATCCCGCAGCGCTCCTACAAGTGCGGCGACTTCACGCTGGTGCCGGTGCGCGACTTCAAACACATCACGACCGCGCAGTTCGTCGACTTCAAGACCTTCGCCGGCCAGGCGGGCAAGGACTCCGACAAGCTGGGCGGCATGACCGCTGAGCTCCTTTCCTGCATGCTCACGCCGAAGGGACACACCTACTGCGACGACTACGACCCGGTGGACGTGCAGAACGCCATCCGGGAGAACATGCGCGCGGACGATGCCGTGGCGCTGTCGGCTTTTTTTTTGGCGAGATGGATGCGATATTCAGGGCGTATCCTGGCCTCTTCCCGGAGGCTGGCGGCACGGAGCAAGAGGAAGGACCTGCTGCGGAAGATCGGCCAGCTGAGGGCGATGCGGAAGAACCTGCTGACGCCTTCGCCGACCGCTGGGGATGGATCTCGCTCGTCGACACGGTGAGCGAGACGCAGCGCTGCTCCTGGGACGAGGTGTGGCGCAAGCCCATGATAGAATCGCTCAATACCTTCGCCTACACGAAGGACCGGAACTCCCGCCGGGAGCAGGAGTTGGAGAAATTCAAGAAAACGCACTGACATGGATGAATTGCTGAACACCGAGAACCTTGCCGCCGTGCTCCAGGAGTACGCCGTGGCCGTCCGCAACCTCTACCAAGACCGCCTCATCCTGCACAACCGCATCGCCACTGGCGAGCTGCTGAACAGCGTCGAGGTGCGCGTGGAGTACAGCGGCACCGCCTATGAGGTCAAGATGGACCTTGCCGACTACTGGCGCTATGTGGAGATGGACACCGCCCCGCACTGGCCACCCCGCGCGGCCATCCTCAAATGGATTCAGGCGAAGCCCATCCTGCCGCGTCCGATGAGCAACGGCAAGCTCCCCACGCCGGAGCAGTTGGCTTTCCTCATCCAGCGGAAGATTGCGGTCTTCGGCACGGAGGGTCATCCCGACCTTACCGACTCCGTGCAGGACATGAACGCGGCCTTCCGTGACCGCATAGCGGCCGCCCTGGCGCGCGATGTCGGCGATTATATACGCAAGGTTGTCCGCACTCCTTGACGCCCCGCCCTGGCCCTCAAATACGGCCGGGGCGTTTTCGCTATTAATGGGCGTAACATCTTCAAGCTATGCCCGCATCAATCTGGAAAGACTATGAGGTCAGCTTCGGCAACGTGGCCGAGGCCGACTACACCATCGAGACCAACGGCGCTGAGATATTCAGCGGCCATGCCGTCAGGCGTCCGGACACCGCGCAGCTGCTCGTCCGCATCAACGACGTCTGCGCCGATTACCTCTCGCACATCCTGCCGAGCGTCACCGCACGCGGCGCCGCCAACGACCCCTGCGCCGTCACCTTCACCGTGAAGGACGCGGGCGGAAACACCGTGGACGCCGTGCAGTTCGTCGACGACTGGTCCTTCGACTACGACCACCCGGTCAGCGCCCTCTCCGACCCTATCAACGGCCACCTCTCCGCTGCCCAGGCGCTGGTCTTCTCCGTCCTCAGTTCCGCAGCCACTCCGGTCACGCTGCGCTTCAAGGACGGCACCACGCAGGCACTGAGCATCGCGTCCACCGGAGGCCCGGTGCAGGTCGTCAGCGTGCCGCTCTCGTCCATCGCCAACCTCGCGGGCATCACCGCCGGCGGGCGCAGCTACACCATCGTGGACGCCTGCCACCGCTTCGCGCTCCTTTACGTCAACGCCTTCGGCGGCTGGGACACCCTGCTCATGGAAGGACTCAGCATGGCGGCCGACGGCTACACCCGCCACCTCATGGCCCAGCGCTACGACAATAACGCGGCGAGCGCCCGCGGCATCAAGGAGTACGTCAACGAAGTGGCGCGCCGCTGGACGCTCCGCACCGGCTGGCTCTCCGACGGCGAGGCGCAGCGCATGCACCACGTCTTCGGCTCCACAACCGTCTACCTCTACGACATCCCCGCAGGGGTGGCCGTCCCGGTCACGATCGGTGACGATACCTGCGAATATAAGACATATCGCAACACCGGCGCCCAGATGGTCAACTACACCATCACCGCCAACCTTGCGCAAGAATTGATACGGCGATGAGACGGAAGGTGCAGCTCTATATCGCCGGGCGTCAGGTCGACCTCGGTGACGATTCTTTTATCCTCTACAACTGGACCCGCGAGGACATGGCCAACCCCACGTCCGTGGTCAACTCCTCCAGCCAGCAGATCCAGCTCCCCGGCACATGCCGGAATAACTCGCTTTTCGGCTCGGCCTTCCGGCTGGACCGCCGTACCATCTTCGGCATCCGCTATGACGGCACGCAGTTCGACCCGACACGCAAGACGCCGTTCATGTTGTACGCGGACGACGGCACCGTCTTGGAGTCCGGCTACTGCCGCCTGGACGCTATCGACACGCACTCCCGCCGCCATGCCTACACCGTCACCCTCTACGGCGGCCTCGGCTCCTTCTTCTACGCCCTCTCCAGCAAGGAGGACGGCACGCCGCGCACCCTCGCGGACCTGACGTGGCAGGACCCGGACGGCAACGACATCACCGACTTCTCGACCTTCCGTGCGCCGACGGTTGCACTCGCGTGGCAATACCTGCGCGATGGTACGCACGGCACCGGCGACTGGTTCAACGTCGTGAACTTCGCCCCCGCCTACAACGGACTCCCGGAGGACTTCGACGCATCGCACGCCCTAAGTACCGGCGACGCCTACAACAACGTGCCCTTCGGCTACACCGCCGAGGACGGCACATACTACGCCTATAAGCCCGGCCTCGAATGCTGCCTGCTGACCTTTGCCAACCCGCACACCGAGTGGGAAGTGGGGGATCTGCGCTGGTACCTCCAGCGGCCGGTGCTCTCCGTCAAGGCGTTCATCGACGCGATATGCGACACCCGCAACAACGGCGGCTACACCGTCACCCTCGACCCCGCCTTCTTCCGTGCCGACAACCCGCACTACGCGGACGCATGGTGGACTCTGCCCATGATTGCCACCGAGGACCGCGGAACGTCCGGCGGCATCGCCAACGTGATGGCCGCGTCCAAGACGCCCATGCAGTACCTCGTCGACTTCTGCAAAATCTTCGGGCTGCTGTTTATCTGGGACTCCGCGCGCCGTTCCGTGCGCATCGTCACCCGCGCCACCTTCTACGGCGAGACCGTCCGCGACATCGACCTGACTCAGCGCGTCGACCGCTCCCAGCAGATCAACCAGGACCCGGTCCTCGCAGACAAGCGCTGGTACCAGCTGGGCGACGGCGGCAAGGGGCAGTTCGTCGAGCAGTACAAGACGCAGTACGGCAAGGGCTACGCCATCCAGCGCATCGATACCAGCTATGAGTTCGACGCGGGCACCACGGTGCTTACCGAGGGCAACGCCTTCCAGGATGCGGCCGAGGTGCAGGAGAGCGGCCTGCTCTACGCCACCGCATTTGCCGTGCACAACTGGGGCATCGAGGATGTCCTGCTCATTCCCAACTATGAGGCTGTGTCGGCCACCCTTTGGAACGGCGCCAACTCCATCGAGCGCGCCGTGCTTTTCTATGACTGGTACAGCAACGACATGCCGAGCATCGCGGACGACGTGCCGGAGCATCCCGGTGTCGACTGGCTCCCTAAGCTCCAGCTTCACGGCGCTGACAACAAGGCCCAGGAGGGCACGGACGTGCTGCTGTTCTTTTCCGGCTTCAAGGACACGCCGACCGTCACCACCGGCAAGCGCAAGACCTACTATCTGACCGAGGACGATACCGCCACCATGCGCGCCCTCGCCGGAGGTCCTTGCTGGGACCTGCGGAAGATCCAGACGCCGCTGACCTCGCTCCCCTCCTTCCGTCGAGTGGTGCTCTCCGGCCAGTACATCACCGAGTCATGGGAGTGGGGTGTTCCCGCCGCCCGCCCGGTGCTGGACGCCATCTATCCGACCGGAGCGCCGACCGCCATCTTCGACAAGTGGTGGAAGGCATACCTCGGCGACCGCTACGCAGCCGACACGCGCGTCTTGACGTGCATGGCCGACCTGCGGGGCCTCCCGGTAGGTCAGGCCCTGCTGCGGCGCTTCTTTTGGCTTGACGGCGCCCGCTGGGTGCTGAACGCCATCCGGAACCACAGCTTCACGACGTGGGATCTCTCCGAGATCGAGCTGGTAAAGGTGCAGGACCGCGACGCATACATCACCGGCCCCGGCAACGACGGCGCGCACTTCCTCACCGTCAGCCCGCTGGCCCGCACGTTCAACCTCGCCCCCGCTGGCGAAGCGCTCACCCTCACGGTGCGCAGCTCGTCCGCGTGGACGCTCGCCCTCTCGGAGCTTGCGTCCTGGCTGACCATATCCACCCAGAGCGGCAGCGCCGGCACGACCGTCGTCACCATTACCGCGACGGCCAACACCAGCGGCACCCGCCGCAACATCAACGCCACCGTCACGAACAATGACGGCGACGTCATCACCTTCGGAATGACGCAGGCGACCAAGCCAGAGGGCGCCATCTCCGTCGACCCCACGGTCATCTCCATCCCGGCCACCGGCACCGGCACCCCGGGGCAGGCAAGCCGCGGACGCAGCGCAGCCGTCACCGCTGACGGCGCATGGGCTTACTCCGTGCTCTCCGGCAGCATCGACTGGCTGACCTATATCGGCACGTCCAGCTACGGCATCACCGTGCGCGCCGGTGCGAACTCCGGCAGCGAGCGCAGCGTGGTGCTCAAGATCTACCTCACCGGCGACCCCGACACCTACTGCACCCTCACCATCACGCAGGCGGCAGGTGCAGGCGGGAACGGCGGCATCACCCTGCTGGACGGCAACCGGAACAACTCCGCGACCGTGGATGCTTCCGGTGCCTCCCTGACGCTCTACGTCACCGTTCCCGATGCGGACAGCTGGACGATAACCAAGTCGGCCAGCTGGATCACCGTCAGCCCGGTCAGCGGCAGCGATAACGGCGTGCTGGCCGTGACTATTCCCGCATATACCGGCAGCGAGGCAAGGCAGGGCACCATCACCGCCACCCGCAACGGCTACACCGAGGGCGCGGTGTTCTACATCACGCAGAACGCCCCGACGGCACAGACGGATACCATCAGCCTGACGCGTGCCGACGCTCCGCTGTTCAACGACATGGAGATGACCAGCAGCGGCGGCACCGACCGCTTTGACGTGCGGGCATCCGGGGCATGGACGGTCGTGGCGCAGTCGGCTTGGATACATCCTCTCACGCAATACGGCTCCTGGTCCGGCAGCGGCAACGCAACACTCTGGTTCGATGCCGACGTGAACTCCGGGGCATCCCGCACCGGCATCATTGTCGGCACCCTCACCGCTACCGGCGAAACGTCCACCTTCTACGTCTACCAGGACGGCAACGGCACCGTCACCCTCGACGCCTCCTTCAGTAAGACGAGCATCGATTCCAGTGCGCAGGAGGTGTACCTTTCCATCGTCACCCAGTCAGGCGTGGCGTGGACCATCGACAACGTCTCCAGCGGGCTGTCGATCCCGACGCTGTCCGGCACCGGCCCCGCCACCATCACCGTGCAGGTGAGCGCGACATCCGCGCAGCGCACCCTCTCGGCGCGCGTCCGCAGTACCGCCTACGGCCTCTCCGCCACTCCGAGCATCACGCAGCAGGCACCCGCGGCCAGCGACTACCTGAACATCGTGCCCTTCGGCACCGTCTCCGTCCCTGCCGCCGCTACCACCCAGGCCGTCAGCATCGAGTGCTCGACATCATGGCGCGTGACGTGTCCGGAGCCGGTCGTGCAGTTCAGCCAGAGCACCGGCAGCGGGAATGTCGGCATCGACGTGACCTTCCCGCCGAATCCCTCCAACACCGCCCGCACCTATGTGCTGACCTTCCAGACGACGAGCGGCACGTCCCTCACCCGCACCCTCACCATCGTACAGGCGGGCACCAGCGGTGCGGAGCTCACCGTCACCCCTACCACCGTGGAGCTCTCCGGAGCCGGTCAGCAGGCAGAGGTGTCGCTGACGGCATCCGACGCCTGGACGACATCGAAGTCGGCCAGCTGGATCACCGTCGCCGCTTCCGGCCAGGCGGGCACCTGGCAGGTATATATCTCCGCGGGACGGAACACCGGAGCACCGCGCACCGGCACCGTCACGTTCACCTGTGCGGGCGTTTCGCAGACCGTTACCGTCACCCAGGGCAGCGACGCGGAGCTGGAGGTCAGCGACACCAGCGTGGCACTCAGCGCGGAGTCGGAAGCGTCCGACACCGTCACCGTCTACGCTTCTATGGCGTGGGATCTCTCCGAGAACAGCAGCATACCGATTTGGCTGGACGTGTCCATGCCGTCCCATGCCGGCAGTCAGAACGGCGAGACCATCACCTTCACCGCCGCGAGTGCGAACAATGACGCGAGCGACCGCTCCGTCACCCTGCGCCTCGTCCTCGTCGACGCGCCAGAGGTGTACAAGGACATCACCATCACGCAGGCGGGCCAGTCGACGCTCTACGTCTCGCCCGCGACCATCTACGTCAACGCCTACCAGGGCAGCGGCACCCTCACCGTAACGAGCAACACCGAATGGCACGTCTCGTCGCACTCTGAGGGGGTGCACGTCGGCATCGATTCCGGTGACGGCGACGGCGTCATTACCTGGTGGGTGGAAGGCAACCCCAGCGAGTCCGGCCGCTCGCTGACCATCGTCGTGGTAACGGACGACGGTACCAGGACCGCCACCGTGACCATCAACCAGGCAGGCGGCATGCTGTACTTCGAGCCGGACACCCTCACGCTGGCCAGCAACGGAGAGAGCGCCGAGGTCGCGTGCGTGTCCTCTGACGCCTGGACGCTTGACACGTCCACCGTGCCGTCATGGCTCACCGTCACCCCGGAGGGCAGCTCGCAGACCGGCACCGTCATGACGTTCACCGCCCCGGCCTATACCGGCTCCAGCGACCGCTCCGCGACGGTGTACGTCGAGAACCAGTACGGCTACCGAAAGGGCATCACCGTGACGCAGCGCGGGCGCAGCACCCACACGCTGTCCGTCTCGCCTACGGAGGTGCACCTGCCTGACGCCAACGCCGCCACCGGGCAGTTCACCGTCACCTCGGACACCAACTGGACCATTGAAATCGATACATACAGCGCCGGCGGCCTCACCGTCAGCGCCAGCTCCGGCACCGGGAACCGCACCCTCACATGGTCGCTCCCGGCCAACAGCTACGACACCTACTATGAGCACGTCATCAAGGTGCGCACCAGCGACGGCGCCCTGCTGGCCACTCTGAGCATCTGGCAGCCGCCCCGCGATACAAGCGTCATCACCGTCACCCCGGACACCGATTCGCTCACCTTCTACGCCGACGCTCCGGCATCGACCAAGACCTTCCAGATCCGCGTCCTTGCGATGGAGGACTGGACCGCGTACCCCAACGGCTACGCACCCTGGTGCGTGTACTCCGGAGGCAGTGGCCAGGCGAATGTCGGCTCGCTTATCACGTTCACGCCGACCATCTCCACCACCCAGGTGCAGACCGTGGACTTCGTCATCGAGACCACCGGCGGCTACACCCGCACCATCACCATCACGACACTACCCTCATCGAATTAACGAACTATGGCAGAAACGAATATCGAAACCATCACCATCCTGCGAGTCGGCACCGAGGAGGCCGTCAGGAGCATCGGCGACCTGCGGACCAACATCAAACTCCTGAAGGAGCAGCTGAATGACTTGGACATCGGCGAAAAAGAGTACCAAGATACGCTCAAGCAGTTGGAGCTGAATCAGACGGCGCTGAAGAACGCCATGCACGCCACCACGGCCAGCATGAACGACGTGACGCGCGCCGCCCGCGGGCAGGGCGAGAGCTACAACTCCCTCGTCCGCGAAATGGCGAAATACAAGGAGGAACTCCGGGCAATCGACACGTCCACTGAGGCGGGCATGCAGCGCTTCAAGGAGCTGGCCGCCGACATCAACCGCGTGAACCTGCGTTTGAAGGACATGGACGCGATGCAGGGCAACTACCAGCGCAACGTGGGCGACTATAGTCAGTATCTGACGAATTTCCACAAAGTTGTGTCCGACCTGCCGCCGAGCATGAACGCCGTGAAGAAGGCGGGCGACCAGCTGGACAAGTCTTGGAAGCTCATGTCCACGAACCCCATCATCGGCGTCGTGACCCTGCTGGCCCCGCTTATCAACAAGATCGCCGAGGGCCTGAAGGATAACGAGACGGCCACCGCTGCGCTACAAAAGGCGCTGAAGGCGCTGGAGCCGGTCATGCAATTCTTTCAGGGCATCCTCGACAAGATAGCCGACGGCCTCTCCTGGGTGGTCGACAAGCTCATCGAGTTGGCCGGGCGCTCTGACGGTGTCTTCAAGAAGGTCGTCAGCGGTGCCGCCGGTGTCGGCAACGCCATCATCAACTTCCTCGTCACCCCCTTCCGCATCGCCATCGAGGCGGGCAAGGGCGTAGTCGGCGTCCTGAAGGACATCTTCTCCGGCAACTGGAAGCAGGCCGGGCAGACGGCGCGCGACGCCCTCGCTGGCATATCCGGAGCGATCGACAAGGGCTTCGCCTTCAAGCAGAATTTTGAGGCGGGGCAGACGGCCGCGGACGGCTTCGTGAGTGGCCTCAGTTCCCGCAGGAAGAAGGCCAAGGACGGCGCGAAGGAAGTGACGAAGGAGGTGAAGGACGAGTTCGACGACCTCATCAAGCAGATCGAGGCTGACATGGACAAGGCCGCCGCCGATCTCGACAAGGCCGAGGCGAATATGCTGAAGAACGCCCTGCGCCGAGAGAAGGAGCGCCTGGATGCCATCGACGCAGCGGCGAAGTACCAGCAGGACGTGAACGCCGCCACCGTGGACGACGAGAAGAAGCGCGCCGACGAGTCGTACCGCATCGCCCAGGAGGGCAACCAGCGGAAGCTCGCCGCCCTGCGTGAGTTCCAGCAGGCTGCACTCCAGCGTGGCGACCTCACCGCCTACCTCGACTATGAGAAGCAGATCGCAGAGCAGGAAGTGGCCATCGAAGTGGCCGCCCTGGAGGAGCGGGCGCGTATCCGCAGGCAGGATGTCGAGGACGCGAAGAAGGCAGCCGAGGCGAAGGCGAAACTCATGGAGCAGTACGCCGCCGGTGTCGGTACGGTGCTTGGGGCCATCGCCGACCTCTATGACAATAACGCCGACAACGACCGCCGGGCGTTTGAGAACTCCAAGAAGTTCCAGCTGGCCGAGACATGGGTCAATACCTTCTCCGGCATGGCCTCGGCTATCTGGGCGACGTGGAACGACAAGACCATCCCCAGCGCCATCGCCAAGGCAGCCCTCGCGGCCACCAACGCGGCGGGCGTCCTCGCGTCCGGCATCGCCAGCGCCGCGAAGATACGCAGCACCCAGTTCGGAGGGGGCGGCGGTGCGGCGTCCGTCATGGCCGCCACCGCACCAGCCATCCCGGCCACCTTGCCGCAGGTCCTGCAAGCGCAGACGGCCAGCGATACCGAGCGTCTGAACCGTGCCGCGGAGCCTACCCGCGTTTATATCCTCCAGTCCGACATAGAAGCCGCAGGACGCGCCCAAAAGGTGCGGGTGGCCGAGTCTACCTTCTGACGTGTTTACGCTTCGCTGCGGGGCGCTATTAAGGGGCAGCTATGACAACCATCGACGGCATACCTGTCTACCGCGTACTGGTAGACGACGAGAAGGACGGCATGATTCGGATCTCCCTTGTGGACGACCCCGCGGTCAAGTCGGACTTCGTCAGCTTCGACCGCCAGCAGCGTCCGCAGCGCTTCGCCGTGCAGGACGAGGAGAAGCGCATCGTGCGCGGCGTTGTCGCCCGCACCGACTTCCCCATCTTCCGCACCGATTCCCAGCTGGGCGACCATTACGTCATCTTCACCGCAGAGAGTGTCCGCGACCTCGCC
>Ga0326511_10003285_pt1 | contig 13011 bp, 13 predicted proteins | sample 0_2496_0518_D_FD_203701 | JGI IMG/M metagenome (GOLD analysis project Ga0326511, IMG submission 203701) | Bovine rumen microbial communities from UC Davis, California, United States - 0_2496_0518 | ecosystem: Host-associated > Mammals > Digestive system > Stomach > Rumen | place: USA... | reverse complement strand
CTGACAAAATGAATGTTTTATAATTATATTGCAGAAATATGGATACAAAAAAAAATGAGTGGGACATTGTGATTCGCCCCCACAAAAAGTGGTTGGATTTGGATTTGAAAGGTGTCTGGAAATATCGAGACCTTTTTAAGCAGTTTGTCAAACGCGACATTGTAACTGTCTATAAACAGACTGTCTTCGGCCCTCTCTGGTTTTTCTTCCAGCCGATTTTCACGACGATCATGTATATGTTCGTCTTTGCCAATTTGGCAGGCATTTCCACGGGAGATATGCCGCCGGCGTTGTTCTACATGAGCGGTACTTTGCTCTGGAATTATTTTGCAGCTTGTTTTCAAGTGGGACAAACAGCCTTTTCTGGAAATGCAAATATTTACTCGAAGGTGTATTTCCCGCGATTGGTAACCCCGTTGGCTGGTGTGACTTCCGGCTTCCTCAAAGCCATTGTCCAAAGCATTCCGTTAGTGGCCATTTGGATTTATTATTATTTTGATGAGTCAATAGAAATCGGATTGACATGGGAATTCGTTCTTTTCCCGCTCTTTTTTATATTTCTTGCGATGATTGGATTAGGATGTGGATTAATTGTTTCCACACTTACAGTCAAATATCGTGACTTGAATAACCTAATCACATTCTTTCTCCAACTTTGGATGTACTCCACGCCTGTTATTTATCCGGTGACGGTTTCGGGAGACAGGACGCTCACCCAATATTTGTATCTGAATCCCCTGCAAGGTATCTTTACGGATTTTCGCTATATGATTACGGGAATAGGGGAAATGGATTGGTTGTCTTTGTTATACAGTGTCATTTTTATGGTTGTAATTATGTTTTTGGGGGTTCTTGTATTCTCGAAACAGGAAAGAACCTTTATGGACACCATCTGATTTCACTTTTATAAATTTAGATTATTTTTGGTTATGTCAAATATAGCAATTCAATTCGATCATGTAGGCAAGATGTACCAACTGGGTGTTGTTGGTACCGGCACATTAAGTAATGACATCAAAAGATGGTGGACCACTTCAATCTTAGGCAAGGAAGATCCGTTTTTGAAGGTGGGACAGATAAATGACAGGTCCACAAAGTCGAAAAGCGACTTCGTTTATGCCCTGCGTGACATCACGTTCGATGTTGAAGAAGGTGATGTCGTCGGTTTGATAGGCAAGAACGGCGCCGGAAAATCAACCCTCTTAAAACTGTTGAGCAGGATTACTGCGCCGACAACTGGTGTCATTAAAGCCAAAGGAAGGATTGCCTCTCTGCTGGAAGTGGGAACTGGGTTCCATCAAGAACTTACGGGGCGGGAGAACATCTATCTGAATGGTGCTATTATGGGAATGACGAAAAAGGAAATAGATAGCAAATTAGATGAGATAATTGATTTTTCAGGGTGCGAGATGTATATTGATACACCTGTGAAGCGCTATTCGTCGGGCATGCAGGTGCGCCTCGGCTTCGCCGTTGCTGCCTTTCTCGAACCCGAGATTCTGGTGGTTGATGAAGTGCTGGCCGTAGGAGATGCCGAATTCCAGAAAAAAGCCATCGGTAAGATGCAGGATGTCGCTACTAACAGCGGTAGGACGGTGCTTTTTGTTAGCCATAACATGAATTCTGTCAGGGCACTCTGTAAGCATGGTGTGGTTCTTAATAAAGGTATGGTAGAAATGACTGGAACTGCCGACGAGTGCGTAGATTTCTACATGCAGACAAGTATTCAGAACTTTATAGCCGATGCCGACATTCTGCCGGGCCAACATGGAACATATCAGGCTAAGGAATTGGAAATTATGCATGCCAAAATTCTGAATGAAGTTCGGAATGTATCGACTGCCGAGCCGCTACGAATGCAAATCCGTTTCAAGCGAAATGTGCCGAGTATAAAATCGACTCAGGTGGGAATCTATCTGCATGATTCCGCCGGGGCTGCCGCTTGTACTTCTTTCACCAATCTCTGTCCCTTGCCGGAAGGGCAAAAAGAGTTTGTTGCAACGATAATCGTGCCGAATCATCAACTGGCAAGAGGGGCCTATAATGTAGATTTCTCGCTTTCGCAGTTCGATTACAGCAGTGTGCCGTTCGATTATGATTATGTGCACAATGCGCTCTCCTTTGAAGTGAAATATCAAGACAAAGAACATCAGGTTCCTTTTGTAGGCTGGCAACCTCGTCTGGGGTCGGTAGCCGCATTGCAATCATCCGTAGAAATCCGTTAACAGATGGCACGTGAAATATATGCACTTGGCATAGGACATAATACGCCGGTCTTTATTGATTTGGCGTTGTCCTGTGGGTATGAAGTGACCGGATTATATCATTATAACGATGAGCGTACGGGCGAGACAGACCATGGATATCCTATTCTGGGATCCTTCGCCGACCTTTTTGTTCAGGATATAAGGGAGAAAATGTTCCTGCTGACGATGGGCGATAGCCATATCAAGGCAGAATTGACACAGCATATCCTTGAAGGTGGCGGTTCTGTCCCGTCCTTGATTCATCCGAGTGCAGTGATTTCGGCATTCGCCCATATTCATCCGATAGGAGTTTACATTTCCCCGTTTTCCTACGTTCAGGCAGATTCTTCAATCGGTTTAGGCAGTGTCTTGCTCTCACACGTCAATGTCTCCCATACAACCAGTATCGGCCAGTATTGTTTCATTGCCGGAGGCTCTCATATCGGAGCTTATACCGATGTGGAAGATTTTGTATTTGTAGGTCAAGGTGTATTGAGCATCTCTGCTAAAGTCAAAAAAATAGGCCACGGAGCCTTCATAGGAGCCGGTTCATTGTTAACCCACGAGGTGCCGGCGGGTGCTAAAGTAATGGGAAGGCCTGCTAAAATTATTGAGTGATGGATGTGCTTGTAACAGTTCAGTGTATAACGTTTAATCATAGGAAGTATCTTGCTCAGGCTTTGGATAGTTTTCTGATGCAGCGTACAACATTTGGATATGAGGTAATTGTTCATGATGATTGCTCAACGGATGGGACAACAGATATTTTGAGAGATTATGCCTCTAAATACCCAGACATCATTAAGCCGATATATGAAGATGAAAATCAATGGAAGAAGACCGGAATGAAACCGGTTTTTGCCCGTATGACGGAGATGAGCCGGGGCAAATATATAGCTTATTGTGAGGGCGATGATTTTTGGCAGGATCCCTATAAACTTCAGAAACAGGTGGATGCGATGGAGCGCTGTGATGACGCCACAATCTGCTATACGGCGTTTCAAGTCACAGACAATGCGGGAACCCCAATTCCACACGAGCAATATAAAAAAAAGAACAGGATGAGTAAAAGCGGAGAAATATTTTTTGATCTACTGAAGCAAAATTTCATTCTCACGCCAACGACATTGTACCGAAAAGAAGTTTTCACTTCTCCGATTTATCTTAATACGCCGTTGCGACTCGATTATTTCGTATTCCTTTCCGCAGCAGCAATCGGGAAAACTATTTACTTGCCTGAGAAAACTGCTTGCTATCGACAATCTCCCAATGGCGCAATGGCAACGCAGTTAACATGGGTGCGGGAAAGATTTTCAAAGATTAGGGAGTATTTTCTCCTCGCCTATGCCACTGGGAAGATAAAAAAGCCGTGGTCTTGGCAGTCCATTGCGGCTAAAATAGAAGCCTGGAATATAGCCATAAGGAAGTATCAAAGCGGAGATTGCAGTTGGATTAACCAATTGAAGGGTTGTGGCGCTTCATTTCCTATGTATTATGCCTTAGCATGGATTCAAATCAAAATTCAGAATATTAAATATAAAAATCTATGAAACCGAGAGTATTAGCGTTGTATTTACCCCAATTCCATCCTTTCCCTGAAAATGACGAGTGGTGGGGCAAAGGTTTTACAGAATGGAGAAGTGTGGCACGAGCTAGGCCTCTTTATCGTGGGCATTACCAGCCGCACATCCCTGCAGACCTTGGATTTTATGACCTGCGTGTGCCAGAGGTGCGCGAACAGCAGGCGCAAATGGCGAGAGAGGCCGGAATTGAAGGGTTCTGTTATTGGCATTACTGGTTCGGTGGCGGCAAGCGTCTTATGGAACGTATTTTTGATGAGGTTCTTGCTTCCGGTAAACCGGACTTCCCTTTCTGTTTGGGGTGGGCAAATCATAGTTGGTATGCCAAAAATTGGAATAGTGCAGACACAAAGGGTAAAAACCGTTTGCTTATCGAGCAAACCTACCCGGGTGCTGAAGATTATCGTAAACATTATGAGCTGGTGAGAATGGCTTTCTTGGATTCTCGTTATGTGAAAGTAGGCAATAAGCCGTTCTTTATGATATATGAACCTAGAGATGTGCCTCGGGATTTTTATACGCTTTGGACAGAATGGGCAAAAGCTGATGGTTTTGATGGTATATTTTTCGTAGGCAATTGTTCTTATGAACAGAATTCTGACATAGTTTGTAATCAATACGGATTAAGTGCTGTGTTAAAAAATAGAATACAAGGATTGTCCTCTTTGCGGAATCAGAATTTTTTTCCACGTCAGTGGAACAAATTGAAGAAGACGTCGTTGGGATTCTTGAATTTAACCTGCGAAAAATTTTCTTACAAATATGCAATGCGATATCTTGTCGATGAACAGGATGATATGAAAGAAAATGTGATTCCTTATCTGATGCCCAATTTCGATCACTCCCCACGAAGTGGGCGATTCGGTTATATCTTGCAAGGTGCATCTCCTGAATTGTTCTACAGGCACTGTAAACAGGTTTTAGGGATAGCCCAAAAGAAAGAAAATCCGATTGTAATGCTTAGGTCGTGGAATGAGTGGGGAGAAGGCAATTATATAGAACCGGATTTGAAATACGGCCATGGGTATCTGGATGCACTGTTCCGGGCTAAGTCTGAGGTAGAAGGAGAATGTAAATGTAAATGAAAGATGTAGATATTCAGGCTAGATTATTCGCCCGAATACATGGAATAGAAAGATTTCTGCTGCAATCTTTCTATACTTTTTGGGGGCGTTTGAAATGCCGGTTAATGGGTGTAAAGTTGGGGCGGGATGTTAGCTTTAATGGCCCTATCCGAATAGAGCGTTTTAAGCATTCTAGAATCGAGATAGGAAACAATGTGACATTCAATTCTAATTATGTTTTTAATCCGCGTGGTTCTAAAACATGTATTTTGCAGACTGCTACAGATTCCGCCATTATAAAAATAGGAGATAACTGTGGATTGTCAGGTGTTAGTATCGTGTCCTGGAATTCCGTTAAAATACATTCTCATACGATGATTGGGGCCAATGTCGCAATCGGAGATACTGATGATCATCCAGAGAGATTGTATACAGAATCAGAACCGATAGAAATAGGGAAAAATGTTTTTATCGGTATGGCTAGTCTTATTATGAAAGGGGTCACAATCGGTGAAAACACAGTGATAGGGGCCGGTAGCGTTGTCACCAAAAAACTTCCATCCAACGTTCTTGCCGCAGGTGTTCCTTGTAAAGTAATAAGGAAAAATGAATCACTTTAGATTTTGGGAAGGGGCATATTTCTATGAAAGTCAACTATTCATTTGTATCACCATCCGGAATCGAAGAAGTAAGAACAGAAACCTCGGTTTTACATAAGGTAGAAAGAGAACTTCAGTATTCTGTCATTGAACATGCGACTATAGTTCCCGCAGACAGATTTCTATATTCCGGCGTATTGGACAGTCAGGGAAATACAGTAGTCTCTGGGGCTTTTAACGAACTTTTTCAAGTCCGGAAGATAGCTGAATCGGAATCAGTTATCTGTAGTGATAAAGTTGTCGTTTTTATTGGCATTTTGCATAATGTCTGGGGGCATTGTTTGACAGACTCTTTGAAGAAAGTCTGGTTTTTGCAGACTGTAACATGTAAAAAACTAATTGAAAATGGCGTAAAAGTAGTGTATCTTTTACCAGATAATGAAGATATAAAACCATACGCACTACATTTTTATCAACTCGCAGGATTGGATCTGACAAGCTTCGAAGCGGTGAAATCTTCCACACGGTTTGAGAAGGTTATTGTTCCTGACAATAGTCTGGTTTGTGAACGTTCCCAATTTAATCAGTGGAGACTATCTTATACCCAAGAATTTGAGGATATTTTATCTGCGATAAAGAAAAAACTGATTACTTGCAGAACCTCTCATTTGGCAGAATATGATAAGATATATCTGACGCGGACAGGTGTCGCTGCAAATGATAGAGAATACGGTGAGAAAGATATAGAAAAGATTTTCCGAAGTAAAGGGTTTAAGGTAATATCACCCGAAAAATATTCATTTGAAGAGCAGTTTTCACTATTGTCTAATTGCAAAGAAATGGCAGCAACTGAGGGGTCGATATCTCATAATGCCTTATTTTGTAGGCCCGGAACCAAATTGTATTTAATTAGAAAATCGAACTATGTTAATGGGTATCAGACAATAATCAATGAGATCGCTGATTTGGATGTAACCTATATTGATGCTCATTGTTCTCTGCCAGAGGTACAGTATGCAGCGATGTATGGGCCGTTTTATATGTGCGTCACTCCTGAATTGGAGCGCTTTGTAGGACATCGAATCACGCATTTGCCGCGGTGGTTACACCCATCTTGGTGGTGGTATAAAAATCATAATAGAAAAATTGTTCACTGGCTTGCTCGTGTCTTTAAGTTACCGTATTTTTAGTCATAAGAGATAATTTCTTGTTTCAATTCAAAAATACTATAATAATTCTACTCAAAATATGGAACAGATAACAGTTACATCCCCGCTTCTTCCTGATCTAAATGAATTCAATCATCTTTTGCAGAAAATCTGGGACAAAAAATGGATTACTAATAACGGCGAATTCCATAGACAATTGGAAAAAGAACTTGCCGAATATCTCGGAGTGCCGTATCTCAGTTTGTTTACAAATGGTACGTTGCCTCTAATCACAGCGTTGCAGGCATTGCGCATCACAGGAGAAGTTATCACAACGCCCTATAGTTTCGTTGCAACCACACACTCATTGTGGTGGAATGGAATCAAGCCCGTCTTTGTGGATATCGATCCCAAGACAGGAAATTTGAATCCGGAAAAAATAGAGGCTGCAATCACTCCGAGAACGACTGCTATAATGCCGGTGCATGTGTATGGTACCCCGTGTGATACGAAGCGCATACAGGAAATTGCCGACACTTATGGATTGAAAGTCATTTATGATGCCGCACATGCCTTTGGAGTGCAAGTGAATGGTGAAAGCATTCTGAAAGCCGGTGACATGTCCACACTGTCGTTTCATGCGACGAAGGTCTATAATACGATTGAAGGCGGAGCACTGGTCGTGAAGGATGAGCAGACAAAAAAAAGGGTAGATTACCTCAAGAACTTCGGATTTGCAAACGAAGTGACAGTTGTAGGACCCGGTATCAATTCTAAAATGGATGAAGTGAGGGCTGCCTATGGTTTGCTAAATTTAAGACAAGTAGATGATTGCATTAAAGCTCGCAGTGAGGTAAGTGCCGCTTATCGGGATGCGTTTAAGAATGTTAGGGGCTTGTCTATGTTGGAAGAGATGCCGGATGTTCGCCATAATTACAGTTATTTCCCGATATTTATAGATGAGAAAGAATATGGCATGTCAAGAGATGACCTCTATTTTAAGATGAAGGAAAAAGGTGTGTTGGGCCGGAGGTATTTTTATCCATTGATTTCTGAGTTCTCGACATATCGAGGATTGGAATCCGCAAATCCGGATAATCTGCCTGTAGCACATCGGTTCGCTAATACAGTGATTTGTCTGCCTATGCATCATGCATTGTCGAAAGAAGATGTAGGCAGTGTGATTGAGATTGTGGCACGGCAATAATCATTTTAGGAAATCTCTTTCAATCCGTCTGATTTGAAAAGAATTCAATACATAGATTTAGCCAAAGGATTCTGCATCGTACTGGTAGTAGTCAATCATGCCATTGTACTGATGGGAGATCCCGGCTATCCTTTGCGTGATGCATTAAGTATCATGCGGATGCCGCTGTATTTCTTTCTGTCCGGTTTGTTTTTCAAGACATATGGAAACTATTCCGGTTTCCTAAAGCGAAAGATTAACAAACTGTTGATTCCTTTCCTGTTCTTCCGGTTTGCTTCTTGCCTTATCAGCTCGTTCTTTGGCCCGGCTGTTCTTGGAGGGCGAAGGATGTTCGATTTCCTTGTGGGCCAAATGCAGGCGCCGAATACTCCGATATGGTTCTTAATCTGCTTGTTTTGGCTGAATCAGATGTTCTATGGCGTATATAAAATATCGAGTCGGTTTAAAAACTTTGTCGCAGTATTATCGGGTCTGTCTCTCGCTGTCGGAATTCTTGGCTTTTATCTCGGGACGACGAATTATGATATTAAGGTGATGAATATAGGCTCGGCAATGACAGCCATGCCGTTCTTCTGTTGCGGATATCTGTTTAACAGACATACTGATATTCTATATCCCAACCGATGGGACAAATATCTCTTATGGGCGGCCATGGTTTGTGCTGTTTATACGATTCTTTTTGCCCGTTCGGTTGATTACTTCTCAAATAGCTATGAGTCGAGTCTGTGGATTACGTATTCATGCGGCCTGACAGGCGTATTATGCGTCCTTTTCCTTTCGAAGATGATTGGTCGTCTTCCGCTGATATCCTACTTCGGAAGGTATTCTATTATGATCCTTGTGACGCATATGCCCATTCTGCAGCGTCTGCATCCCTATTTTATGGACTTGCCGTGGCCCTTATGGTCTCGGATTGCATTGTGCATTACAGTGGCTTTACTCTCCTATATATTGCTTATACCAATCATGAAGAAATGGCTTCCTCATGTGACAGCCCAAAAAGATTTGATACCTGTTACCCCTTAATCAGAACACAATTACAAGTTTAATTATAATATTTACCCTTACACTTAATATGAACCCTCGCTTATACGTTGTTATTGTTACTTACAATGCGATGCAGTGGCTGGAACGTTGTCTTGAAAGTCTGGAAAAGTCAACGGTCAGGCCGAACACCATCATTGTTGATAACGGATCCATGGATGGGACTGTGGATTATGTAAAAAAACTTTCCCTAAGGTTCGTTTGATTCTGAATGGAAAAAATCTGGGATTCGGGCGGGCCAATAATATCGGACTGCAAATAGCATTGCAAGAGAGGGCAGACTTTGTATATCTGCTGAATCAGGATGCATGGGTTGAAGAAACAACGTTCGAGGTGTTGATAGAAGCTTTAAGACGTCATTCTGAATTCTGCTTGATGAGTCCGTGGCAGGTCTTTCCAGACCGTAATACTGAGTATTGGTTCGATGTGTTTTTCCAAAATAGGGAGCATTCTCAGGTAGATTATCCGGAGGAAGGAATATTCCAATCAGATTCCCCGGCTGCCCATTGGATGTTGAGCCGTGAATGTATTGAGAAGGTCGGAGGTTTTTCACCTTCATTCCATCACTATGGGGAGGATGAAAATTATATGCAGCGCATAAAATGGCATGGCATGAAAGCGGGGGTGTGTCGCAGTGCAATAGCCGTTCATGACACGGGTGTCAGAGAGCAGTCATTGGAACAGAAATTCTATAGAGAGTATGTCGCTGAAATTGTCAAGTTTAGTAATCCGGGAAACACATCATCAAGAATATTAATTCTATGGGATTATTTCATATTCGCATTAAGAAGTGCGAAGCAATATAAAACGTTTATGCCGATAAGATATTTCTTGCGCTTTGTTTTTTCTTCACGGAAAATGTATGAGAGCTTGGAATGTTCTAAAAGCAAATGTGCGTTCTTGACATCAGACTCTGCGAAACAATGAGCGGAAGGCCCAAAACGAGTGAAAATAAATTAAATCGAGTCAAAAAATGAAAAGGCCGGAGATATCTATAATAATGCCGGTATATGACTGTGAGGCATTTATTGAGTGCGCAATAAACTCAATTCAGAGCCAAATGTTTGAGGATTGGGAGTTAATTGCCGTTGACGACGGTTCAACAGACAGTTCTCCTGCAATTCTGGACAGTATTGCTGCTCAGGATCAGAGAATTAAAGTTATCCACCAAGCAAATGGCGGAGTAGCTGCCGCAAGACAAGTGGGGCTGGAAAATGCTTTAGGTAAGTACGTCATTCATGTCGATGCCGATGATTGGGTTGAGCCGGATTATCTGAAAAATATGTACGACGTGATAGAAGAGCGTCAATGTGATATGGTGTGGTGTGATGCTTTTGTGAATGAAGAAAAAATATGGAAGCATTCATGTCAGGAGGATGTCGAAGTTATGATACATAATATATTGAGGCAAGAAGTCTGGGGGACACTTTGGAACAGGCTTTGGAGGAGGGATATATGCAGTAAAGAAAAGTTTCTGAAGGACTGCAGGATGTGGGAGGATATGTTGTTTGTTGTAAAGTGTCTGATGCGCACACACTCTATTGTTTATATTCCACAGCCGCTATATCATTATCGTCAACGAGAAGGCTCTTTGACAAATAATCAGAATAACAGAGAAATTTCGGTTGAATATCAAAAAGTCGTCGCTGAATTGCAGCGAGCATTTGAAGACTATGGAAGAATAGATGAATTTCAGGATGATTTAATTGGCCTTAAATTGTTCGCCATTCGGGACTATGTGGATGACGTGAGGTTCCGGAATTACGATAAGTTTATGAATACTTATCCCGATGCCGTTCAATCTATATGGAAGTATCCGAATTATCCTGCCCGATTAAAGGTGACATCATGGCTATTGCAACATAATCTCAGGGGCCTTATTCCGCTTGTGTTCAAATTTGATGGGCTCTTGCGAAAATTGGGACTGTCAAAACAGATATAATAGTCTGGGAAATAAAAAATAGTGACGCTTTCGTGCGAAAGTGTCTGAATTGTTCGATATTTGACAGAATAAAGTAAAACATAAAACTCCGGGTTGGATGATAAAATGCCGAAAAAGTTCGCAGTATATTGAGAATTTTATATATTTTTGCTGAAAGTTCTAACTATGGAGAGAAGAAACGCTCGGTATGACTTGATTAGGCTGATGAAAGAAGATAATGATACTGTAAATCTGATTTATGAATGAAAGTTCTCAGATATATTCCCCCGGAAAATGTGAGAAACGTGGCAATTATTCCCTTGGAAAATGTGATAAAGCTGATGGATATTCCCTCGGAAAACGTGATATTTGGCAAGAATGTCAGGAAAAGGATGGTTGAACCATAAAAATAAGGCATAGATAATGGAGCTCGAACAGAATCTAAGTCAGGCGGTGGACGACATCAAAACGGCCATTCTGCAAGGTCAATATGAGACTGCAACTTTTGGCAGACGATGCCTACGGCCATCGCGAGCAGATGCCCAGCTATTTTCAGCAAGACGAGATACCTGATGCGACACCAGCTGAATAACGGGGAAGCCGCCTGGTTGGTGGGCAACCTGATGGTTAAATACAATCGGGACAAGGAGCTGGAGATGCACAGATTCTTAGTGAAAACATATATAATCCTCAGATGGAAGAGAACAAGATAATACTGTATAAAGATGATGAAGGCAGGGTGAACGTGAACGTGCGCTTTGCCGACGAGGATGTGTGGCTGACGCGTGAACACCTTGCAGAAATTTATGCGACTACGCCTCAGAACATCAGCCTGCATGTCGGTAACATCTACCAAGATCAGGAACTGAGTGAAGATGGAACTCGAAAGAAATTCTTTCTGGTTCGTCATGAGGGCAAACGGCAAGTGAAGAGAGAGATTGACCACTATAATCTTGATATGATTATTGCCCTTGGCTATCGGGTGCAGTCACCTATAGCCGTTCGCTTCCGCCGCTGGGCCACGCAGCGGCTGCACGAATACATACAGAAGGGCTTCACGATGGACGATGAGCGTTTGAAACAAGGTGGAAACCGCTACTTCAAGGAACTGCTGCAGCGCATACGCGACATCCGCAGCAGCGAGCGGAATTTCTACCAGCAGGTGACAGACATCTATGCTACCAGCACCGACTACGACCCGCGTGCCAAGATGACCAAACTGTTCTTTGCCACGGTGCAGAACAAGATGCACTATGCCGAGTTTCAGGCATTGGAGCAAAACCCTATGACGATGGCCGACTGGGTGGCTGCGCTCGACGACCAGATATTGCGCCTGCGCAGGAATATCCTCGAGGGTGCCGGCTTAGTCTCACATCAGGAGGCTATCGAGAAGGCGGAACGTGAGTTTGAAATCTATCGCGAACGTGAGATGCGCCTCTTAGAGAGCGACTTCGATAAGGCCGTAAAGCGGCTTAAGAATATGCAGAAAGGGAATGATGAAGGAAATGCGGAGAAGTAAAATCCAGAGGACGAACATTGTGTTCGCTTGCTGTCCGCAAATTTTACAAACGTATTAGCAAACAAAGTATTTATTTATATAATTGCGAGTTATGCATCATGCGAAGCTGTTTGAATCAAAACAAGTGTTCCTTCGAAAAACGTGATTTTCCCAGAAATAATTGCTATTTATAAGAAAATTCCGTATTTTTGTGGTTCAGGTCATGATATGTAGCCCTGGCTGAAGGCCGAAGAGTCCTCAAAAACATGTAGTAGAAATATTTTGACGTGCGTGGTAATCCGAGAAAAGATAAGATTGAATCCATGCTAAAAGAAATTGAACTGGGTTTGTGGGATACCTATCTGATGTGGAATTATGAAGCATATCAGAATGCGAGGAGTCAATTACAACTTGGTCAAATGTTCACTAAGTTGCCTTTAAATATGCAAACTTATCAATGAGCAGTATTACCGCTTGTTGAAAGCCAATCCAGATCTGTCGCTGTATGACTGTATTGCACTTGACATGGTGCAAAAGCATGAAAAGATTGACAAGGATATTGCTTCGCGTTTGCGCAAACTACATCTTGTAGAAGGGCGATATCCAAAGCTGTTCCTATCTGCTTATACCACCAAAACTGTCGATGACAAGGAATTAAAGACAGAGTATATTCGGAACAAGAGTTTCAATGACCTCCACTTCAA
>Ga0326511_10003284_pt1 | contig 13011 bp, 9 predicted proteins | sample 0_2496_0518_D_FD_203701 | JGI IMG/M metagenome (GOLD analysis project Ga0326511, IMG submission 203701) | Bovine rumen microbial communities from UC Davis, California, United States - 0_2496_0518 | ecosystem: Host-associated > Mammals > Digestive system > Stomach > Rumen | place: USA: California... | reverse complement strand
GGGCAATGGTGACGGGATCGTCCTCGGCCTTTGCTTTCAGCTTGAAGTAGAGGCTTGGCTTGAAGGTGATGTTGATGGGGATACCGTAGACAACGAAGATTTCTCGTTGACGCCAAAGGGGTCGATGGTGCCCAACACGGCGCGTTTGACACCTTTCCAAAGGCCACCCCAGAAACTGCTGCGGGTCTGCTCACCACCGTCATTCATCATTCCGAGGAGCTCGACGGGGCTGTAGTTGACGTCGGATCTCATGCCGCCACGGGTAACAGACGCATCGGGGAAGCTGATAGCCACAGGGTGAATAGTTGTCGAGACCCTTCTTCTTGGCGAAAGCCTTGCTGATGGAGATCTGCGTGGTGTCGTCGTCAGGAAGTCGTTTGTTCCTTTCGAGTCAGGAGCTCGTTTATTCCTTTCGACACCGCAAAATTAGGATTAAAAAGAATACGTTCCAACTTTTTTCGTGTTTTTCACTCACGCTTATTGTGACACAAGCCCGATATTGCAACAGACTCAAGCATACCCCTCCAAATCTGTCGCACCACGTAATGATTTGCCATCTCCAAACGACCGCGAATGGCTTTCTGTTCGTAAAAAGCACGTTTCAGGTCATTGTCGATTTTAGACAGAAGCAGCAAACTTGAGAAATTAAGACGATTAAAGAGCCTAGCTGGCGGCGTACTCCATTCTTCCAATTTGGCGGAGGCCATCCGCCATTTTCTACGTAGAGTTTCTCGCGTATATACAGGAAATTTTCAACAAAAGGTTGTCAGGTTGTCAAAACACCGATGTACAAAGGGTTTGCAACCTTTTTGAGGTTGACAGAGGTTGACAAGAGGTTGACATGTCATCTTTGCAGCCGTCAGGGTGGTCTTTTCGGTTGCCACGATTACCTCACTATCCGTAAAGATGGTCTTTAGCGTTGAATTCTCTCGAGAATTCAGCGCTAAAGGTGACCTTTTCGCGCGAAAAGGTCACCTTCTCGGCAGAAAAGCTTACCTTTAGCGGCGAAAAGCCTACCTCCTCACGCGGATTCTTATTCTCACACGGAGACACAGAGTCACACAGAGAAGAGGTGTTATTCTCACGCAGAGGCGCAGAGGGCACAGAGTTTTGCGCAGAGTTAATATTTATTGCGGCAGCATGGAGTTTTTGGAGTTTTCTCCGCCTTGATACTCCGTGTACTCCATGAGTGGCTTGCATGAATAGCCTCTTCTCTGTGTGACTCTGTGTCTCTGTGTGAGAAAAAGAGCTACTCTGCGCATAACTCTGTGCCCTCTGCGCCTCTGCGTGAGTACAAAAACCGACTCTACGTGAGAAGAATAACCTGTCAACCTCTGTCAACCTCAAAAAGGTTGCAAACCCTTTGCCACAGGCGGTTTTGTCAACCTGACAACCTTTCTAATAAAAATTCCTATATATGCAAGAAAAATCTCTTCTTTGCTTCACGATGGAAAAAGCAAAAAAAAGGGGAAAGGGGGATTGGCAGTCGGAAAAAAAGTTGTACTTTTGCAGCAGGAAACAAAAACACTACAGAAAATGAAGAGACTTTTACTGGCGTTGCTGCTGACAGGAGCGGTGACGGCGAAGGCGCAGACGGCGGCCTTCGACTACAACGAGATGGACTGTGGTCCGGAACTGACGACGTTCCGCTGCCTGGCTCCGGCACAGGCCAAGAGCGTGGTGGTGAGACTCTACCAGGACGCGGAAGGCGGCAAGGCGCTGAAGACGGTGAAGATGAAGAAAACCGCCGGCACGGACGACAACGGCTGTGCCGTGTGGCAGGCCGCCGTAAAGGGTAACCTGTTGGGCCGCTACTACACGTTCGACAGCGGCGAGGGCGAGACGGCAGGCGTCTTTGCCAAGGCCGTAGGCACGAAGGGCCAGCGGGCGGCCATCGTCAACATGGTGAACACGTTCCCCGACGACTGGTGCTGCGACCAGAAGCCGGTGATCAAGAACGCCACGGATCTCGTGGTGTACGAGCTGCAGCCGACTAAGGACGCGTGGACCGTCGACGAGCTGAAGACGCTGGGCGTGAACGCCGTACTCATCCTGCAGCCCAACGACCCACAGAACCTGAACGTTCCCAACGAGGGCTACGCCACGGCCCCCAGCGACCCTGCATCGCGCGCCAAGGACTTCAAGACGATGGTGCAGTCGCTGCATACGGCGGGCATCGCGGTCATCCTGGACATGACCTACGACGAGACCTGCACACAGCCCTTCATCGTGGAGAGCGCGAAGCACTGGGTGGACGAATACCGGGTGGACGGCTTCCGGTTCCACCTGGCCGGGAGCGACGACGGTACGTTGACGGCCGTACGCCAGGCGCTGGCCGAGACGGCGCCCGACCTCTTTATATATGGCACGTCGTGGGACGTGGCCCAGGGCGGATTCCTGAAGGGCGAGGGCGGCGACGAGGAGCGCATGAAGAGCGGCCTCGCTGGCACCATAGAGCAACTGTCGCAGGAGCCGACGCAGACGATGGCCTTCGCGAGCTGTCACGACGGCATGAGTCAGGAGGAGCGGATGCTCGCCCAGACGGCCGTGCTGACGTCGCAGGGCGTACCCTTCCTGCTGGAGCGCAAGCCTCAGCCGACGACCTACTACCAGAACCTAATAGCCCTGAGGAAGCACCATCCGGCCTTCCGTCTGGGCGACGCCTACCTGGTACGCAAGCACATGGAGTTCCTGCCGGCACCCGATGGTGTGGTGGCCTTCCGACTGAAAGGCTATGCCGGACGTGACGACTGGCGCACCATCGTCGTGATACTGAACGGCACGAGCGAGCGACAGACGGTGAGTCTGCCGAAGGGTATGTACACCATTGTCTGTCAGGACGGTGAGATCAACGAGGCGTCAACCAGCAAGCTCTTCGGACGGCGGGTGGGCGTCAGTCCCACGTCGGCGCTGATCCTACACGAGTAGAGATTGAGAGATTGAGTGATTGAGAAATTGAGAAATTGAAGTTTTTCGTTCAAATCATAGGCGGAGGCCGAAGAAGGCGCGGGCACGCCACTTGTTCTGATTGACGGTGACGGCCTCGTCGTCGAAGACGGAGTTGTTCATGACGAGCGTGGCACCAGCGAAGTAGCGCGGCGAGAAGTAATGGACGATGGCCGCCCGTTCGTTGAAGATCATGTTGAAACGTATATGCTGCGCCTTGCGTCGCACGCCGTTGACCATCATGTTGTTGCGGTTGTAGACAACGAAAGTGGGCAGCATGGAGAAGTGTAGCAGCCACTGGTGACCGAGCACCCAGTTATAGCCGTAGCCGCCACCGATGCCGAAGTGCCCGACGTAGATACGCGACTCGGGAGCATTGGGATTACGCTCCAACAGGTGGTCGGTGGTCTTGATGCTGCCGCCCTGATAGCTGAAGCCCGCCAGCCACGAGCCCTGTGAGCGACGCTGGATGTAGCTCTGGGTGAAGGCGGCAGGATAAGAGAAGCGGCGGTGGTTGAAGGTGTAGTAGCCCGCAATGTTGAGTATTTTCATCGTGACATCGTCGGCCTCCAGTTGCGACAGATTGTCATCGCGGCGCACATCGCCCGCCAGCGTCTCGGAGCGCTGATAGGAAAGATCCAGACTCAGGCTGCTGCTGTAGTAGTTCAGGTTGAACTCGTAGTCCTTGTACACCCCACTCCATTTTTTCGGATTGATAGCCATGCCGATGCCGATGCCGCGGTAGATGGCGGCGATGGAGAAGGTGGTCTTGTGGCTGGTCTCCAAGTCGGCCTTCGAGTATACGCCGTTCACCGTCCCCTTGGCATGGAAGCTGTTACCCGTCTGGTTCATGCGCACCTTCAGCGTCAGCCGTCCCTCGGGGCGGCTGACGAAGTTGGTGTCGTAAGGCGTACGATAGTAGTGGGCAGCCAGCGCGCTGTCCAGCCGTGCCCTTCTCAGCGAATCGCGCTTCTGGGCACTGGCACCCATCATGGCGATGAGCATCAGCAAAGTACAAACAGTTCTCAATTCCTTCAATCTCTCAATCTCTCAATTCTACAAGTGTACAGTAGCACCGAGGCGCACTTCGAAGGTGTTCACCTTCACGTTGTCGTGGTACTTGTAGTGCGTGTTGCGGGCGAAGTACGACCCTGAGAGGACGATGCTCCAGTTGCGGGCGATGTCGAATACGGTCGTGGGACTGATGACGAGCAGGGCGGCGTTGCCCTTGTCGCCCTGGGAATTGAGGTGGAGCAGGTTGACACCGGTGACCTCCTCGAACTTCACATGGTCGTCGGTGATGGAGCGCAGGTACTCTGCCGTGAACTCACCGTTTTCAATACGTTTATTGATCTGGTCGAGCTTGTCCTGATAGCCTTTCCAGGTGAAGATGCGGTAGTACTGAGCGTCCAGGATGAAGCGTCCGAAGTGTCGCAGCTCCAGGTGGGTCTTCGTCTTCACGCTGAAGCCGCTGCCCATGTTGTAGTCGCGGTCGATGATGTTGTAGTAGTCGCTCTTCGTGCCGCCGAGCAGGATGCCGTTCACGAAGATGCGCTGCTCCAGACGGTCGAGCATACCCACCTGCGGCATCTGGATGATGGCACCGGGACCGAAGGCGGCCGCCTCGCTGATACGATAGGGCGTAATCTCTGAACCATCCTTGACGGGCTTCGAGTCGAAGTAGTCGAAGTGCTGGTAGATACCCAACTCAGCGCGGATGTTCTTGCGCTCAATCATTGGCGTACTCCACAGACGGCCCATGAGGTGTACCTGGTTGAGGATGGGCTGGTTGCTGGAGAGTCCGACGACAAGTTCCGACTCGAAGAAGTCGTAGGGATCGTTGTGCTCGTCCTCGTTCACAGGGTCGCCATACTGCATGGAGAGGTTCACGTAGGGATTGTGTTCGCCCTTGAAGAAGCTGCCGTCGTCGGCCAGGTAGCGGTCGCCCACAGAGATGGCTATCTCCACGGGATTGCGGTTGTAGTCGTGGTAGCGGTAGTGGTCATGGCGCACATTCCAGGCATCGCCGGTGGCCAGACGCTTCAGCGCCCCCATGGGGTTGAAGACGGCGGCACCGAGCTCACGCCAGAAGCGGGGCCAGCCCTGTTTCCGGTCGTCGAGGAAGATGCGGCTGATGCGGTTCGTAATCTCACCGATGCAGAAGCCGCCACAGGTGGTGGCGATGAGGTCGTTGATGGCAGGTGGCTCACGCTCGCCCAGGAACTCCCACTCCAGCGATCCGAGTGCAGCGTAGGGTACCGACTCCCAGAACGTCAGGCCCTGCGAGCGGGCGGCGTTGAAGTAGAGGTTGCCATGATAGGGGTGCATGAAGAGGTTCGTCGAGAATACGTCGTTGTCCCACACGAAGCCTTTCTTGAAGTTATTGCTCCAAGTGTGCATATTCGTCTGGGCGAAGTCGGCGTTCAGCGCAAAGCGGTCGAAGCAATGGACGAAGACGTTGATGCCCGTAGCCTCGGCCAGTGCCCACCACGGATGCTTCTTACCCAGTCCGAGCGCCATCAGCGAGTCGGCAGGCTTCTCCTTCTCGCTACGATGGACGACGGCCGTCTCGCGGTTCTGGTTGTGGGGATAGCGGAACGTCAGACCAGCCTCAGCAAGCATCCGCTGGCGGTAGACTTTCTCGTGGTGGTAGTAGCGGGTGTCGCCATAGCCCACGGAGGCGAAGGCGCCGATGCTGCGCGACAGCTGGTAGTCAAGGTTCAAGCGTGCCTGGACGGAGAAGAGGCGCGAGGGTCCCTCGTCGCTCTTCTTCTTGAACGTCTCGATGTGGTAGTAGCCAATGTCGCCACCGAGCGACAGCTTCGGCGTCAGCTGGACGTACTGGCCCAGACGGTAGAAGACGGCACCCGAGAAGTCGTCGTCGAAGCCCATATAGTGCGTTCCCAAGCCCACCACGTTATAGGTGGAGCGGTTGCGGAAGCGGACGGCAGCGTTCAGCTTAGAGCTGGTGCCACCGTAGGCCATGAAGTCGATGGTGGTCTCGGGGTTCACGTTCACCAGACCGATCTTACGACCCTCGGTGTCCTTCGAGTAGTTCAGCAGTCCCACCTGCCAGCCCTTGGGGTGCGAGGTGGCGACGTTGAAGACGCCCAGCTGCAGGCCGTTCATCTCGTCGGCATAGTTATAGGCAGCCACCTGCATACCGCTCATCCTGCCCGACGAGACGTTCAGCAGTCCGGAGGCCTGCAAGCCCCGCTGCACACCCATCGAGATGTTGGTGACGGCGCTGAGCTGAGCACCACGCAGCGGCGACGACGAAATGTTGGTGAAGCCTGCCAGCTGCAGACCCTGCACGTTATGCGCATAGTTCGACAGCATATTCAGCTGCACGCCCTTCAGCGTGTCGGTACTGCTGTTCACGCCGATACTGAAGCTAGTCACGTGGGTAGTGTCCTCCTTGTGCGTCTTGCCCAGATCGATGGCGAGACCGTGGATCTGCGCCCCTGCGGGGCTGGTGAACAGCGACAGGAGAATAGCGAATGATAAACTCTGTACGTAATGTTTCATATTTCTTAATTCTTAATTGCCGACAATTATCAATTATCAATTTACAATTATCAATTAGTGCACTCACAGTCTCATACCATAGAACACCCTGGCAATCCATTTGCTCTCCACGAGCTCTGCCTCGCTCTTACGCTTGAAGAGCGTGTTGGCAACGCCGTAGAACCCTACGAAGTGCCGCAGATTGAAGTAGTAGACGGCACCGGCACGGCTGTTCGTCAGCACCGTGGGATGCTTCGTCTTGGTGCGAATCTTCTCGCCGTCGCTCTCAATGCTGTTCTTGGTCCAAACCATGATGTTGGGGACTACCGAGAGATGGAGGAGCCAGTGTTTGCCAGCCACGAGGTTATAGGCATAACCGCAGCCCAGCCCCAGGTGATTCGCCCTGAGGGTCATCTGGGGAAGGTTGTCCGGCAAACGTTCCGTGGTCTCTATCTTGCCGCCTTGATACGACAATCCTGCCAGCCATGATCCGGCCGACTGCTTCTGCACATAGAACTGGTAGAAGGGGGAGTCGTAGGAGAAATGGCGATAGTTGAACGTATAGTAGGCATCGATGTTCAGCATCTGGGTCTTCAGCCATCCGTTCTCCACGTCCACGGACTTTCCCTTGTAGGTCATGGAGCCGGCAGCGCTCCAAGTCCTCTGGTAGTTGGCATCGAAGACGAAGCGCCTGGGGTAGAAGTTGAAGTTGACCTCAAAGTCGCGTTTGCTGCCACTGGAAGAACCCGTCACGTTTGTTGACACCTCGAGGGCCAGGTCATAGTAGTCGAACTCCAGGCTGACGGACCCTTTGACATCGGGTTTCAGGTTCGACCGCAGGTTGTCGCCACGCGCCCGGAGTCTGGAGCCTGAGATGCTGCCCCACGCCTTCAGTCCCATCTTGCCAGGTGAACGGCTGATGTAGGTAGTGTCGTAGTCCACCTTTTTGTAAAACACCTGCAGCAGACTGTCGGCACCTGCCAACAACTTCTTCACCGGACTCCCGGCGTACGCCCCTGCGGGGCTAAAGGACAATTGGCAAATGATAACGGATAAAACCAGTACGTAACGCTTCATATTCTTCAATCTCTCAATTTCTCAATCTCTCAATCTCTCAATTCTAAAGCGTATAGAACTTCAAACCGATGGACAGTCCGAGGATATCCTTCAGGGGGATGCTGCTCTCCTGAAATAACGAGCGGATGTAGAGGTCGCAGGTGGAAACCTCGTAGAACAGCGTGATGCGGCTGTGGCGCCGGCGCGACTTCTCGGGGATGAAGAAGGTGATGCGCTCGCCGAGGGCGAGATTCAGGCGGAACTTCGTGGACATGAACTCGTAGTACTTGTCGGGATAGCGGCCAGGCTGACTCTTCCAGAACTCCGAACCATAGACGGTGTTGAGATAGAGACTGGTCGTCAGCGGCTGGAAGTGCCACCGATGCTCGGGAACCTTCGCCGAGAGACCGTGAAGGTCAATGCTCCAGGGGATGTAGTTGCCCTTCAGCGTCGTCGTCAGCTTGCCGCGCGAGGAGTCGTGCTTGGGGACGTAGCCGAACATGAGGTCGGTCTCAAACTGGCGACGCTTACCGTAGCTCCAGCCAATACCCGCGGAGAGGACTCCCATGTTGCCGGCATTCTGGATGACGAAGTGCGTGGGGACGAGCGAGGCCCAGGTGTTCTGGATACGCTGGAGGCGCTGCTCGTACTTGCTCTCGGGATGGTCTTGCCCTATAGCGATGCTGTCGCCTGCCGTCATGTCCATGGCAGGCAGCAGTGTAATGGCACTAATAATCAATCTTCTCCACTTCATAGCCGTCGGGTGTTATGGTGAATAATCGGTAGTTACGGTGCTCAGCACAGTCGATGCCATAGAAGACGAGGCCGTCGTTGTAGAACTCTGTCACCGTGTCGTTGTGGTTGTGCCCATAGACACAGCACATCAGCCCGGGGAAGAAGTCAAGGTAGCGGCGGAAGGCCTTGCAGACGTTGTTGTTGAACTGGTCGCTATAGGGCGGCGCGTGCATGATGATGATGGTACGGTCGAACTTCGCCGAGTCCTTCACCATCTCAGTCTCCATGTAGTCGAAGTCAGGAATGGCAGCCAGATAGTCGTACTCGGTGGCGTTGGTGTTGATGCACAGGAACTTCACTCTGCCTGCAATGAACGAGAAGTTCATCGGACCATACATCACCTGATACGTCTGATCGCCCGTACCGAGGAAGTCGTGGTTGCCGATAAGCGCCACAAAGGGGGCTTTCAGACTGTACAGAATCTCACGGCTCCACTCGTACTCCTTGCCAGTGGCCGTGTCCGTCAGGTCACCACAATGCACCACGAAGTCCACGTTACGGCGGTTCACGTCCGCCACCTGGTCGCGGGCATCGGAGTGCCACAGGTGCGTGTCGCTGATGAACGCCACGCGTAGGGTGTCCTTGTCCGCGAACCGCGACTCAATAATCTTCATCTGCTTCGCATTGATACCCGTCTCGCCATCCACATCCACATCGTAAGGATGGATGTCGAAGCACGACGAGAGCAGCGCAACGGAAGCTAAAAGCAGGTATTTCTTCATCAATTTCTCAATACTTCAATTTTTCAATTCTTCAATTTTTCAATTTCCCAAGAACGCCTTGACGCGGTCGGCGACGTTCTGCTTCAGGTTGTTGTAGAAGAATCCGTAGTCGTTGCGGTGGTAGCACTCGGGGCCGAACAGGGGCACGGCGGCCTCTTCGTTGATGGCGAAGGGCTTGGCCTCGGCCGTGGTGACGACGACGGAGCCTCGGATGGTGTCAACGCGGGCGTCGGCGATGCCGGGAACAGTGATTTTGCCCGTCGTCTCGTCGAGCGAGCCGAGGTTGTCCTTGGCGGGGGCGTAGGTGTCGTCGCGCTTCCAGTTGATGGGGTTGATGCTCAGGCCGTCAGGCGCCAGCGTCGCATTCTTGGCGTCCTTGTTGCCGACGCCTTCGGTATTCCACGAGACGATGACGCCCGTGTCGGTGGCTCCCTCGGCAAACTTCAGGCCCGTGCGCTCTAAGTAGTCCTTGGTCACGGCGAAACCGATGGGATAGGCTGCCACCATGCGGCTCAGGTGCTCAGGATGCTTCGTCATGTAGTTCTCGAGCAGGTTGAGCAGCGTCGAGGAACCCTGCGAGTGACCGGCCAGAATGAACGGGCGACCCTGATTCAGGTGCGTCAGGAAGTAGTCCAGCGCATCGGTGGCGTCGAAACCCGACAGATAGTTGGTCACGAAGCGGTAGTCGGTGCCGGGCTTCGGCATCGAGATCTGGCGGTAGTAGGGCATGAAGATGTTGCAGCTCTCGTCGAACACGCTGGTCTGGATGCGACGGACCATCTGGGCGCCGGCCACCAGTTCGGAGTCGGTCACCTCGCATATCTGGACAGGGTCGCGGAATCCAGTCACCGTCGGATAGATGAAGAACACGTCGACGGGCTTCGTGGCCTCCTCAGCCCGCTCCACCCAGTTCTCGGCCTTGCTGTAGTCCAGCTTGGTTTGATACTTCTCGATGCCGGCGACGTCCTTCAGCACCTCAGGAATACTGTCCTGCGCGTCGGTGTCGGCGGCGGGCTTGTTACTACTCTTGCACGAGGCAAGCGTCATGACTACCAGAATCACCGATGCCAGGAGCATCAAAGCATTCTTTCTTTTCATGATGATATCTTTATTGGTTTATTACTTGTTTGAATATTTCTTCATCAGGCGGAACTGATGACGGTAGACGAGACAGGCCATGCCGAGATAGACGGCAGCCTGGATCCAGAGGATACGAATCTCGGGCAGCACCTGACTGATGGAGGCCCCCATCGAGTTGACACGGATGAAGGCGCGGACGCCGAAGGTGCTGGGGAATATCCATGACACGCCCTGCCAGTAACCAGGGATGCTAGACTGCGGCCACGACACGCCGGTCATGAAGAGCAGCGGCACGGAGACGAACACCATGAGCAGCATGACATTCTCGCGGTAACGGATGAGGCACGAGACGGTCAGGCCGAAGAAGACGCTGGCCAGGGTGTACGGCAGGAGCATCCAGAAGAGCGTCCAGCCCGTGCCCAGCTGCGGGAACGAGAACATCGACGGCACGGCCATCGATAGGTAGGCGGCGGCGATGGCACCAATCATGCCGTAGCACAAGGCCTTGCCCCATACGATGCGGTAGGCGCCGCGGTAGTGCGGGTCGTCGTCGGGGATGAGCTGACCGTTGCGGTGGCGCTCACGGGCGGTACCTGCGGCCATACCGATGCCGAGGGCGATGGCCTGCTGCAGGATGAGCATGAGCACGGCGGGCAGCACGCACGAGCCGTAGCCGCCCGACGGATTATACATCGCCACGTCGTCGACGGCCAAGGGCTGCGCCGTGATGGCGTCCTCGCGCTTGGTGTAGTTACCGGCCTTCTTGATGTTCATGCCCGCGCCGAGGCGGCCTGCCTCGACCATCGCGGTCTGGTAGACAGCCTTGTAAGCGAGCATCAGCGACATATCGCAATAGACGCTGACGGTGGCCTGCTCGCCGCGGTTGACGCGCTCGGAGAAGTCCGACGGGATGAGGTAGATGCCCTTCACCAACTGTCGGCTCACCAAAGAGCGGGCCTCGTCGAGGTCCTCGGCGTAGAACTTCACACAGACGTCGGGCGAGGCATCGCAGTCGTTGATGAACTGGCGCGACAGGGCAGAGTGCGACTGGTCGACGACCACCACTGGCGTCTCGTGCAGCGACTCATTATTATATATCCACGAGTAGAGCAGCGGGTAGCCTAGCGGCACCACGACGAGGAACATCAGCACGCCCTCGTCCTTCAAGACGCGTATCAGCTCGTGGCGGAAGATGTAGAGCACATCAGAGAAATGTTCTTTCAGTCTTTCAAACATATTCTTTTCTTTCTTTCGTTGTCATTGACTCTACGGTATATACACATAGTTCAGCATGGCGTTTTTAATCTTACGAAGAACGAACCAAGGCAGCAGCGTGAAGGCCACGAGTGCCACGAGGTGGAACCAAACGTCGATGACGGGGAAGCCATTGAGGACGGTAGCCTGGTAAAGCATCCAGTAGTGGCGCAGGGGGAAGAGCCACGACATGGCCTGCAACGGGGCGTCCATACCCGCAATGGGGAAAGCCGAGCCGCACATAGAGATGCTGAGCACCGACCATAGCGACGAGATACTCATCGACATACGCAGCGACGGCATCAGTCCGAAAGCAAAGATGCCGAAGCCGAGGCCGCCGGCCACCTGCAGCAGACTGAGGCGCACGATGCTCCACACACCACCGAGCCGTGGGAAGTGGAGCACACCGAAGATGTAGTACTGATAGAGGAAGATGACGAGCAGGAACACCAAGGCGTGGACAATGTACTTGCCCAGGATGGCCACGACGATATTGTCGCCGGCCGTGCGGAGCCAGTCCTTACCCGTGTCAAACTTCATTTCCATGCCCACGGCGTAGGCCGCGAGCAGCGCCATGAAGAGCATGAGGATGCCCGGCACGAAGACCGTCGTCAGCGAGTAGTTATACGAGCCTTGCGGGTTCGCTATCATGTGCGCATCGACGGAGATGGGCTGCAGCGACGCCTTAATCTGCTCCTTCGAGGCGCCCTTGGCGGCGAGCGTCGACTGTCCGACAGCCGCCGAGCCCAGCGAGCCGATGGTCTTCATGTCCTTCATCGCCATCGAGCCGGCGGTCATACACGTCATCGTATAATAATACGAGATCTTCGGTTGCCGCCCGGAGAGCAGCTTTTCAGCCGTGCCTTCGGGGATGAGGAGGTAGGCAAAGACCTTGCCTTCCTGCATCGCATTGCGCGCCTCGGTGACGTTGGCAAACCGATAGACCACGCGCGACGACTGCATGGCGTCGAGGTTGCGCACCAGTCCGCGCGACGTCGCCGAATTGTCCTGGTCCACCACGCCGACGGGCAGGTCCAGCGCCACGCCGTCGTCGAGCATCGTGGTGAAGAACAGCACGATGAGCAGCGGGAACACCACCATGCAGAAACCGTAGATGCGGTTCTTGCGGACGATGATGTCGAGCTCGCGCAGGGCGACGGCAAAGAAATCAGATATATATTTCATTGGCTACTTCTTAAGAATCACTGACATGCCGGGGCGGACGTCCTTCACGGCGCTAGTCGGACGAGCCTTCACCTCGAACGTCTTTTGGTCGTACTGACCCGTAGCCTTCGTGGCCTTCCAGACAGCGAACGAGCCCTTGTCCTTCATCGACGTCACCTTCATGGTCGTCTCCACGTCGAGAGCGGGAATCTTAACCGTCAGCTCGGCACCCACCTTGATGTCCTTCAGCTGGTCCTCGCGGATGTTGAACGTCGCCCATTGGTCGTCCATCACGGCAATCGACATGATCGGCGTGCCCGTGCCCACGAGCTCGCCCACCTTCGGGTAGACGTCGGTCACCTCGCCGTCCATCTGTGCCACCTGTACGGTCTCCTTGATGTAGCTGGTCACTTCCTGTACGGCACCGCGGGCCTGACCCACCGTAGCCGAAGCGGCCTGGCGCTCCTCCAAGCGGGCACCGTTTACA
>Ga0326511_10003283_pt1 | contig 13016 bp, 5 predicted proteins | sample 0_2496_0518_D_FD_203701 | JGI IMG/M metagenome (GOLD analysis project Ga0326511, IMG submission 203701) | Bovine rumen microbial communities from UC Davis, California, United States - 0_2496_0518 | ecosystem: Host-associated > Mammals > Digestive system > Stomach > Rumen | place: USA: California... | reverse complement strand
TTGGACTATTGAGGGAGATCAAAGCAAAAGGCAGCACTAATTGGTGCTGCCTTTTGCTTTATCAGTTTTGGAATAGAGGGTTAGTCCTCGTCATCTGACCAGTCATCCCAGTCAGACTCCTTTGTCAGTGCAGTTCCGCCATCAACCTTGGTGTCATCGTTGATGGGCAGGCTCTCTGCCAACATGTTGGCTACCTGAGCCTCTTCGATCTCCATTGCTGGTTTAATGTACATCATAATTAACAGCCTCTCCCCCCGCCCTCCCCCGAGAGGGAGGGAGCCGAGGTTCGGAGGACTTTTTTATAAGTTTGACATTTTTACTTTAATCATTGTCTCTAGTTCCCCTCTCCTCGGAGAGGGGTTAGGGGTGAGGCTTTTTAATAAAGGACCTTGCGTCCGTTCACGATATTGATGCCCTTCTGCAGTTTAGACAGCTTCTGACCAGCCATGTTATAGATGGCAGCATTGTTAGCGTTCCCGTTAACGTTAATGTTAGCGATAGCGGTAGTACCCTCCTCTGCGAAGAAGAATGCCTTTACACCGGGAGCGGCAGCCTGATAGTATGCCTTACCGGCAGGGATAACGGTGTTTTCCTCAGCCTGATAGAAGCCTACTTTGTCATCGGGGTTAGCCAGCACATACATAGTGCCGTCTGCTTCTGTATCAACTGCAGTACCCTTCAGTTCGTTAGCGATATTCAGAGCAGCCAAATCAGCAGCTATCTTATTATAATAGGTACCCTTCAGGATAACAGCAGTAGAAGCAGGAACATTCTGTACCTCAGTAAGATTAAGCCATGTCTTATTCAGGACAGCCACATAAGCCTTTACATCACCGTTCAGCTCATAGCCGGTAGTCTCATCATACAGGGTTGCATAACCGGTATCGCCTACAGCGTAAACAGGTGCGCTACCAAATACAGGATAAGCATCAGTACCAATTTCCTGGCTGAATGCCTCACCCAACTTGTAAGCGAGCTCACCACTTTCAACTGTGGCATCGTTAGTAGAAAGGTCGTAAGTGTTAACAAGGTTACCACCACCACGTACAAAATCCGTAGAAATATCCGCACCGTTCTTGACAACACCAATGTTGTAGGTATTCTCGATGGTTGACTTTTCGCCACCTGTCCAGCCAGTGATAGCGCCGGACTCACGACCAGAGGTTATGTTGCCGACATTATAGCAGTTAGAGATGTAGAAGTGAGCTGCACCACTCATGTTCACACCAATGATACCAGCACCGTTGGCCTCAGTAGCAGTAATGGTAGCCTCGTTACCACAGTTGATGATACTGAGTTTCTTGTCTTCGGCACTGCCATTAGAACCACCGACAATACCTGCAACATAGCTAAGGCCCTTAACAGAACCGGTAACAACAACATTCTTAATGGTAGCGCCATCAGTAGCAACGCCAAAGAGACCCTGATAATTTAAAGCTGAGTTTTCCAGATTCAGATTTACCTTGTATCCTTTTCCATCGAATGTGCCGACGTACTTGTTAGCTGAGTTACCGGCAGGAACATATTTAGCTGCAGAAAGATCAATATTAGTTGTGAGAACAGCATTTGCATCTGCATGACCGTCATTTACGTATGCGGCCCACCAAAGCAGGTTACCTGCACTGCCCAGTTGGTATACACCGTCAACAACTTCTGCTGCCAGACCTACTGCATGACAGCCTGTGCAGACACCGTCTTCGCCAAAGACATGATCATCAACTACGGATTCATTAGTGTTAGCCAAGACAATGTCACCGCCCTTAGGTGTAACACCGTCACAATAGAATGTGCCGTTAGCATAAAGCTTCTCACTGGAAGAGAGGGGAGTAGGCATTGCATCTGTGTTCAATGTCTGGAACCAGTCTTCAGCACCTGATACATTGCCGTTCAGTTTATAGGTCATCTGACCATTGCCCAGAGTGGGATCGTTCTGACCTGTCTTATAGCTATTGATAACGCTGGGATTGTTACGACCGAAGTCAGCACCATCTTTCCAATTGATGTCAGCAACTACCAGACAGTTCTTGATGGTGGTACTAGCACCGCTGTTGCACCATCCCACAAATCCTCCATTACCATCACGGCCAGATGCACTGATTTTTCCATAGAAGGCGCAATTCTCAATGGAAGTGGCGTCGTATGTCACAGCGCAGAAGCCACCGATGGTGCCGTCGCCACTCTGAGTATCAATAATCTCTACGGTACTGATACAGTTGTAAATCTTATTGTCGTTACCCTTCAGCAGACCGCAGAAACTACCAATCTGATTTTTGTTCGTAGCTGTAATCTTGCCGGCCAGCTTCAGGTTGTGAACCTTTCCCTGAATAGTACCGAAGAAACCGCAACGAGTGCTGTAGGTCTCAAGGTCAATTGTAACAGTGTGGTTCTGACCATCAAACTCACCAATGAAAGGAGCATACTTCTCAGTAATGCCAATGGCATCCAAACTACCATTCTTATATGCAGTGTAGTCAATGTCGGCTGTCAGCCTAACCTTGTAGTTCACATTATCTACGTTGTTACGACACATAAAAGCCAATGTGTTCAGTTCCTCAGGTGTGCCGATGTTGAAATAGCCATCCTTGTCAGCTACCAAGAGTGTAGGATTGGCAGCCTGCCAAGACAACGTTTTGGCGTTCTTGTCAACCGTAATGGTATACCACTGCCAATTCTCGCTTGTTGGATTCCACTTCCAGTCATTTGCCGATTGATAGGTGTCACTGCCTCCTTCTTGTGTAATGGCAAAATTCTCCGCTGAAGGACAGTAGCGAACATCCCAGGAGCTATTTCCTTCCTGGATTTTAAAGCCTTCGCCGCCATGCTTTAGCAGACCCGTCCATACATAGACACCAGGGCTGGTTTCTCTCATTCTTGTTGATTGGCGCTGGTTTACATCGCCTTCCCATCCAATTTGAGTTCCGTCACCTACAAGGTACAATCCGTCATCTGCATACATACTACAGCAGATGAGCGCAAGCATTAGAGTAAATAGTTTTCTCATAATTGATAGTTGATAGTTAATAAATATAATTAATTTGTTTTTTACGGGTTAATTATTATACACATTTCGGGGCAAAGATAATAATAATAAATGAATTGAGGCAAAACTTTTTCACATTTTTTTATTCTCGTGTAAAAAATAGAAAAGAGGCAATGGAATTTACAGGGAAAGAAAGGTAAGATAAGTCCCGGTAACTACACTTGCAGACTCCCCGAGGTTACAAGTGCAGGTACCAGGACTTAACACGTGCAGCCTCCGGAGGCTGCAAATGCAATATAGAGTTAATACATCACCTTCTTGCCGTTCACAATATTGATGCCCTTCTGCACCTTGCTCAGCTTCTGACCAGCCATATTATAAATAGCTCCCTCGCCTTCGGAGAGGGCTGGGGTGAGGCTGTTGATGGCTGTCTCTTCCTCACCATCGAAGAAGAAGGCCTTCACGCCGGCATTCCTGACAAGGATGGCCTTACCGGCGGGGATAGTGGTATCCTCAATAGCCTGATAGAATCCTACTTCCTCACCCTCGGGCTTAGCCAATACATACTGTGAGCCGTCTGCGACGGTGGCATCCTCTGTCCCAACCAGTTCGTTAGCCTGATTCAGAGCGGGAAGACTCTGCTCTATCTTATTATAATAGGTTCCCTGCAGGATAACAGGAGTCTTTGCGGGAACATTCTCCGCTTCTGCCAGGATAAGCCAATTACCCTTAGTTGTGGCGGTATAGGCCTTTACGTCACCTATCAGCTCATAACCGATTGCGGAGTCATACAGGGTTGCATAACCGGCATCGCCCACATAGCTGACCTTTACATCATATGATGGTGTAGGATATGGATCGGACTCCAGGAGCTGACCCCAAGCTTCACCCAACTTATAAGCTACCTCACCACTGGCTAACTGCTCGGCAGTAACCTTTTTGGTATCTGGGAGGACATCTCCTTCAGTATTATCTTTCTTTGCTGCAGCTAAAGCGCTTCCCTCAAGCCAATAATTATCTGATAATTGAGAAGGCGTAAAGTTGTTTTTAATGCGACCTACAATTGCAGATCCATAAATGGGAGTGCCTCCACTGCATGTAAGCTTACCGGTATTCAAACAATGTTCCACATATGCAGCCGTGCTGTTAATGTACGCAACAATGCCACCTGCATTGCAATTCGTGGCTATGAATGAGACGTCACCATAATTGGCACAGTTTATCACCCTATCAGCAGACATATAACCGACAACACCTGCAACACTGCCATTAATATTTGCTGTGAAAGTAATGGAGCCGGAGAAAGAACAATTGCTGATAGTGGTGCCACTATCGCCTTCTGTTGAACCTACCACACCTCCCATATGACTACCGTTAGCAACTGTGATAGTCAAAGAGGAGTGTATGTTAGTAATGGTACTCTTCATGGCTTGTGCTATAACACCGGCATATTTACCTTCTTCGATATTTAGTTCGCCATCGATACTAAAGTTCTTGATGATAGCGGCACTGGTTTTTCCGAACAAGCCGCCATTACCTTTGGAAGTATAGTTGAAACCAGTAATTTTCTTGTTATTACCATCGAAAGTGCCTGTATATGCAACTTGAGCATTTCCAATGGGAGTCCATGCGATGCCATCCAAGTCAATATCTGCTGTCAGGACAGCATCAGCTGCGGGGTCAATCTGGTTGACGTAATCAGCAAACCACTTTAACTGATTGGGAGTGCCGATCTCCAGAAAACCTTCAACATTTGCAGTCATATAATCCGCATCGATGGCACCACAATAAGAGCAGTAGCCATCTACAAAATCATGAGCATCCTGTGTCCCTGCAGCATTAGAGAATCCTGTAACTCCTTCGTATGCAGTACCATCGCAATGCTGACGTCCGGCAGGATATACTATATCAGTGCCATAGGGTGTAGGATAATTATCGTCACTAAGGTTCTGGAACCAGCTGACATTCTCGGACTGTTCACCATTCAAAGCGTATGCAATCTCACCGCTGGCAAGCAGTTTGTCAGTTACCTTTGTTGCCTCCTGTGTAGTAAGAGTAACAGTACTTGCAGAACCATTTATATTATCACCCTGATAATAGCTGTTGACAATAGAACAGGTGTTATGCTTGACGGCACCATAAAACTGTCCTGTTATAGCAGACTGTAAGGTACCTATAGACAAACAGTTGGTAACGGTTACATCAGGGTTAGCGCCTACATAACCCAGCATTCCGCCGAATGTACAGTTTCCGGGAGTTGCTGCAGAATTTACAAGCTGTCCGTCAAACAGACAATTGGTGATACGCAGATGGGCGTTGGCATTGTTGTTAAGGTATCCCACAATACCGCCATAATTACCATTATTACCAGCATCATTACCATCCAATGTACCGGAGTAGGTGCAACGGTCCACAACAATGGTACCGTTTACAGAGCTTCCCAGGATACCACCGACTCTACCCCCGGCTTTTGTGTTGTTGATATTCAAATAGCTATGAATATTACGTATGGTGGGGGTGGCATCACGAGCATATCCTACAACGCCTGAAGTGGCGACATTTGACGTTATTGTTCCGTAAACGCTGAAGTTCTCAATCAGAGCGCCTGTTGAGATGACTCCGAAGATACCAAAGTAATTCTTGTTTGAGGTAAAATTAAAACCCGTGATCTTGTAACCCTGGCCGTCAAAATGTCCGCAATAGGCAGAAGAGACAGCACCGGTATTCCAGTCTCCGATAGCGGTCCAGGAGTCCAGTTCTGACATATCTATGTCCTGAGTCAACACGGCATTGACAGCTGTTTCTCCACCATTTACTAACGCGGCAAAGTCAGCCAAGTCCTGAGCTGACCCAATCTGATAGACGTCACCGTCTTTCTCTAAAGCCCAAGCGCTACTTGATAAGCCGAAACATACGGCAAGAAGCAGAAGTAGTTTAGTTTTCATAATCTAAGATATTAAGTTAAACAATTAATTTCAGGTCAGTATGTGTGCGCAAAAATACGTATTTTTCAGATACACTCCAAGAAAATCGTATTTTTTTTCAAAAAAAAGATATAAGTTCCGAAGGCTGCGCCCATAAAGAAAGAAGCAACACCATGAGTGCTGCTTCTTTCATATCTTAGAGTCAGGGAATCAGTCTTAATCTGCCCAGATATCCCAACTGTCTTCCTTAGTCAGAGCCTGACTACCGTCCACCGTAGTGGTATTGTCAATCACCAGGCTCTCTGCCAACATGTTGACTACCTGAGCCTCTTCAATCTTCATTGCGGGTTTAATATACATCATAATTATCGGCCTCTTCCCCCCCGCCCTCCCGAGAAAGGAGGGAGCCGAGGTTCCGAGGACTTTTTTATTAGTTTGACATTTTTACTTTAACCATTGTTCCTAGTTCCCCTCTCTTTCGGGAGAGGGGTTAGGGGTGAGGCTTTTTAATAAAGGACCTTGCGTCCGTTCACGATATTCACGCCCTTCTGCAGCTTGCTGATACGCTGACCGGCCATGTTATAAATGGCAGCATTGTTCCCGTTCCCGTTAACGTTAACGTTAGTGATAGCGGTCTCACTCTCTTCGTCACCGAAGAAGGCCTTTACCTGAGGACCAGCGCCGTCCAGTTCGAGATAACCCTTACCTGCAGGGATAACAGAATTCTCTGTAGCCTGATGGAAGGCTACCTCACCTTCAACCTGAGCCAGGATATACTGAGTACCGTTGGCAACAACATCATTCTCTGCAGCCTTAAGTACATTGCCGGTTAATTTATCAGCACCAGTGGTGTAAGGCAGCTTGTAGGAACCAGCCTTACCCTTCATCACAACTGCACTGCCAGTAGGTATCTTTGTTACCTGTGTCAAGTTAGCCCAACCTTCTGGAGCAATGCTTACGGTATATGCGGCAAGATCATCATTATTGAAGCTGCTGAGGTCAATATCCTTCACCTGGGGAACATAAGTTGCATAACCATTGCTGCCCATGTAGAACATCTCGGCACTATCGTCCTTGCCAACAATGCAGAAGCCGAATACCATAGCCTTACTTTTGGCATTGGTCTCGCCGGAGTTGTAAAGGCTGATATTTGTAATAACCTTGTTCTGGTCAACAAAAGCAGGAATTTCAAAGAAACGGAAGTTGTTATTACCATCAGACAAATTGCCATTAAATACACGACCTGTCTGATATACGGTCACGGCACGTGTCACGTCGTTATTTGTATCCCAGTTGTAAATCTGGAACTTGGCCGTAGATGTAGTGCCATCCTTATAACTGAATGTAGCCGTCATGTCTGCAGGGCCATTGCTTGCAGTGCCAAGGAAGTAGAATCTCCAGCTCTTGCTCTGGCGTTCGCCGTCGAGGGTCATTGTCTTAGTCTCTCCCTTCTTTATTGAAACAGCGTTCAGGTCGTCATAGCTGAATGCATACGTGTGTCCACTGGAAGTCTTAAGAATACCATCGTCAGGAACGCCATAGGTTGTCGTTTGTGTTGCACTAGTACTTGTATTTTTCACTGTCTTGGTGTAGAAACCTGTTGTATTATTATCAAAACCCTCGATGATATCCACATCACCCACAGCAGGAATGTTACGAGTAAATACGTCAGCATCCAGGCCAGAAGAAATATTTACTGACTCAGCACCAAACTTATCATCACTTGCCAAGTAATCGGCCATTACCTTCTCTGCTGCCCAAGCTGCTGTGACGTTTTCTGTTAAGTTCTTATAAGTAGAATTACTTACAGTTGTTATTGCAGTTTCAAAAGTATTCTTCATTTCATCGGTAGCTTCACTGTAGTCATACTTACTCTGGAAGTCTTGCAACTCCTTTATGGCAGCAGCCTTATTGTTATTGAATGTTGTTCCATCAATAATGTTCAAATCAGCCATCTGCTGCTGATTCCTGCTGGGATCCGTAGTGCTCAGCAGAACAACTTTGAAGTATTGATAAGATTCTGAAATTGATTTTGTAAAGTCGAAATCCTGTGTCTTACCGCTCTCAGAAGTCATGCCACCATCCTCAGTATAATAGAGTTCCACCCACTCTGCAGCATTTGCTGTTGCATCAAGAACGCTAGTGAAGTTAGCGCCATATATGGCCCAAGACTTCCAGTTACGATGTGAATTGTTACTTGTATCGCCACCTGCAGTCAACTGATAATAGAGAGGCTGGATAGCTTCCTTCACACGCCATACGATGTTGCCAGATGTGAAGCCTCCGCCCCACTTGGTACCAGGCTTTCCATCGAGCAAGTTGGCAGCAACACCATCCCCCCATGTATCACCAACCGTTGACAATACTAAATAGCTGTTGGAAGCATAACTGTTAATGTATTTCTGCAAGATATTAACTTTTGCTATAGCAGCATCCAAATTATCGAAGTCACTGGAAACTGCCGCAGCTGCCTTCAAGTCATCGAGGGTACTAACAAGATTGGCATATTCGGTTTGCAGCGCATTATCAGCATTGCTTGTATCGAAACTCTTAGCACTGGCGATAACATCATCATATGCAGAGGTATCAACTGTGTAGTTCTTGAAAGCAAACTCGCCCATCTGCATCCAATTCGCGCCCTTCGTAGAAGTTGCCTTAACAAGATAGTATGTATAGAAGTGCTCATTATCAGAGTTTGTCATTGTAAAGTCAAAATCTGTGGTATTCTTATCCTGTAGAATATCATCATTCTCACGGATATCCAATGCTACCCAACCGCCTTCTGTACTGCGAACAGCCGCCTTTGCAGCATTATCGTTGGCGAAGTTTCCGCCATAGACAGTCCAGTTCTTCCAATTACGACCAGTATAACTTGCATTGTCACCACCTGTAGTTAAGGTGTATGATGTTGCCTTAATTGGAACGGAAGTTTTGAAGATACACCACATGTCATTGCCGGCATCGCCTTCCCACTTTTGGTTTCTGTTGCCATCAACAAGCTTGTTGTTATTCTTATAGTCGCCTACATAGGTTAGCGACACAGCAGCATTGGCATTCTGTACGCCCAATAGCATTAGGGATGCTGCAAAAGTTGATAGTAGTTTTTTAAATCTCATGTTGTTTTTAATTAAAAGGTTGATATTTGGAATATGTTTATTGTTCTCTTATTTTCCGGGTTTATGCCTGCGAAGTTATAACATATTGCTTCAGGAAGGCAATTGTGCGTGTTAAATAATGTTAACCGCACAAATATGAATAGGATTATTAGTTATTGCGGTAAAAAAAAGCAAAAGGATAGTAAACAGTAAACTATCAGCTTTCCGCTACCTTAACTATATACTTTACTCCTCTTACTATTATACTTACTACATATAAAATACATACAGATACAGATAATACAGTAGTTTTTAAACATACACGCGCGCGCAGGAACTTTTTTTTTCGCGAAATACAGAGTCCTGCGCGCGCACGTGTATTCAGAAAACCGCTGTATCATCTGTATGTGTATGTATTATCTCATTCATTATATTTATCATTTTATCTTTCATTTCAGTTGAGTCTTTTATTTCTTCCACAAAGATAATGCGATACGACTGGGGAAAGCAAGTTTACACAGAAATATTTTCCCTTATGTGAATAATTCCGGAGAAAAGCAGGCTCATCTCACTACGTACTTTTTGCCGTTAACGATGTAAATACCTCGTTTGAGTGAAGAGTGAGGAGTGAAGAGTGAGGAATCCATTCTTCTGCCGCCTATGTCATAGACTCCCCTTGTATTCTGAATCTTGAATCTTGAATCTTGAATTTCATCCATTCCGTCCATCATGTCGGAGTCGGGAGCCTCGATAACAGTAAGGGTGGACCCGGCATCCGTCAGGCTGGCAGCATCATTCCAGATACCGAGGGGACCTGTGGGACCGCCGAACTGGTTAAGGCAGGTGTTGGCCGTTCCCGGCACCCGAAGGGCAAAGCCGTTGGCATTGGGGACAAGCTCCCATTCATAATTGCCCTGACGCATCACTACACTGGACCCCGCAAGGGTGAGAACCTGGCTCAGTCCGGTGGAGCGGTTGTACAGCTTTACCCTGTAGGGGTTACCGCCGAAGGCCCACTGGTAGGTGAGCATTCCCAGCGTATCCACGCTCTGCACGGATATGGGATAATAGGGCTCGGACGGTGTCTTGCCAACCATGTATTCATTGCGGATGGTCATGTTATACCATCTGGCATCCGATTCAGAGGTAGTGAAGTCGAAGGGACCTATCCACTCTGCCTCATAATCTACGGTCGTGCTCTCCTCTACCATATAGGGATGGGTACCTATGGGGTTAACCATTACAAAGGCATTGCTCCATTGGGCAGGCGTCTCGGGCATATCGGCTCCGTAGGGTAGCTTACGTGTCTCGGAGGCTATGACCTGACCGTTGTACATCAGGTTCATGGTCACTGCCATCATGCTGGACTGGGCTATGAGGATGGCCTCGGTGGGATCAAAGTCTCCGGCCTCGGTAATCTTCCATCGGTCACCGTCATCAGGAGTGCTGTAGTTGTTGATGATAATGGTCTTGCTGTTATTGTTGAACCACTGTATAGCACCGGATGTGGTGAGGGTGCTCATCATATACAGGTAGTCGCCTTGGGGATGAGAGGTGTCAAAATAAATGGGCGAGCCCAACTCATCTACCCACTCTCCGTTGGAGACATTGCCGGTACGGAGGTATTTCTTCAGGTAAGGGCTGTACAGGTAGTTGTTACCCTCGATATTGATGATGGCAAACTGTTTCTCATAGTCATAGACAGTCCACCAAGCACTCTGTCCGGCCTCCAGACCCTTGTAGTCATAGCTCAGAATCAGGTCTCCCCGGGGGCAGGAGATGGTGTACAGCTTGTTGGCGGCAAACTCAACGGGCTCTACGGGCTCGGGCTTCGGGGGACGTACGTCATCCAGAATGTCCTGATAAATCTGTTTGGCGCGTGTCTGAATCCAGCCGGCGGCATCGCGGGCCTGCTGGGCATAGTCGGTGCGGTCACCCCACTTGTCGCGGTTCATGATGAAGGAGTTGCAGGCAAAGTCATAGTAGTCCTGACAGTACTCTACGAGTTCCTGAAGATCCTCCTCCAGGAACCGGGCCCACAGTTGCTTGTACAGCTGGCACATGGGCTCATAGTTCCAGCGGAGGTCCTGCAGGAACTGCCTGGCTTCAAAGTTGGGCATTTCAGTCCAGAAGTTACTGGTAGTATTATTCTTAAAGTAGTTACGTCCCTGCTCATAGCCGAATCCCCAGTCCAAGTCCCAAACGGGGCCCCAGATGTACTTACTGCTGTCTGCATCAAAGTTCTCGCGGTAGCAGAAGGTACTCTTGGGATGATAAAGCTCAAAGTTGCAGACCAGCTCGTTGACCATAAGGAAGCGTGAGAGTTGCTGGATATCCACGTACTGCGAGATGTCCTGACTTTTATTCAGGGTGCGCATAAAGTTGTTGAAGTCGCGCTGTATCTTAGTGAGTGTAAGGGTGGTGGTGCCTTCGGCGAATTCGGGCTCCTTGATGTTAATGGGCAGATTGTAGGGCTGCGAGCGGAACTTCTGCCCGTCGGGCTCGTCGTAATAGGAATCCAGCTCCAGCATGGCGGCGGCGGTCTCATCCGCCAGATCCACGCTGTTGTTGGCAAAGCCCACCTTCTCGGTAAAGTTGTAGCTGCCCCGGTACTCACCGTTGAGGTAGAGGTCCACGGGTACAATGTGGTTGGCGGCGGATGCCTTCATAAGGTTGGCGGCCTTCATGCCGATGGCATTTGCCATCAGCGAGCCGCCAATGCCGTTAGCCAGGAGGACCCAGTTCTTGCCCTTGGTCATGCCTAAGGGCTTCATGGAAGTCTCGAACCTGATGCGATAGGGCTTCTTGGCCCATCCCCAACTGCTGTTCCCCCTACCCTTGATCTGGACGTATGTCTCCTCCATGGAGGGGAAGATGCCCTGACCGTCAATGCGGATGGTGGCATCCTTGAAGTAGTCCTTGCTGGTTACGGCCTGCCCGTCGGCGGTATTGATGTATATAGCGGGTACCCGGGCCTGGTCAGTCAGCCAGTTCACGCTCACACGTACGATACGTCCGTAGGGGCGCTGGAAGTACTTGTTATCCTCCTCAGGGGTGAGGATGGTGTAGCCCTCGCGAGTGACGGTGTAATAGATGTCCTTGTCAAAGCGCAGACGGCTCTCCTTACTGGTCTGACGCTTGTAGCCCACATATACAGCCACATTGTCATCCGCAACCTGGAAGGACGGAGTCAGGCGCTTGCCGATGGCGGCAACGGTTACAAATACGGTATCGCCTGTAATCTGGCCCTCAGCATCGATGAAGAGCTGGTCATTGAACTTGTTGTTGAACTTGTATGACTGAAAGACGGGGAAGTCCGGTGTGTGCTCGCTGATGCTGTCCACGGTAGTGAGGGCGTAGGTGAACGAGGCACCGTAGGTAGTCTCCACCACCAGCTTGCCATCGGCCCGGGTGTAATCCTTCACCAGCTCCAGGGGATAAGCCTCCATCCTTCCGTTGGAGAGCCACACGTGCAAGGCCGGCGGGAAAGACGGTATATCCGGGGTAACGGGCCCCGGAGTCGGGGAATCGTCCTGTTTCCGGAAGGTATAGCGCTCATTGTCGCTGCTGCCGTTGCTGCCCTTGTATGTACCCAGCATATTGGTTCCGGCGCGCAGGTTCCAGTAATAATCCGTACTGATAGTACTCTGCACGCAGTAGGCGCCGTCACTGCCCTGGATGATATTCCAGTACTCTGACCCGTCACCCCACGGCTGGTCAGAAAGAGTCATATACTTATAGTACAAATCATCACGCCCGGTCGTAAAGACCAGCAACTGACCGGTAGCCTTGTTACGGAAGGTATATCCCTGCTCCGTATGGGTGATAACCCAGTAGGCATCCTCCGTCTTGTCCTGCGATCCCTCTACATAATATATATAAGGGTTTACGCCATGATAGGAACCAAGGCCCAGATAACCGTCCAGCTTGGTGCAGGAAATGGTGTATGTGCCGTCCTCAAGGACAGTATCGGCCAACACATTGCCAATGCATCCCAACAGGAATATAATCAGAAGG
>Ga0326511_10003282_pt1 | contig 13020 bp, 4 predicted proteins | sample 0_2496_0518_D_FD_203701 | JGI IMG/M metagenome (GOLD analysis project Ga0326511, IMG submission 203701) | Bovine rumen microbial communities from UC Davis, California, United States - 0_2496_0518 | ecosystem: Host-associated > Mammals > Digestive system > Stomach > Rumen | place: USA: California... | reverse complement strand
TAAAAGCAATTTATTTTGATGAAAACACAAGGGCTGATAACGGTACATCTCAGTTGGTTATATACGGCATTGCAAAACATGGACTTAAAGCTGGTGATTATGTTAACATATATAGAACAAACACAGATGATGATAATAACTCAACCACTGAATTAATTATTGCAAATGCTGAGGTCTCACAAGTTGCTGATGAATTTATATTTACAGTTTATTCTGATATAAGAATTAGCGATACATGGGTTGAAGTCGGTTCAGACGATGAGACAATTACGATAAGTGCAAGAACAGAAGGTGGAAAAGATAAGGTATATACAAGAGATACATTTGTAAAATCAATTTATCGTGATGAAAATTTCAATAAATATTATGTTATAAATGACAAATATATTAATTTGGATGAAACTGCACAACATATTTCATATAAAAAGGTTGTAAATGGGGTTGAATGTGACTATTATATCAGAATATTCACAAGAGTTCCAAATTTCAGATTTGCTAGTGGAGACACATCAACTAACTATGAGATAACAAAGAAAGATGATGATGGCCTTACTAAAATTGATAAATATAGTTCTTATGAATATGAATTTGAAAGTACTGTGTCTAGATTGGCATTTTCAAAGAACATCTATTCTGATGATATAGGAGAAATCGTGTTTACTGATGACATAAACGTGTCAAACCTTAAAGACAATCTAGGGAGACCATTGACAAAACTATATCTTACTATTATAAAAAATAATAGCGGTTATAAAGAGTGGTATGGGTTTGATTATGATAATTGGAATGAAAACGCAATAACAGGAAGCAATGTAGAGTTTTCTCATTGCTTTGGAAAAATAACATGCGGAATAGAAGCCTCAGATGAATCAATAAACGAAGATAATGTCAATTCAATAAAGAAATTGTCAAATAAAGGAGTTCCTTATGGATATGATATGACCCTTATAAACAACGAACGAGAATATGGGACTGAGAATGTATATTTAACACCAAATGAAGTGTCATATAAGCACGATAATTCGTTTTATGGGGACTTGTGTTGCTACGATTATTTCAACGCCTTAGAGACAAGTATTCAACCTATTTTGCATAGGTTTAACACAGCTCAAAGGGAGTCAAATGAAGCTGAGTCAAAGTTTTATTTCAAGCAATTCAACTATGATGAGATATATAGGGATGACTATGATACAGATTCAAGATTCTTGATTAAGACCAAAAGTGTCAACCAGTGCAATGACAAGCAAGAAGGCTATTATTATATGCCTCATTATGAAATACCTATAAGGTCTTTCGGCAAGCTACAATATATGCTTCCAGATTTATTGGATATAAGGTCAATTGTGTCAGTTAGTGATAAAGAAAAGAGAATACATTGCTTGCAATATCATCACCTACAACCAGGAGACAAAGCATTGCTTTATGACATAAACGCTAATAAGCATTATTTCTTGACAGCCCAATCCAATAAAGACATGAATGATAAGGTATTCTTCTGTACTGTAAGTGATGAGAAGGGAAATGAGGCTGCATACAAAATAGTAGATGCAAATGTAAACGATAAGAATGAAGATGCAGTTGACCCCAATGACGTGTATAGACTCTTCAAACTAGATAATATGAACATACCAGATTATGCCACACTGCTTAAGGACGGTACTTGTAGATATATATGGAGAGACGTGTTCAATAGTGGAATTGAAGGCGGTGACACAAGACTGGAAGAATATCCATTTACAAATGGTGCGTTCTATATTAATAAAAAGGTTGACCTCTATTTAAGAAGACAAGACCCTTATGGGGTATATGGAATGTATGCTGATGATGATATATTCGGAAATGAAATACTTATTGAAAACGAGAATAACTACATTGAAGACGAAAATATAACATGTTAAATTATTCTATAAAGCTAGGAGATAAATATCTTAAAAAAGATAAGGTCGTTTGGGGTGAGAAATATCTTTCTCCCGACCTTTCTTTTGTTACTGGCGTTACTAGTCAAGACTACCACCTTGATAAACTTACGCAAATAGAGGCTTCAATTAACGGAAAAGCAGACTTACTTAACATAGAATGCGAAAATGTTACAAGGGAAGGGTATATTGTAGTTAGAAACAAAAAATACCCTGAAGAAAATGGCATTGTTTGCGTTAACGGAAGATATTATGAAGTTAATGGCGATACTGAAATAGATAATTGGCTTATACGTAGCTATAGCGTAAAAGGAGAGCGTTTTTTACCTTCTACTAAAGTGGTGAAACTACCACCTAGCAAAACAATAGATACTATCTATTGGATTGAAAACGGTAAAGTCACTATAGATGGGAACGAATATTTCTTCGATAAGAATGAGTTAACTGAAAATGGTACTGGTGGACTTAAATATTTTGAAGACGGTGTAAGCCTTTCACCTAGTGAAGTAACAGATTGTAATGGAATAGAATACTATCCGTTTGAAGATAGTAGCGATTTCATTGGTGTCACTAAATTCAGACTGACAAAAGATGAAGATAGAGAATTTGAAGTTGATAATGTTACATTCATAAACCATTTCTTCTATATTTTCTATGATGAAAAATATTATCCAATTGAAATTAACAATAGCGGACAGTATGTTTGCAAAGTAGACGAAACATATCGTAATGTTGTTAAACTTGGGGAAGATGGGGCAGTTGTAGATAGTGTGGTCACAACTAGTGATGTGCTTAGCTATGAAGATTTGATAAATGATTCATATGCAGTTAGTCTTAGTAATGAATGCAATATTGTGGTTCAGAGTACCGTTCAGAATTCTAATAGCGGAAAGAAGATAGGCGTGTATCTTAGGGATTCATATGACATGGTTAGTGTCGGTGAATCAATAACCGCAAGAAGGAATAATTTTGGTGAAGGTCAAGACGTTGTTGTAGACAGTATAACAGATGGAAACAGACTTTTTGTTGTCTATGATGGCACTAGATATGATGTTATACCTGAGCTTATACAGACAGTTACCATAAACGGTGTTGAATATGAAATTAGAAGTAGAAGAGGAACTGACTGGTTTGTATACATTGACGGTGAATTAGTTCCAATGAAATATGAAAACAGAAAGCTTAAAAGATATGGCCTTATCTTAACCAATGGCTCTGAAACGCCAACTGAGGAAACATATAGCATTAATTCATATTCTGGCGTAACAATAGGTGGTAAGGAATATAGGGTGTCAGAGACTAGTGTTGGAACTAATAATATATATTCGATATCGTTTGAAAGCGGTATTGTTTATAAATTGATTGTAAAGGAAATAATAGGTAGTTCCCTTTTGGTCTGTGAGCCATTATTAAACGAAGAGGAGTATTGGAACAACACTGAGTTTGTTGATTATAAGATTAAAAGCATATCAGATGATTTAGTTCAGAATTTTACAGATTTTTCTTTCTTTAGGAAGAATCCATTGTTCGGTGATAGGGAAGTTTTACCGAATATGCCAGTAGGCTCTGAGTATTACCAAGATGTTTTAAACAACCTTATATTGTATGCAAACATAGGGTATATAACAATACCGTTAAAACTTGAGGCTGAAATTGCGTTAAACCATATGATTGATGACACAAGAGATGTTGATTTTGTGAAAGAAGAAACGCAAAAAGCTATTAACCCAATAGTTGATATGGAAAGGGATGTATATACCCCGAAATATATTGAAAACTCTGATGAATCGATTGATGAATACATTAAATATATTCCACCAAATGTTGATGGCGATGAAAACGATGAAGAAATATATGAGGAATTGCGACATTCTTATATAGGTTCTTTTACTGATTTTAAGCCAGTTACAGAAATACAGATTAACCCTCATTTCAGAACAAGAAACATGGAAAACTGGAAGATAAATGATGGGTATAATGACGTAAGTACATCTGGGAAGACAGATAGCTGGTTTATAACGGACTATGAGCCATACAAATCGATTATAAAAGAAGGGAAAAGAACTGAAGAACTTATAAATGTTCCAGATTTACTTGGACTATTGTATTTTACAAATATTGATGTATTTTATCAAAAGTCATCAGTTGCAAAATCATTCATGAGATTGTCATACTATGATAGCACCAACCCACAAATTCAGTCACTTCTTCATACATCAACTGTTTTTATGGATGAACATTCTATGTTCAAAAAATTCGTTGACAATTCAAAGAAAAATATATATGATTACATGCTTGCAGAAGAGCCTCGTTTAGAGGAACACACTGAAAATACAGATGAATTTGAAATACACCCTTCAATTCTTAATAAGGTGTCTGTCATGTCTGAATTTATAGGTATACATGATAAAAATAAAGCTAGAAGAACATCACAAGGTCAGTGTGCTGACGGAAATGATTGCTACGAATATACAGACGCTAAGCCAGAGGAAGAGAACAAGAGAATTAGTTCTAGATTCACAATAAAGAACAAATACGAGACAGATACATCATCTGAAGGTTTTTATTTGTATATTTTCAAGCAATATGCAGAAAATTTGCACCCAAAACCTATTTATATGAAAGTTGATTTCAACCATGCAAAGATAGGAAAAACAATACCATTTAACGTTCCTATGAAATGGGACAATGACGCAAGTGATTCACCATATGTGTACCCAACTGAAAGAATAACGCTTAGCGACGAAAAGGACACTAGTGACACTGGTGCAACATCAGACCTTGATTTGCTAAAGGAAGGAATACCATTATCATATGTATATGGCCAATCATACATTCCGTTATATGCAATGTATGATTTCAAGAATAAGGAGTATTCATATGTGTTTGATGACAGATATGCAGATGTTGACTTTGAAAACGGAAAAGTAAGACTTAATCTGTTTGAGCTTAAAATAAAAAACAACGAGGACGCTGATAACATAGAAAAGACAGCAGCAATTAATATTAACGAAAAGCAAATAAAAGCGCAATGAGAATTATACAAAAGCAGATATCACTAGAGTCAGTAACATCAAGATTGCCTGGTTTGTACCCTGCATATAAAGACGGTGAATTGTTTTTCTTTGATGAGGAGCATCTCAAAGCAAGAGGTTATGAATACCCCAATAACTGGGGTATGGTTCCAGTATTATTGTCGTTGAACCAAAAACCAAATTCAAGATTAGGGTGTAATGAATACAGTATTGTTTGTAATGGGGAATTTAAGATGTCATGGGAAACAATGAGTAAATGGTATCATTTCTTTACGGAATATTATCACTTGCTTAATGACTATGGTCATTGCGGTGTTATATATTCAAGCGCTGTTGACTATTATGAAAACGAATCTAGAGGAAAGTATGCCTACCAAATGATGTATGGAACAGAAAAGTCAACTTATGAAGAAATGGATAGGCTTCTTAAAGAAAGAGGTGGAGTAGTTGAAATTGAAGGCTCATATGATTGTCCTACTGCTGCAAAAGATAACGGATTTTATTGTTGGTTAAAAAAGAATATAATCTCAACATCAGAAACAGTCATTAGCAATGTAAATAGAATAAACAATGAAATCCATTACAATTTTGATGATTGTGAAAAAAAATTCATGAATAATTGTTTCATACCAACTATAGATGACGCAATTAATTTGCAAGTAACTATTGATGATATGGGTGAATTCGCTATATTTTGTAAAGAATATAAACTTGGTGAATCAGTATATGGCGATGTCATGTATAAGGATGGTAAAACCATTACTCTGTCAAAGGGGACTGGATATGTTTATGATGAGATATTCAAAGAAATGGTATTCAATGACACAGATTGGGAGGATTATACTGCATCTTACATTTCTGAAAATGCCGACAGTTTTGACACTAACTTCACATATTATGGATATAGAGCTGACGGTCAAAAGGTTACTGGAGACACTGAGGAGGCAGTAAAAAGCCAAATGTCATTGGCGTTCAATGTAAATGAAAAGAATGGTGTCATGATAAACGGTGATATATACCAAGTTCAAGCAGAAGAATATTTGTATTATCCTAAAATTAATGGTAAAAAATATCATGTATTTAGGGAAAAAGACACACAAACGCCATATACCTATTTCAATGGAAGAAAGATATATGCTTCTTTATCAACACATAATGTGATAGAATCGTGGTATAAATTCAGTTTTGCTGATAAATCGTTCCCAATAAAAAGAGATAGTAATACAATCCTTGAACAATATATAACATGTAACGGTGGTGAATATCCGCTAGATGGTGGAAAAGTCATAATAAACGGTATAACCTATATGTATGTAGACGGATATTTCAATTCTGATATAGGAATACTATATTACAAAGGAAATAAAGTTTACAGATGGTATGCTCTTGAAATGGAAGAAGTTACTGGATATACCGCAATACGAAATGATGAAGGCAAGATTGTAGCATTTAAGAAGCAAGAGGATGAGCCTATCATATATAATACTGGGCAAATCACTGGTTTTACAACATCAAAACTTGAAGCTCTTTGTTCTAAAAACGCATTAACAGACAATGCTGGATATATGTTGCCAGGAGTGTTCAATTTTGATACTACAGATACTGGAAAAACATATGCACAGCCACAAGAAGGAAAAGAGCTTGACCTTTTGTATGAAGTCGGAAATACTGCAAACATAATGCCGTATAAGAAAACGAAAACACTTGAGGAACTGCTTAGAGAAGCCCCAACTGAAGATAAAAAGGAAAACTATTTTATCGGTGATATAATAACAGGCATGTATTTCTATTACCTTGGAATCGATGATTCAAAAACTGGCTCAGAATGGCATGATTCTTCTTTACAAACCATTAATGGTATTACAAAACCAACTAGTACCATGCTAGTTAGTGAAAACATATTCTGTGACATTACATATTGTATTGGTGCAACGCTTATTAGGAAAGAAGGGGAAAAATACGATATTTATAATGATGGAAATCATGGCGTCACGTATATTGAAACAGTTGAATTTGAGAAAAAAAATGTTGAATATCATTTAAAACCTGAAGATGAAAAAGTCACTCCAATGCAGAAAAACAGTCCTGGATACCATTCTGTAAGCTATCCTGTTGTCTGTTATGTAATAAAGAAGAAGGAGGTTGAGATTGACGGTGAAACAAGATATGTTGACAATACAGCATATTTTATATCAGACAGTTTTAGTTGCAAAAACGGAGAAATTGAAACATATGAAAACGATTATGTTGACACAAACATAGCAGCTTTTCCAATTTTCAGACAAGAATATATGTTTGGAAGTTCAACAATGCAAAATGTTGATGCAAATATTTATATAGACAGAGGAATAAATGCTGCATTTGACAAACACATCAAACTTGGTGAGGTTACCTCAATGGAAGCATTGGAAAACTATTCCAACGGTTATTTTAAAATGATGGATAATTAATTAAAAACACAATATATTATGAGTATAGGGGCATATGGACAAACTATTCCAATGAATATACCAAATGTGGACATTCCTAATTTGGTTGACATATCATATACATACCATGAAAACAGAACTTTTGATTCGTTAACAAGCACTAATTTCAGAAAACTTGATGCTTCAGTGCTTACGCAAGCAATAAGAGACCAATCAGAAGGTGAAGTTGACCAATTTTTGGAAGGTATGTATAATTTAAGACTACCACTTAGCGAATTCAACAAAAAGGGTTTCTATACGGTTTATATAAAGCCTAAGGAAATAGAAGCTGTGATTGCTGATGTCAGCAGCCTTACGGCATTCCCTAATGTAAGGGGTATTGTGCTAGACAAAAATCAGATTAGAAATGCATATCTGCAATCAAAGGCACAAACCAATAATGAGCTTGTTGGCTATAGAGTCATCTTTTTGGATGATAATGGTGCTAGGCAACCATTCTATAGAATTATAACATCAATAAACAAATGTGAACCAGTTGTGAAGGCTCCGACTAGTTCAAGCGATAAATCATATACGTATAGATATGAGGATTCATCAAATTTGCTTTTTGCAACGCTTTCACCATCTTCTGCGCCTTCATTTAAAAGCAATACATTGCCTTATATCGGTAAGCCAACACAGAAGATATTGCTTGTAAATACGTTTTTCGAGCCTATACAGATTGATATTGAAATGACAACACATGACGCTGATACAATAAGCACAATGCTTGAAGGTAGTCAGACTAGGGATATTGATAACGGTCTTATAACAACGTTTAACGAGAAAAACGAGATTTATCACCAAGCAGAAACATATACCCTTAAAGATAAGGCCACTGGCGAACCTGTATTTGAGGTTAAGGAAAACAGAAATAATAACATAGATTTCAGTCAGACAATAGACGGTAATAGGTAATTATGTCACAATATATAAAATCACACAGCAACTATGTCTTAAAGAAAAAGCACCAAAACGTATCAGACGGTACGATTTGGGAGCGTGATATTACCACCATTGGTGGTGTAAACTATTTTGCACCTGGCCAAACACCAATATTCAATGATGGTAGCTTCATAATCACAGTAAGAAATGACAGTACTATTTCAAATCAATATAATAAAGGAAGTTGGAAAGATGGAAGTGCTGGAGATAACCCAACTGTGTGGACTCTACAGACAATAAGCGCAATAACATCTGATTTCGAAGACCAGAATGATACAAAAATAGTTTTAAGACAAGACTATTATGATTTCTGCGACTTCGCATACTATGGCTCATTGTCTGAACTTTTCAGAGCATCAATAACCGATATCATTGCAAGATTCCCTGGGGAACTATATTGCTCAAAAGATACTGTGTACTATACAAAGACATTCATTTCTGGCGGTAACAGAGTTGAACAAGATATACAGATTGGAAGTGATGGGTATATATATGAAGTAAAAAATCCATTTGGCATTGACTTGCATACCCAAAAGCTGCCAATAGGAAAAGACCCTTTTAAGTATTTCGCTGATGAAGGATTTAAGGAATATAAGTATAACGATAGTGAAATAACATCATGGAGTGCTAAGACTGAAAACGACTGTGCCCCTACTGGTAAACTGATTGCAACTATTACATTAAATGGCGATAAAATAATAAAAGCATATGCTGGCGTTAATGGTGCAGTGCATTACATGCATGATGGAAATCTTAATAAAGTCCATATAAGGCCAAAAGAAACCCATCTAGCACGTTTTTACAACGAGTGTGATAACTTTCAAAGGCTGTTGATGAATGACCAGACTACGCCAAAATATAAGGCCACATTCTCAGTCATATCAGAAGATGAATACGGTTATCATAGGGAGATGAGGTCATTTATATTCCCTACTAGTGATGGCGGTTATAACATAGATGCCACCTCATATGGATTTAATGCATATACCAATGAATTTGCTAGAATAGGTGAGTTTTACGATGAAAGATTCACAGACAACCTATGGCGTTCAATGACTCATGAATCCATAAAGAACTTTGACTGGACACACACACGTGACTACGTTTCTGGAGAAGAGGAAGAGTATGTTGCAGGAGGTGAAAGGATGCAAAAGGCTCTTAGGCTTTTTGCAAGGGAGTTCGATGAGGTGAAAATGTATATTGACAACATACCTAGTTTGAACAGAGTCACATATGACGGAAGAAATAATATACCAAATTATTTCTTAACAGACATATGTGAAGATGACGGTTGGGATGTCGTGCAAGTAATACCTTATAGCGCAACATCTTATAGCATATGTGGCCCAAATAAGTATATACAAAATACAAAGGAAACTGTAAAACCATATAACAGTGATATTAAAGAAAATGGTGTTGATTTAAAAAACGGGTACTTTATACCTTGTTGCGAAGAAGTTGGAAGCGCAATAAGCGAAGTTTTCTGTTCGTATGTTAATGAAGACGGTGAAGATAACGAAACATATAGAATAAAAGTTGCAGATGATAATGAAACAACTTTCTATGATGAATGTACTGATACTATCAAAAACAGAATTAAGACATATAGCGACTCTGGGAAAACATATACCTATATGGACGTTAATAATGAGTTCTTAAGGAGGCTTAAGCTTAACTCAAGATATATTTGGAGACATAAGGGTACGATTGAAGGAATCGAAATGATTCTTGCAATGTTCGGACTCAAAAGCAAAAGGTGGGTTGATTCACAAATATCATGCGATGTGGATAAAACAAAATGGGATTATGATATAACTGAATACACTAGATTCACAAGTGGATTAATAGACCCTTGGGATACATGTCATAATATGAATAAATATAATTGGGCAAATTCCACAAAATCAATAACATATGACTATAGAACTGTGTCAGCATATGACAGACAAGGCTCTACTGGAATCAATTATGTTTCATATCAAGGGCTACCAGTTGCATATGACGATAGAAATGGCACAAGATATTTGTATCCTAATTTCAATAAAATAGAACAATATGATGGTAATCCATATTTCCAAATGAATGGTGGGTGGCTGTCAAAGAAAATAATTAACACTTCTAGAACTAGTGCATATACTTTCCAATTCGATGTTGACAATGTACCAGTATATGATTTTAATGATAACATATACAAAGAAACATTAAGAAACATAAGAAGGGTGGAAAACCTTCATCAGCTTATTGCAATACCATCATCACAAGTTAAGAAGAATTCAATATGCTATGTTGAAGACTTAACCAAGAAAATGCTTATTGTAGATGGTGAGGCGTTTGATATAAAAAAGGATGCAAATAGCAAAGAGTTTATAACATTAACTAGAAACAATGGTATGATAAAAGTAGGTGATAAGTATTTCAACACTGAAATATCTGTATATGGAAGTGATGAACAGCTGCATACATATTATCTACCAGACAAACTTGATGGCTATCCTGTAAATGCTTATATTGTAAATAATTCTTTTAATTGCAGTAATGGCAATTATAGTGTAGATTTATACAGTATATTTAACCCTTCAACAGACACTAGTTACAGCAATTATTTTATATTAAGTGATGAGTCGTTTGCAAATAACATTGCAATAGGTGACAATAATGATGGGTGGAGAAGGCTAAAGAAAACAGATAAGACGTATAAAAAGATTAATACAATCTGGAACTACTATAAGGGAAACAACCCACATAGTGGGGGCTTGAATTATGATAACGGTGAGGAATACTATGAATATTTCAAGCACTTGTTCAAATATGCTTATGAAAATGACTTATTTGATGAAAGATGTTTTGATAACTATTATGTAGAAATAGCAGACATATACGATAATGCTGGGTTTAGTGCCATAAGTAATGATAACGCTGATACCAAGATACATTATTTCGGTAATTATAAAGATGTAAACGGTGGCGTTCATGAATATGACAATGGCAAATTTTTGCCTACTGATGATAATCCATATGAAACTAAACTTAAAATTGATTCTATTACAAATCAGATTATAAACAATAAGAGACTGACAATTAAATTCAATATGGGTAAGCCATACATGAATGAAGATGGGCAAGCAAAATTAAAGTTCATAGATGATATTGTTATGAATTATCTTACACAATTAATACCTTCAACAGCTATTGTAGATGTAGAGTATATATTTAATAATGAAAATTTCCCTACTAAAGCTGAAATAGAACGCTGTTGTTAAAATATAAATAATTAATATGGGATATAGTATATACGGAGCTGGAGCAACTAGTGATAATAGAATCATAGTAAAAGTAGCATGTGGAGAACCTGCTATTATACCTTATATTGTTAAATATGAGGGTGATGATTCATGTAATCCTGTTACAGAATTCTATAGCTACAAAAAAGAGGTTGACCCTATCACAACTTGTAATTGTGGCCAAAAACCAGCTGGCTCTTGTGATGATTGGGTAACAAAAAAAACTAAAGAAGGCTCATTTGATGGGGAGCATGACCTTAAAGTTTATTATGAAATAATTTCAGAAATAGATTGTCATGAAGACCCAAATTGCAAAACTGGGTGTACCATTGGAAATTATTGGGTAAAGAAAGGTGAGGGTAACAACATTACAGTTAATTATGAATTGTTTAAATTTAAAGATTGTAATACAATTACCAAAGAAATAAAAACTACCGCAACGCAATGTACTTCTGATATTATAGAAATTAACACTGACTGTGGAAAATTTTTTATTAACTATGAGTGTCAAACTGGTTGTACTGACCCAGGAAGCACCACAGTTAACATTAGGGGCATATCATTAAATCCAACTGCTGTTGAATATACTGGAGGGACAGTATATGCAACAATTAGTTATGAAATAATTGTAAAAGATGAAGAATGTAATGAAAAGAAAACTAGAGGTTCTTTTATTATATCAGTTGATGCCCCTAATTGTGATGATATATGCGATTGTGAAAATTCTTTAAGAATTGTCACTAGAGATGATGATGCCCCTAATGAACTCTGCTGTGTTGACCATAACATAGATGTAAACATAAGTAAAAATGATATATTAAGTAAGCTTGGTTTATCAGGAGATGACATTAAAGTGATATATAAAAACAAACAAATTGGTGAAAGCCTAACAGTTTCTATTTTGCAGAAAGCAGACCCAAATCCAGATTGTGATAAGGATTGCGATTACAAAACTACATATTGTGTGTTAGAAGAAGGAACTAAGCATACAATAGATGTTGGTTATGAAACTTATTGGGGGTCTAGAGATTGGAGTGGCAAAGGCCCAGTTCCACCTTATGGAGGTAGAGTTAAGGTTTCATTTGACTACCTTGCAACAGCAACCCCAATTGACTCAGAAGGAAGAGAAATAATTGGTGACAAAAAGTGCAAACCTTATGAATATAATGGAAGTGATTCTGTCATAATTGAAGTTCCACCTTGTGAGGAAATAGGAGAAGAAAGCACTCTTTATGGAACAATATTATATAAGGAAAGAACAGATGGTTGTCCTAATACAGAGCATGTAGTTGATGGTTCTGTAGAAGGAGAAGATATTATAATGAATAAAATCCTTTATTCTGTAAAACAAGCATGTACTGGTACTTGTGAACCT
>Ga0326511_10003281_pt1 | contig 13023 bp, 1 predicted proteins | sample 0_2496_0518_D_FD_203701 | JGI IMG/M metagenome (GOLD analysis project Ga0326511, IMG submission 203701) | Bovine rumen microbial communities from UC Davis, California, United States - 0_2496_0518 | ecosystem: Host-associated > Mammals > Digestive system > Stomach > Rumen | place: USA: California... | reverse complement strand
CTGCGTCTAAATAGAAAAAGGCGCTTTGCGAACGGGCGCGGCTCCCTGTGTCACATGTGCTATCTGTTTTTGCCTTTGATTGTTTGGTCGTTTCATCTCTTTTTTGTACCTTTGCAGCAAACTATCGAATGATGAAAACGTATCCATTACTGCAATCCCAACTCGGCGTGCTGCTACAGAGTATCCAGCACCCTGAGTCTACACAATACAACCTGCCCAACTACATCTTCATGCCCTTGTCGATGACGCGGGAGCGGATAGTTGGTGCAGTACAGAAGCTTGTCGAGTCGTTTCCCGAACTGCATACGCGGTTTGTGGTCGGTGAACAGGGCGAGATGCGTCAGTGGAGCGACATGTCGATGCCCATCCCCGTTGTCACCCGCAAGTGTTCGGAGGAGGAACTGCAGGCTTATCTCCGCGAGGGGTTTATACGTCCGTTCAACCTGTTTGGCACAGAACCACTTTTCCGTGTAGAAGTCATTGAGACCGAGGAGCGTCTCTGTCTGCTTTCTGATGGCCATCACGCCATCGTCGATGGTATGTCGTTTGCACCCATTCTGACTATGGCTTTTGCAAAGATCTTCGAAGGCGGCAGCATTGAGCCACAGCTCTACGGCCTGTATCAGGCTGCCGAGGACGAGGCGGCGGCGTTTGCTACGGAGGCCTACCAGCGCGCCAAGGACTACTACGCCAAGAAGTTCGCCGGACTGGAGATGACCACGCTGAGCCACAGCCCGTATGGAACTATGGGAACCATGGGACGCCACACAGCCACCGTCAGCCGCCAAGCGTGCGACGACTGGTGCCACGAGCATGGCGTACAGGTGAACCTGCTGTTTCAGGCTGCTTTCAGCCACGTTCTCTCCGTCCTTACGCTTCAGCAGCAGGTGGTCTATGCCGCTATCAACCATGGACGTATGGATAAACGGCTACGTAACAGTATAGGTATGTTTGTCAAGTCAGTTCCCATTCTGGTCGATGCAGACCCCACGCTGCGTGTTGTCGATTTCGTGAAAAGCCTGCGTGGCGAGCTGATGAGCACCATCCGCTACGGCATTTACCCCTTCACCCATTTCTGCTCCGACCTTGGCATGAAGCCTGGCATCATCTTCAACTTCATGGCATTGACCGACATGGAGGAGTATGTCATGCTCAGCACCGGCAATATGAGTGCCGTGCAGCCCGTCAGAAAGGAGATTGACTCCGACATTAGCGTCGATATCTATCTGCGGGGCGACAACTACGAAATCCGTGTGCAGTCGAGTCTGGCCATGAATGATGAGGCAACCCTGCAGAGGGTGGCTGAAGCCATCAGGGTGGCCGTTTGCAACATGATGGATCACCCCGAGCTGATGCTCGGGGAACTTGACATCGTCAGCGACGAGGAGCGCGACGCCCTTATACAATTAGGTACGGGCGGACATCTGGACATCGACCCGCAGATGACCTTTGTGAAGGCGTTCGAGCAGCGGGCTAGTCTGCAGCCCGACCGTCTGGCTGTGGCCGACGCCAACGATAGTCTGACCTACGGTGAACTATCGCGCCGTTCCAACATACTGGCACACCGGCTGATAGCGTGTGGCGTCAAGCCCGGCGACTTCGTGGCCGTCATGCTCGACCGTACCATTGCGTTCCCGCTGGCCGTCATTGCCATCCACAAGGCAGGTGCCGCCTATGTCCCCATTGACTTGGAATATCCCGAGGAGCGCAAGCAATACATGCTCGACCACAGTCAGGCAAAACTGGTCATCGACAGCCAGTTCATGGCAGAGACCGACTTCGCTGTCGGCGGTTCCCCCGCCGACCCCATTGACCTCTCCACCCCCAACGGACTGGCCTACATGATATACACCTCGGGGTCGACGGGCCGTCCCAAAGGTGTGATGATACGTCAGGCAAATTTGTGGAACTTCATCCAGAACTTTAGCCACGTCACCCGCATGACTGCCGACGACCGGGTGGCTGCCCACCGTTCGTTCTCGTTCGACGCCCATCTGAAAGACCTGTACTCCGTCCTGACGAAGGGTGGTTCCCTCCATATCATGCCTGAGCACATACGCCGCGACCTCCATGCCATCCGTCAGTTCATCATCGACAACCGGATTACTGTAGCCGGTTTCACCACCACGTTGGGAATGCTCGTGCTTGACACCTTCGACGACCTGCCCATACGCCTCCTGAACGTAGGCGGCGAGCGGCTGCACGATGTGTATAGTGACCATATCGTCATTGTTAACTGCTACGGACCTACCGAGTGTACGGATGATATCTTCTTCTACAGGATAGAGCCTGGTGAACGTCTCCACAATGTTCCGATAGGGCGCCCGGTGGCCAACGGCCATTGTTTCCTCGTCGACACGCAGGGACGTCTTGTACCCCGCGGTGCCGTCGGCGAGCTGTGCTTTGCCGGTGTTCAGGTGGCTAGTGGCTACTGGCGGCAGCCCGAGCTGACGGCCGAGAAGTTCACCGATTGCCCCTTCTTTGCCGAGCAAAGCGGCAGAGCCGAGCGCATCCATCATCCATCATCCATCACACCCCTGAAGATGTACCATACTGGTGACCTGTGCCGTTGGAATGCAGACGGATTGATGGAGTATGTCGGACGTAAAGATGACCAAGTGAAGCTGCGCGGCTTCCGCATAGAATTCGGAGAGGTGGAAAGCCGGGCCGCTCACTTCGATGGAATCAGTCAGGCCGTGGCTGTCGTCAAGGAAGTGGCAGGCAGTGATACCCTTTGCCTTTACTATACGTCAGATGATTCGAATACGACCGTCAATGCCGATGAACTGCGCCGTTTCATGGCCCAGACGTTGGCAGATTATATGGTACCGGCAGCCTACATGCAGTTAGAAACACTGCCTCTGACACCGAGCGGCAAGGTTGACCGCCGACGGTTGCCCGTCCCTTCACTATTGCAGGAAGATGTCGTGGCACCCGCCTCTGAGCTGGAGCAGCAGCTGTTCGACATCGTAGCCCGGCAGTTAGGAACTGAGGCTTTCGGCGTAACCACCGACTTGGTGACAATCGGTATGTCGTCGCTAGATGCCATGCGTCTCAGCCTGGCCATCAGCCAGCAGACAGGACTACAGGTTTCCGTGAGCGAGTTGCTGGAGCATCCTACGATACGGTATATGGCAGAGACGGCACTCCGCCCGCAAATAGATGCAGACATCGACCTCGCGACCTTCCATCGTGAGCAGGACAGCTACCCGCTGACCGAGAACCAGCGTGGCATCTATATCGACTGGGAACTGAACCGCAATACGACACAATACAACGTACCCGTGGCCGTCTGCCTCGGACAGCAGGATGCCGATGGGCTGGCCGAAATCCTCCGGCAGGTGGTCGATGCACATAGTTACATCAAGACCCGTCTGGCACGCCACGAAGGCAATGTGGTGCAGCTGCGTCGCGACAATGCCCCTGTTCAGGTATCGGTCACCCGTCTCGACAGCGAGCCTGGCAGCGAGTTCTTCCAGCAGCGCGTGCGGCCCTTTGACCTCTTTAACGATGATCTGTACCGGTTGGAAATCTACACCTACGGAGGCTGCACCTGGCTATTCAGGGACATTCACCACATCGTGAGCGACGGTCTTTCAAGTGCCATCTTCTTCCGCGACATGCTGGCCGCCTGCCAGGGAACAAAGCCACAGGCAGAGACGGTGACGGCTTTCGACTTTGCCCTTTACGAACAACAACTTAGCAGCACCAGTCGCTATGACGAGGCGCGCGACTACTTCGACAACCTGCTGGCTGGAACAGAGGTTGCCTCTTACCCACGTTCTTCCAACGGTTCCAAACATGAGTCGCAGACAGTCACTGCCAGCATCAACGACAGTGAGGCTGTTCGCAAGGCATGCCGCCGCATAGGTATCACCCCCAACTCCTACTTCCAGACCGTAGTGGCTCAGGTGCTGCACAGTGTGACACGTCAGCAGCGGCTGATGCTGGCTACCGTCAGCAACGGACGTTCGCTGGCACAGACGCAGAACATCGTGGGTATGTTCGTCAAGACCCTGCCCATGGTGTCGGAAATCGCTTCAGACGGTACGACCTTTGCCTCCGCAGCCCAGAGCATGCATCGCCAGAGCATCGAGAACTCGAGCCGCGATTTCTATCCGCTGACTGAAATGGTAGAGCGCCATGGACTGCGGCCGGAAATACTCTATGTCTTCGAAAGTGGCATCTACGACAATGTGGCAGCGCCTTTCAGTTCCGACACCGACGTGATTGTGCCCAGACTCGACACACAGAAGCTGCCTATCGAAGTGATGGTCAATACTGACCAGGAGGGAAACTACACCATACAGTTAAACTACGACGCGGCCCTGTACTCACGGTCATCCATGGAAGCATTGGCTGGTGCGCTGACGGCATACGCCGCACATGCTGTGCAAGACGGAATACTGCTCAGTCACATAGAACTGACCACCTCCGACGAGCGCGCTGCACTTGTGGAACTTGGTGCCGGCAAGCACCTCGACGTCAATCCGCAGACGACCTTTGTGAAGGCTTTTGAGGCGTGTGCCAGTAAGAACCCTGACTGTCTGGCCGTGGCCGATGCCACAGACAGCCTGACCTACGGTGAACTGTCACGCCGTTCCGACGTGTTAGCACACCGGCTGATAGAGCGTGGCGTCAAGCCCGGTGACTTCGTGGCCATCATGCTCGACCGCACCATCGATTTCCCACTGGCCGTCATTGCCATCCACAAGGCCGGTGCCGCCTACGTGCCAATAGATTTGGAGTACCCCGAGGAGCGTCAGCAGTACATGCTCAGCGACTGTCGGGCAACGGTGGTCGTCGACAGCCAATTCATAGCAGATGCCGACTTCGCTGTCGGCGGTTCCCCCGCCGACGCCATCGACCTCTCCTCTCCCGACGGCCTCGCCTACATGATCTACACATCAGGCTCCACAGGCCGCCCCAAGGGTGCCATGATTCATCAGGCTGGGCTCTGGAACTTCATCAATGCCGTCATCGACATGGAGCACCTGACGGCCGACGACCGCATCAGCGCCCATCGTTCCTTCTCGTTCGATGCTCATATTGAGGATATGTTCCCTGTCCTGACTATAGGCGGTTCAGTCCACATCATGCCCGAAAGCATCAGGCTTGACTTGGCAGCCATCCGCGACTTCCTGTTTGAGCACCGTATTACTGGCGGTGGATATGCCACACCTATTGCCACCTTATTACTTAATACATACAAAGACCTGCCCGTCCGGTTCATGACTGCCGGTGGTGAGAAGCTGGCTGGCGTCTACAGCGACCATATCGAGATTATCAATGTGTATGGCCCGACGGAATGTACGGACGACACGTCATATTATAGAATTCAGCCCGGCTGCCGGGTCAGCAACATTCCTATCGGGCAGACTATTGCCAACTGCCATCATTTCATCATTGACACCGAGGGACGGCTTGTGCCCCGTGGTGCAGAAGGCGAACTATGTTTTGCTGGCGTACAAGTGGGAAATGGCTATTGGCAGCAGCCGGAACTGACGGCGGAGAAGTTCATCCCCTGCCCCTTCCTCTCGCCAGCCAATTATCAATTATCCATTGTCCATTGTCAATTGCCAAAAATGTACCGTACTGGCGACCTGTGCCGCTGGAACGAAGAAGGCCTGCTTGAGTTCATTGACCGTATTGACAGCCAAGTGAAGCTACGTGGCTATCGCATAGAACTGGGTGAGATTGAAAGTTGTGCCTCCAAGTTCGAGGGCATCAGCCAGGCGGTGGCCGTCATCCGACCCATTGGGGGCACAGATACGCTGTGCCTCTATTATACAGCTGACCAGGGAGCGACGGTCGATGCCAATGAACTACGTCAGTTCTTGAGTCGCACATTAACTGAATACATGTTACCTGCTGTTTATATGCAGACCGACGAGCTACCACTGACACCAAACGGAAAAATTGACCGTCGACGCCTGCCGGAGCCAACCATTGCCGCCCAAAAGGAATACGTAGCTCCTGCCAACAAGACAGAGGAGGTCATTGCGCGTCTGTTGGGCAACGTGCTGTCATGGCACAACCCCGTCAGCATGCTCGACAACTTCTTTTCCATGGGTGGCGACTCCATCAAACTGATACACTTGGTGAGTCTGCTCTACAATGAAGGTTATACAGCTCAGGTGAGCGTTCTGATGGGATGCAACACCGTGCGCGACATGGCCCGCACATTGGTCAGCAGCAGCGACGGCCCTGCCATCGCCCAGGAACCCGTGACGGGAACCATCACGCCGAGCGCCTTCCAGCGACGTTTCCTCAGCTGGCAGCTCGCACAGCCTGGCCGGTTCGTCCAGTCGATGGTGCTCCGCACTTCAAAATCCATCGACCCAGAACTGCTGCAGCAGGCGCTACAGGCTTTGGCCGTGCATCACGACATGTTGCGCGCCACCGTTGTCGGCAGCTCCATCGTGATACGCCCCACAACCGACGAACATTTGTTCGCTCTCGACGAGGACACACCAAAACCCATTGATCTGGAGCACGGCCCCATCCTACGAGTTGTGCTGCAGCATGCCGCCGACGGTGACCGTCTGCTGATGGTCTGTCATCATATTGCCGTCGACGGCGTGTCGTGGCGTATCCTGGCCGACGACCTCCACACGGCAATGACTCAGCTTGAACAGGGACAGGCGATCGTCCTGCCGAAGAAGACCCACTCGTTCGCCTACTGGACAGATACTGTCAGCCGATACCGCGACAGCTATCAGCTGCTGGCGGAGAAGCCCTACTGGCAACAAGTACAAGAGCGGATGGAAAGCATGAAGCTTACCACCACTGGTAGCATGCAGACACGACACCTGACGGTGACTTTCGAGGGCGAGCCGCTGAAGCAGCTTCTTACCCAGTCGGCTAAGGCATACAACACGGAAATCAACGATCTGTTGCTGACTGCCCTCAGCCAGTCGTACTACCGACTGACGGGCAACAACGCCCTGACCATACAGATGGAGGGTCACGGCCGCGAGCCACTCCACGAGCCAGTAGTCACCAACCGAACGGTAGGTTGGTTCACCTCTTTCTATCCTGTCATCATACTAGGAATCAGCGGCGACATCCGCCACGATGTGCGTAATGTTAAGGAACTGTTGCGCACCGTACCCAATAAGGGTATCGGCTATAGCATCCTACAATACATGGAATCGCACGAGGGAGACACCATGCTCCGCACCGACCTGACACCGCTCGTGGGCTTCAACTATCTGGGCGAGGCCAAGACAATGGATCATGGGCAATGGACAATGGATCATGGACAAGTGCCCCTGCCTTCCGTCGACATCAACTGTGGCGTCGTGGACGGACGTTTTGTGGCCCGTTTCCAATATGACACGGCGTGCTGGACTGACGAAAAGGCCCAGCAACTTGCCGACGGCTTCGTTGACAGCCTCGCCCAAGTGGCAGAGCACACGGCACATATCACCGAGACGGAGCCAACCGCCTCTGACTTCGGAGCTATCGGATGGACCGAACAGCAGTTCCAAACCGTCGTCAGCCACTTCGCTGACAGAGACGAGACGTTGCAACGCGTCTATCCGCTCACCCCCATGCAGGAAGGTATGCTGATTACCTATCTTTCCGACCGTGACACGACGGCATACCGTCTGCTGTTCCGTCTGTCTGTGTCGACACTTCCCACCGAGGGAGTGCTGCGACATACCCTCGACTACCTTGCCGCCAAGCACGAAGTGCTGCGCACAGCCATCCTCTACGACGGCGTGCCCCAGCCCTGCCAGGCCATTGTCAGCCGACAACTGGGTCTGGAGATGCTCGACTTGACAAGCGAGTCCGACATTGACGCTGCCGCCGCACGTCTTCATCAGGAGCAGCTCCACCGTCCGTTCAGTCTGACCGACGACCCCTTATTCCGTCTGGTTTGCATGAAGACTGGCGACAATAGCTGCCAGCTCTTAATATTCATGCACCATATCATCATCGACGGATGGTGTCTCCCCATTATCTTCAGCGACTTCTTGAAGAAGATGGAAGCCGAAGTCGACGGCAGGCCGCTCTCTCCTCTTTCCTCTCTCCTCTCTCCTCTCTCCTCTCATCCCTACGAGACCTTTGTCCGCCAGTTGCTGCGCCGCGACTGCAAAGCCGGTCTGGCCTACTGGAAGAACTTGCTGGCTGACTACGACACACGCGCCGCTATTCCGTCCTACGAGAAGCCTTCAGGAATAGAGGCAAGGCCATTCATCAGGCAAACGCTCAGCAAGACGCTGACCACTGAGCTACGCCAATTGGCGGCTAAGACGGGTGTCACGCTGAATACCGTCATGGAACTGGGCTGGGGTCTGTTGCTCCAATCGTTCTGCCGGACTGACGATGTCGTATTCCTCCGTGTGGTATCTGGTCGTGATAATAGCGAAAGCGATAACAGCCGACTTATTGGACTGTTCATCAACAGCGTGCCTGTCAGGGTGCATACCATAGGGACAGAAATTGTTGCCCAGTCGCTGCAAGCCCATCAGGAACAAGCTGTGCAATCTGCCGCCTACGACTACTGTCCGCTGTCAGAGATACTATCGCAAAGCGAACTCGGTTCGTCGTTGTTCCAGTCGGTGATGGCTTTCGAGAACTATCCTATCGATGATCTGTGGGCAGCCAACCCCAAATGGGATATCCAGCCCGTCCAGATTGAGGAAGAGGCATTCGGTGAGCTATCCATCGCCATCAGTCCTGAACGGGAGGGAACGCTTCGGCTGACCTTCACCTACGACACATCGCTCTATGGCGAACAGCAGATGCGACAGATTGCCGACACCTTCGAGACCATCGTCACGAATATGGCGACGATGTCCGAGAGGCCAATAAGCCAACTGCCCCTGATGACCGAGGAAGCCCAAGCAGCATTGGTAGAACTCGGCCGTGGCGAGCGACTTGATTTCGACCAAAGCGACACACTGGTGAGCCTGTTCCGTCGACAGGCGGCAGCCACGCCCGATGCTACTGCCGTTGTCTTCGGTGACCGCCGGATGACCTACCGCGAGATAGACGAAATGACCGACCGCATAGCGACACACCTTATTAGTAAATATAAGGTGCAGCCGGAGGAAGCCGTCGGTGTGATGATCGACCGTTCCGAGCTGATGGTGGTCTACCCGCTGGCCATCATGAAGGCGGGAGCCGCCTATATGCCACTCGATTTCCATTTCCCCGCCGAACGTCTGCAATTTATGTGCGATGACGCCGGCGTGCGGTTGATTCTCACAGACGAGCAACGTGTCAGCGAGGGCATGCCCGACTTCCGCGGCGAAGTGTGGACAATAGATAATGACCAATTGCCAATTCATAATTCTATATTATCCATTGCTCCTAATCAGCTCGCTGTCATCCTCTATACTTCAGGTTCAACGGGCAAACCGAAGGGTGTGGCATTGGAACACCACGGCATTGTGAACTTCTGCCACTGGTACGTCAAGGAGTTCCGCATGACAGCGGCTGACCATGCCCTGGGTTACGCCAACTTCGGATTTGATGCCCACATGATGGATATATACCCTGCACTGACGGTGGGAGCCTCCGTCTATATCATATCCAGCGAGATGCGCATGGATGTAATGGCCATGAACCGCTACATGGAAGCGAACGCTATCAATATCGCCTTCATGACCACGCAGGTAGGCACGATGTTCGCCACGGTCGTCGGCAACAAGTCGCTGCGCCTGCTGTCGACAGGCGGTGAGAAACTGATGCCGCTTAAGAAGCCGACATTTGACTTCTATAATGGCTATGGCCCGACGGAGTGTACCATTTACTCCACCTTCTACAAGATTACCAGCGACTATGACTCGTCGCTCATCGGGCGGCCGTTGGATAATTACCAGTTGTATGTGGTCGACACCAACCTGCGCCTGATTCCCAAGGGTGCAGCGGGCGAGCTGGTGGTGGCAGGCGAAGGCGTCGGCCGCGGCTACCTGCACCCATCAGAGAACGATGCGGACAAATTCACGACGCTGTTCGGAGAGCGTTGCTACCGCACGGGTGACCTGGTGCGCTGGAGCGATGACAATATAGAGTTCCTGGGCCGTATCGACGGTCAGGTGAAGCTGCGCGGCCTGCGCATCGAGATGGGCGAGATTGAGACCCGCGCCTCGAGGTATGAGGGCATCCGTCAGGTGGTCGCCGCCGTCACGAAGATCGGTGGCGCGGAGAACCTCTGCCTGTATTATACCGTGTCCGATGGATGTGCCGTCGACAGGGATGCCCTAAAGGCCTTCCTCGCCGAGACGCTGACCGACTACATGGTGCCGACGGCCTACGTGCAGATGGACGAGATGCCGCTCACACCCAATGGCAAAGTTGACCGCCGACGGCTGCCTGCTGTCGACGACAGTCTGCTGCATGCCGATTATGTAGCGCCGGAAAGCGAACTGGAAAAGCTGATAGTCAGCGGCTTTGAAGAGGTGCTGAATCAGGAGAGGATCAGTGTGAACGACGATTTTGTGCGTCTTGGTGGCGACTCGTTGGATGCCCTCAAGCTCGTCTTTTCCCTGGGCGAACGGGGCATCACGGTGGCCGATGTCTTGAGTCTGCGTACGCCCGCTGCCATTGCACGAAATGCGAAGCGCATGACGGTCAATCTGGATCAGTACACGATAGAGAGCGGATGCCCGCTGAACAATTCGCAGATGTTCATCTACACCGACATCGTCAAGTTCGGTAAATATGATTCCTACCTGGTACCCTTAGTTGTTCCCATTGACAGGAAATACAGCGACGAGCAGATCAGGCGTGCGTTGGACGTCATGTTTGCTGCACACCCCGTGCTGACCATGCATGTGGCGCTGAGGGATGGCGTGCCGTATATGGAGAAGGGTGACAAGCCGGCTGTGATGAAAGGGTCGCCGAACCCGCTGAAGATACTGAGGCTGCTGACATCGGGCTTCGACCTGTACTGCAGTTTGTCGAGACATGTCATCGTGAGAATAGTGGGCCGATGCTATCTGGTGTCGGTCGTCCACCACCTGATTTTCGACGCTGTATCCATCAATGTCTTCTGTCGGCACTTCCAGCGTGCGCTGGAGGGTGAATCGCTGGGGTTTGTCGACGACCATTTCCTGAAGGTCTCAGCCTTCCATCAGGAGGTGAAAACCACGGAGCAGTATGCTGAGACGGACAAGTATATCCGCGCGATGCTGAGCAACCTGAGCGAAGCCAACTTCTACAGAAACGTCGGAAAGCATGGCCGACCGGGCTACCACAAGCGTGAGCTGGGCGTTGACCGTGAGCAGGTGAACAGGTTTACCAGCCACTTCGGCATCAATAAGAACATCCTGTTTACGGCGGCTATGGCCATGACCATGTCCAAGCTGGCAGGTAGCGACGATGTGGCTTTCGGTTTCCTCGACAACGGCCGCGACCGGTTCAACAACTTTGAGGATATCGGCCTGTATATCAACGGTATGCCGATTGTGATTCATGTAAACCATCACGACATGCAAGCGTTCCTCGACCATCTGAGCGACGTCTATTATAAGCTGAGCCAGAACGCGTTCTTCCCCTTTGCCTCATTGGTGCAGGAATTCAACATCGCGCCCATCATCTTGTTCCAGTTCTTCCCCGACTGGATTACGGAGGATGGGATACATAACCATCTGCCACAGAACGAGACGCTGGTCAACGCTGTTCTCTCCACGCAAAAGGATTTTATGGTCGAGGCGCTGGTGGACGTCGTTGAAACGGGAAACAGCTATTCCATAAGAATCGCTTATTCCGGCTATTATTCCAGGAAGATGATGAAAGCGCTGGCCAAAACGTATCACGAAACTATCCAGCAGATGTTGAGGATTGAAGATTGAGGATTGAAGATTGACCGTATGAGAGAGGTCTTGAGTGAAGTGCTTGCCGTGATGAAGGGCAACAAGATGCGCATCGCGCTGACGGGATTTTCCATCGCCTGGGGAATCTTCATCTTCATTGTGCTCATCAGCGCGGGGCGCGGACTCCTCAACGGCATGAGGCTCAACTTCAGGACTTACAATGTCGGCATCGTGACGCTTTATCCTCGCGAGACGTCACAACCCTTCGAGGGACAAAGCAAGGGGCGGGCCATCCGGCTCTACGAAGCGGATGCCGCCGCCCTGGACAGCGTGTTCGGCGATACCGTGGTGCAGGTCATTCCCGTGGTGAGCCACACGGTACAGGCGCGCCGCGGCAAGGAATATACCAATACGGTGGTCGACGGCTATACGCCCGGCTACGCTGTGGCTCCCAACACGTATATCGTGGAAGGTCGCGACATCAACGACCTCGACATACGGATGCAGCGCAAGGTGTGCGTCATTCCCAACAGCCTGCGAAACGCTTTCTTCAGGGACGACACCCAATCGGCTGTAGGCAATAGGTTGCAGTTGGACGGCATCAATTTCCAGATTGTCGGCATCTATGAACCCGCGCTGCAGTCGAATCCCACACGAGTCATCGTGGCGCCGCTGAGCACCGTCAAGCGGATATGGTGCCCTGAGGGCGAACTGAGCCGTCTCAGCCTGCAGACGGACCATCTGACGACGGCAGCGCTGAACAAGCAGTTCAACGACCATCTTCTCCACTGTCTGAGCACCCGAAAGGGCTTCGCTCCGACCGACAAACATGCGATCAAGATCAAAAACCGCTATGAGCTGCCTGTGCTGGTCAGCAACACGATGACGGCCATCTCCCTCTTTGTCCTCATCGTAGGCTTAGCCACGCTCCTCTCTGGCATTACCGGTGTGTCGAACATCATGCACATCGCCGTCAGGGAGCGGACGCAGGAGTTGGGCATCCGACGGGCGATGGGTGCAAAGGCGCACCAGATTGTGGTACTGGTGCTGGTGGAGTCGGTCATCATCTGCCTCCTGTTCGGCTATGTCGGCATGTTCCTGGGCATTGAGCTGATGGAACTGGTGGCAAAAGTCGTCAGCCTGACAGGCTATAGCGAAATATTCAATAATCCCACCGTCAGCCTGACCTACGTGCTGGCCGTCACCGGCATCATGGTGGTGGCAGGCCTCGTGGCGGGCTATGTCCCAGCCA
>Ga0326511_10003280_pt1 | contig 13024 bp, 10 predicted proteins | sample 0_2496_0518_D_FD_203701 | JGI IMG/M metagenome (GOLD analysis project Ga0326511, IMG submission 203701) | Bovine rumen microbial communities from UC Davis, California, United States - 0_2496_0518 | ecosystem: Host-associated > Mammals > Digestive system > Stomach > Rumen | place: USA... | reverse complement strand
GTCGGCCGTCTCCTGGTTGCTCTCGCTTTCCAGGATTTCAACGATCTTTGTCGGCTCGCCGATGAGTACCGTTATCAGTCCTTCAAGCACGCCGAAGTTTGCCTTGTCGCGAAGCATCCGCTTCACTGCCCAGTCGAAACTAATGATCCTCTTGTCGTCGTTCATGTTCGTAATGATTGGTTTTACGTTGCAAAAATAATACTTTTCTGTGAGACGGCAAAGGAAAACGCGAAAAAATGCTGCGTTTTTGAGTAGTAAAATTTGGAGGTTATATAATATGTTTGTATCTTTGTCCCCGCATTGTGACAAGAAAGGTGAAAGAATGAATAGTTTCATGAATCATCGTCAAGGTAGCGGACTCCAAAAATAATCAATAAAACCGCCCCCTGATCAAAAATATCGTCTAAAGAGGTCGGAAAATAATCCAACCTGTAATTGTCAACGCCATTTTGGACGATTTTATTATCTTCTTGGCCGATAGTTTCACGATATTCCATAACTATTGTGTACCTTTGCAACAGATTTTTACCAGATTGCCAAATCCGAATAAACTCAATACTCCAATAATAACAATGAAAAAAGTATTTACTACAATTATCCTTGCCCTAACCTTCTGCCTTCAGATGAATGCGCAGAAATCCGTCTATATCCCCAATGAATGGAAGAATCCCTGGCCCAGCGACTCGTTGCTCTACAAGGAGAGCGACCCCGACAACAAATATACATGGTCGAAATCGCGAAGCGTGGAGAGCGACAACGTCATCGTGTTCTGGGACAAGGGCTACGGCAGCAAGAAGCCCTCAGAGTCGCCCTCGGCCTACCGCGTCGACGAGCAGGACTTGCTAAAGAAGTGCGAAGCTTTTTACGATTTGGAGATTAACAAGCTGGGCTTCGTCGACGCTACGAAGTCGAACCTCAGCAAATACAAAGTCATGGTGTTGCTTAACCACACCACCGACTGGGTGTGCTATGGTGGCGGATATGACTATCAGGTCAGTGCCCTATGGTTGGGCCCGTCGGCCTGCAAGCCCGTAGGCCACTCGGTAGCTCATGAGGTGGGGCACTCGTTCCAATACATGTGTTTTTCCGAGCACAGCGGCCATCGTGACTCCGATACCGATAACACAGGTTTCCACCTTGCCTGCGGCAATGGACAGGCCATCTGGGAGCAGACAGCCCAGTGGCAGGCGGCACAGTCCTATCCCAGCGAGATGTTCAACCAGAGCATCTCGGTGTTCCGCAAGTCACATAACTACGCCTTCTCCCACGAGTGGCATCGCTATCAGTCCTATTGGTTCCACTACTTCCTGTGCCAGTACTACAACGACCTGACCACCGTCGCTCAGGTGTGGAACCAACCCATGACAGGGCAGAGCCGGGGCAATGGCAGCGACTTCAATCAGGCGCTGATGAAGCTCAAGGGGCTCGACGCCAAGGGACTGTTCCGACTCTACTACGACTATGCCGCACGCTGTGCCACATGGGACCTTGACGCCTGTCGTGAGTACGGCCAGTCCTATGTCGGCGACTTCGACTACCGCTGCGTAGCTTTGGGCGATACCGCCTGGCAGGTGGCCTTGGCCTCAGTGCCCCAAGCTTCAGGATTCAACGTGATTCCTTTAGAGGTGCCAGATGCCGGCACTACGGTGACCACCCGTTTCACGGCACTGACAGCCGGTTCGAAGTTGGCACAGGGTGATCCTGCCGAGATGATGACGGGCGAGACACAATGGGGCCGTACCAGTCGTACTACCTACCTGCGACCCACCAATGCCACCAAGCGTGGCTTCCGTCTGGGCTATGTCGCCCTGCTGGCCGACGGCACCCGTCAGTACGTTCAGCAGGACACCATCTTCTGCCAAGGAAACCAGGAAATCACCTGTGAGGTCAGCATGACCGTGCCGCAGGACACCCGTCAGCTATGGCTCATCGTGGTGCCTGCGCCCACTTCGTATGTTGCCCATAAGTGGGACGAGAAGATTACGGGCGACGACCAGTGGCCCTACCGTTTCCGCGTGGAGGGCACTACGCTGGGTGCTAAGGCACAGGTCTTCGTGTCGCCCGAGATTGACGGACGCGAGGTGGCCGATGTCACGCTGACCTACGATGTCAACCTGCCAAAACTCAACGACTATACCCCCGTACCTGTCAGCCTCTCAGGCCGTGCACAAGCCATGCTGGGCACAGCCTTCCAACTGCAGCCTGCCGACATTGCCGACCATATGCAGGAGTGGGCCACGGGAGGTCCTGCTGTCGGCAAGATGATGTTCTACCCAATGAATCCCCAGACGCAGGCGCTTGTCAACCGCAAGAGCACTGCCAACGGCTACGGCCACTGGTTTAATGCCTCGGGTAGTTGTGTCGACTTCGGTAGCGGTGTGCTCTACAGCGAGTTCCAGCCAGCCTCGCTCACGTTCAACGTTGGACAGAAGCCTGGTGCCGTCACCCTTGGCCGCGACTACACCTTCGGTCAGATTCTGCGCTATAAGCAAGCTGACGGCAAGGAGGCCTTGGCACGTATCATCTTCCGCGTACACATTACCAACATTGAGTATGGTGCCACATTGGCCGACATCGACTATGCTGCACCGACGGCCGTTTGTCTGCCGTCATCCAGTAGTTTCCAATCTCCATCCGTCTATGACCTGCAGGGACGTCGTAATGATAATCCTTCAAGGGGTCTTTATGTAGTCAATGGACAGAAAGTCGTGATTAAGTGAGAGAAGTGAGGATACAACAGCTACTATTTTCCCTCATGCTATGCCCGTTGTCGCTTGTGGCGCAGGGCAGCCTCTCATTGCGAACCATAACAATGGACGACGGTTTGCCGTCGAACACGGTTCGAAATATTGTGCAGGACTGTCACGGGTTCATGTGGTTCGGTACGGACAACGGCCTCTGCCGCTACGACGGTGTCAGCGTGAAGCCCTTTCGCATTCAGGCGCTGGGCAGCGACCAGTTCATCTCCTCGCTGCTGGCTCACGGCGAGGCCATCTATGCCGGTACGGTACAGGGCGTATTCTGTCTGCAGTTGGAGAGAATGGAGATCACACGGCTGCCATTGGATATCAGTACGACGGTGAACAACATCACCATCGACAACGAGGGACAGCTATGGGTGGCGACCATGGGACAGGGGGCGTGGCGATATAACCTGACGACGAAAGCCTCGCGTCACTACGACCTGGGGGCCGTTGCACAGATCATGGTTGACAAGGACAACCAGATCTGGGCGGTCAGCAACTGGTCGGCGACGCCTGTGAGCCGGCTGAACCGTCTTCACGACCGTTTCGAGACCGTGGAGTATAGCTACAGGGGGCATTACGGCGGACTGAGTATGTTGCAGACGCTCGATGGCCGCCTGTGGCTGGGCTCGTGGGAGCAGGGACTGCTGAATATCGCCCATAACGGCGACATTTATGCGGTATCAGGCACCGCGGCCACCGGCTGCGAGCACATACACAGCCTTTATGAGTGGCAGGTTGACGGCAAGGCGACGGCGGCCAGCGAGAGTGTCATCTGCGTGGCCAGCGACGACGGTCTGCTATGCTATAACACTAAGAGCGGGCAGTGGCAACGTATGCTTGAAGAGCAGGGCGTCAATGCCCGCTTTGCCTATGCCGTCACCTCGGACCACGAGGGTGGCCTGTGGATAGGCACTTTCTATGGCGGCGTCATTTACCTCTCGCCGGTAGGACGGCGCTTCGACGCCCTTGGCGGTAAGGTCGGCTCGGCAGGGAACATCATTGCGCGCTTCTGTGAAGACCACAAGGGGCATATTTGGATAGCCAGCGACGACGGCGGACTTACCTGCTACGACCCGCAGCAGCAACAGCTGAACGGCTATCCCCATGCCAACGAGCTGTCGGCGCTTAACGTTCATGCACTAGCGCTACGTGACGATGAACTCTGGATAGGCACCTACTCTGAAGGACTCTATGTACTGAACCTCACGACGGGCAGTCTGCGCCACTACATCATGACCGACAGCGAGAACAGTCTTGACGACTTCAGCGTCTACGCCATCCACCACGACAGTAGCGGCAATACATGGGTGGCCACCATGAAGGGACTGAACCGCTATCGTGCCGAGGACGACAGTTTCCAGCGCATAGCTACGCTGGGAGCCCTGACCATTGACGTTGCCGAGGATAACAAGGGGCGCCTCTGGCTTGCCACGCAGGGTGGCGGCCTGTGGCAGTACCATCCCAAGACGGGTAAGCTGCGCCAGCTGACACACAGCGACAAGGACAGCCACACGATAGCCGACGACCAGGTGAACACCGTGTACATTGATGAGTCCGGACGCCTCTGGGTGGGTACTGCCTCGGGGCTGTGCCGCCTTGACGGCACCGATGGCAGCCGATTTACGCAGATAGACCTGAACGTGCCCAACCAGAACATCAAGGGCATTGTTGAGGCTGGCGGCGTGCTGTGGCTCACCACCGATCGCGGTATCGTGCGCTACGAGCCTCAGCAGGAGGGTAGCAGTGTACAGCGATTCACACGCCTCGACGGCCTGCTCAGCGAGCACTTCCAGCCGGCAGCAGCACTGAAAGCCAGCGACGGTCGGATATACATCGGCTCAACTGGGGGCGTTAATATGTTCTACCCCTACCAGATCAAGGCCAACAGCATCCTACCGCCGATATACATCACCGGTCTGCAGTTCTTTAACCAGGAGCAGACGGGTGCTATCATCGCCCTGACGAAGGAGGTGAGCCTGAACTACGACGAGGCACGGATGATATCGCTGACGTTTGCCTCGCTGAGCTACTGCTCACCGGCCGAGAACCAGTATGAGTATATGATGGACGGCTTCGACTGCGACTGGAACCGCACATCGGGTGCCAACGCGAAAGCCACTTACACCAACCTGCCGGCTGGCACCTATACATTCCGCGTCAGGGCCACCAACAACGACGGGGCGTGGGCGTCCGAGGAGGCAACACTCACCATCGTGGTGAAACCGCCTTTCTGGTGGAGCTGGTGGGCAAAGGTGCTATATCTGCTGATAATCATCGGCGCCATCTGGTACTATATCCACATGAAGCTGAAGCGGGCCGAGCAGAAGCATCTGCTTGAGCTGCAGCGTATGAACGAGCTGAAGGAGAAAGAGAACCGTGAGGCACAGCTGTCGTTCTTCACGATGGTGGCCCACGAGATACGCACACCGGTGTCGCTGATTATAGGTCCGTTGGAAAAACTGAAGAGCACTGTCAATGACAAGCAGCTCGACATCATCGACCGTAATGCCCACCGATTGCTGGAGCTTGTCAACCAGCTGCTCGACTTCCATAAGGTAGAACAGCACAGTCTCGTCATGCACTTCGCGTCGCACAACGTCAACGAGCTGCTTCACTCCATTAGCGAGCGTTTTGAGCCGACCTTTGAACAGGGAGGCAAACAGTTCACCGTTGTCTATCCGTCCGAGCGCTTCACCGCCATCGTCGACCGCGAGGGCATCACCAAGGTTATCAGCAACCTGCTGGCCAATGCCAACAAGTTTGCAAAGAGCAGGGTCGAACTGCGCTGCACTGCCAATGCCGACGACGACAAGTTCATCATCGAGGTCGCCGACGATGGCATAGGCATACAGCAGGAAGACCAGGAGCGCATCTTCGAACCCTTCTTCCAGTCGCAGAACAAGTCGGGCGTCAACACCCACCATCAGCCCGGCACCGGGATCGGTCTAAGCATCGTCAAGCGTATTGTCGACATGCACGGTGGTACCATCAGCCTGCAGTCGGCAGTAGGACAAGGATCTACCTTCACCGTGACGCTGCCCGTTCTCCAGGATATCGACGAAACGCAGACCGTCGGTAGTGACGCCGCACAGCCCGGCAGCACCGCCCCCGCCGCAACAGAGTGCCCGTCGGTTTTGCCGACGGGGGACTCGTCGACCACCGCCGCCGAGACTGCATTGCCCTCTCTCCTCATAGTCGAGGACAACGACGACATGGTCACCTTCCTGTCGTCGCACTTCCAGCAGCACTACAACGTGCTCACCGCCGGCGACGGCATCGAAGCGATGGCAGTAGTTGACAAGAACGAGGTCAGCATCATTGTCAGCGACTGGATGATGCCGCGCATGGACGGTGCCGAGTTCTGCCGCCGCATACGCCAGAACCCGCTGACCAGCCACATCCCGTTCATCATGCTCACCGCCAGGACTGATAACCAGTCGAAGATAGAAGGCATGAACATCGGTGCCGACATCTATGTTGAGAAGCCTTTCTCGGTAGAGTATCTCGAGGCCTGCATTGCCAACATCCTGCAGATGCGCCGGCTGCTGATGCAGAAGGTCAGCACACAGCCGTGGGAGGACGTGGCACAGATAGCCACCACCTCCGTTGACAGCGAGCTGTTGAAAAAGATGAACCAGATTATCGAGGAAAACATTTCCAACGCGGACCTCAACGTCAACTTCCTGGCCGAGCAACTGAACATCAGCCGCAGCGGACTGTTTGCCAAGATTAAGTCGCTATCGGACGTTACACCCAACGAGATGATACAGGTCATCCGACTGAAGCGTGCCGCCCGTCTGCTGGTCGAGGGTAACTACCTCGTCAGCGAGGTGGGCTATATGGTTGGATTCTCCAGTCCCTCCTATTTCTCCAAGTGCTTCTACAAGCAGTTCGGCATGAAGCCCGGCGATTATGCGAAAAAGAGCAAGTGATATAGCAGTATTACCGACCAATGGCTATCGGACTGGGGCGGAGGCGGCAAGGCGGAGGCCGAAGCCGCTGAAAGTGAGGTGGAGGCTGCTTCCGTAGTCGTTAGGCGTGTAGAAGTACCTGGTCGACACGCGACAGCCGCTGATGCCACTTTCGCAGCCGCCGCCACGGTACACGCAGTAAGGCCCCCGTGACGGTCCGGTGGGATTCGTCTGGGCGCTGCTGTCGTAATAGCCGTACCAGTCCTGGCACCACTCCCACACATTGCCGGACATGTCGTAAAGGCCCAACTCGTTCGGCGACTTCTGGGCTACCTCATGGGGATGGCAATAGTTGCGCGAAATGACATTGCCGTCATAGTCGTCGTCCGTCCCCGGCAGAAAACGGTCGCCGCTGTTCTGCCAGTACCATGCCACGTCGCTGAGTCTGTTGCTGCCCGCAAACTTGTAGCCCTTGCTCTTGTTGCCACCGCGAGCCGCAAACTCCCATTCCGCTTCCGTCGGCAGGCGGAAATTCATGCCGGTCTTCTTGTTCAGCTTGCGGATGAACGTCTCGCAGTCGCTCCAGCTGACCTGCTCCACGGGCTGGTTGGCACCCCTGAACTCCGACGGGTTGCTCCTCATCACCGCCTTCCACAAGGCCTGCGTCACCTCCGTCTCACCAATCAGGTAGCTTGAGAGCGTCACGCTATGGGAGGGCTTTTCGTTTTTGAGGGCATCAATGCCCTGCTCGTCTGTGGCGCCCATGGTGAAGGTGCCGCCCTCAACGGCAATCATCTTGAACGACACGCCGCCCACGGTGATCGTGGCGTCGGCGAACTGCACGCCTTGTCCTTGGCTCGTCTGTGCTTGCACGGTGGCCAGCATGACGCCTACCAGCGCGAGCAGTGTCAGCAACCGACAGGGGATAGGTGTCATGTCGCCGCTGTGGTGGCGCTCGTCAATCTGGGGGTTACCGTCCCCAGAATCCGTAACCAACTTCTTCGTCATCTTCTTGAAGTTCAATGTCATCTTCTTCGTCTAAGTTCGTGTTTGTTTCTCTCAGGCTTAAAGCCATCAGTTGTTCTTGCTCTTGAATGATAAAGATCTCCGTATCTGGCTTGATGTAGCTTCGTTTTCTCATGACTTTGTCCTCCTTTTACTTGATGATGATTTTACGACCGTTACTGATGTAGATACCTCGCTGTGTCGCCTGTTTCTGTAGGCGCCGTCCATCCAGTGTATGCCATGTGTCGCTGACGGCATGTTTGACGGCTTGGACGCTGGCAATGGCAGTAGCCTCGTCATCGAAGTCAATATTGAAAGTCGAAAGCTGGCGTGCCTGAGCCTGCTCATCGCTTCCAACAAGGAAGTAGGCGCGCATACCTCCCAATCCCGCACCGGCCTTGACGTAGTGCAGCTTGCTGTCGTTGCCGAGCAGCAGAACGCCGTCCTTGTTGTTGTCGTTGAACAGAATGGTGTTGTACGTACCGATGAAACGCACGCGGTTGTTGCTGTTCTCCATGCCGTTGTCATAATAGCTTAGGATGTCTTTGATGGTTACGTCGCTGAATACAGGACTGACGAGGTTAGCGCCCGTGGCATTCCATTTGATGATGTACGGCTCTCCGGCTTCCAGTGTGGTGACGGGGGCACCGAAGACAAGGTTGAGCGTCGTGCCGCTAATGTCGGCATGGGCAACGGTGCGTGCCTCTACGCCGTCACCGTCGAGCACGCTTCCTGCCAGCGTCAGGTCGAACGGCAGGCAGATGGTGTTCCATTCACCGTCCTTGTATAGGGTTCTTCCTTGCAGGCAGACCTTACCGGAGAAGCCCTCATGCTCGTCAATGAGTCGCTCGTTCTTCCAGATTTCCTCGGTGTCGTTATCCGCGAGGTTGAGCGTAGGTGTCGTGGCCAGACGGATGGTGACGTCCTGTCCTGTCGTCGGCATGGTCAGCCGATAGAGGCGCAAACCGTCTTCCTCGGAGACGAATGTCAGCGAGCCTGCATTCACCGTCACCTCATAGTCGCTGAACTCATAGCCCCGGCTGATGTGGATAAGGCTCGACTCCCCAGCGCCCAGATAGCGTATGCCGTCGTAGGTGCAGCCGGTGAATTTACCGTCGTCCTCAGGAAACAAGTCGTAGTGGATGCCTTCCTCACTGTCGACTATCCAGCCGCGCATGGCCTTTCCCTTCACGTCGCTGCCGTTGATGCCGCCTAAGGTCTTGTCACCATCATCGTCGTTATCGTTGTCGAAGTTATAGTAGTTGTTGATTGCCGTGCCAAGGTTCTTTCCGATGATGCTGCCAAAATAGGTAACTTGGAGAGGATGTGACAGGGATTTTAGGCTGAGACAGTGTTCTACTGTGCCGCCGTTAGCATTAGTGCCAACAATGCCACCACATGTTGTCAATCCTCCTAAAATACTTTGGTTAATGCAGCCCATAACGTTACCACCATTATAGCCCGCTATGCCACCTATATTGCTATTTCCACCGCCGTTTTTAGTATTAAAGCATGTCTCTATCTCTCCCGACTCATTATAGCCCACAATGCCTCCAATGTACTCAGCAAAGAACCCGCCTATCACTTCTGTGCCGTTGGTGCAGTAGCTAATACTGCCACTACCCATATACCCGGCAATGCCTCCAAAATACTTAAGTTGTCCCGAGCCAAGGGTGCTGATTCGTGATTCGATGCTTTCACATGAGGATATTGTGCCATCATTACGAGCTGCTATGACACCAGCATAACTCTCATCCGTAGAAATGTGGCATTGCGCTACTCTGAGGTTCTTCACCGTTCCGTATTGGCCTATATATCCAAACACGCCACTGTAGCTGAAGTAAGTAATGTTGAAGTTGGATATAGTGAAATACAATCCATCGAATGTACCCTGGAACGGACGATCTTGTCCACCGATAGGTGTGAAATCTTCGTCATCCATGTCAATGTCGCTCATCAACTTGAAGTGTGTGTCCTTATAGTTGATGCCCTCGTTGACTTTGCTGGCCAAAAGCTTTAGGTCGTCAAGTGTCAGTATCAGGTAGGGGTCGGTTGCTGTGCCGCTGCCTGCCCATGTGCCTGCGGGTGAGGTGACGGTGAACGTAGCCTTCTGCTGACCGGCAAAGTTTCCTTTACCTTTTATAATAATGGTGTAGTCGCCAGGACGGACACATCCGCCTTCGGGCATCAGCACCTCGTAGTCTGTACCCTCAGCCAACACATTCGGCGAGCCGCTCTTGTTGTCGGTGACGGTGATGTCGGGTGTAAGCTCACTGCCTGTATAAACTTGCGAGGGAATATTGACGGTGACCCAAGTCGTGTAGCCAATGTCACGGTATGAAACGTCGGTAGAGGTTCTTATCAAGGCATCGTTGCCGTTCACGGTGAGCGTGTAGCCCGTGCCGTTGGGCGTCAGCGTGCCTTGGTCGGCAGCGTAGCGCATAATCTCTCCCTCCTGCAATGCTATGTTGTAGGTGAGCGTCATGTCCACCTTTGTGCCATTGCCATAATAGTCTGAGCCGTCGATGCTGATGGTGGGTGCGGTGCTGATGTCGGCAGTGATTTTCGAGATAGCCCTGATGCTGTTCATGCGGTCGGCCTGGCCGCTGATGTCTGTTGCGTTGATCGTTCCCTTCTGACCCACGGCACGTCGTGTGCAGTTGCCGCCGCAGTAGTTGTCCTTGAACCAGATGCCGTCGCCATCCTCTATCCAGCCCACGATGCCGCCGATGTATTGGCAGTTTGCCTCCGTGCCACCAACGCCAACGGGGTTGACGGCTCCCACGTTGTAGCAGTTCTGTATGGTGGTTCCCATCGTATTGCGCGTATAGCCTATGATGCCACCCATGTATTGTGCTCCGTACGTGCCCTTAAACTCAACGGTGGCTGCATTGGTGCAGTTGCGGATGTAGTAGACGTTGACGCGAGAGCTGCCACCGTCCAAGCACCCCACGATGCCGCCCACAGCCACCGAAGTCTGAAAACCGTTGGCGCGTATCGTGACGTCCTTCGCGACGTGGCAGTTGATGATGCTTAGGGCAAACCCCTGTCCTACGATGCCTGCAACCCCATTCTTACCCGTCACCAGGCTGTTGCCACCCAGCGTCAGGTTCTTGATACTACCATAAAAGGCACGGCCAAAGAGCGCCACCTCCTTGTTGCCATCTATCTTGACGTTCAGGATGCTATGACTGTCGCCGTCGAAATGGCCACAGAAGTTGTGCCAGGCACTGCCCGTGTCGCAACCTATCGGGGTATGGCTGCCACCGGCATAGTCGATGTCCTGAGTCATCTTGAAATACGTTCCTTCATATTTGTTGCCGTCGTTCACGTCGGCAGCCAACTGCTCCATGTGTGCCGTTGTGCTGATGAGGTAAGGGCTGCTCTCCGTGCCGCTTCCTCCGCCGAACTGCGCCCATACGGCAGTCGTTGACGTTAGCATGAATAACAGCATCAAAGCTGTTCGAGCCTTGAATGTAAGGCAAGCTCTGTTGTAAAAGTGTTTTTTCATATCGATCTCTTCTTGGAAAATTTAGTTAACTACGCAATCCGTGTGCAAATATAGGAATAAAATTCGAGAAACACAATCTTTTATTCCCTTTTTTTGTTTTTTTTCCGTACAATAACCGCGGTCTTCGTGCGTTATATAGATGTATAAAGCTTTATCGACAATGGATTGGTTACATATTGCTGCGGTGGTGGTGCTCGTCATCCTGGGCTTCATCATCTATAGGAACAAGTCGCGCGAGTAGGCCATGAGTCAGCGGGTGAAGCATTGGTTCGTCTGGTTGCGCCGTCTGCGACACTCACGTGGCTTCGGCATACAGTCACCCACGGACTACGCCTTTGTGCGCTATGTGGTCTGTGAGCCTTGGCCGTACTATGCCTACGACACTCTGGGGCAGGGCGACGACTGGCTGACGCGCCGGCTGGGACGGCTCTATTTCCGGCTGGCCAACTGGCGCCAGCCCGCGACGATTGTGACCAACGGCTACGAGGACTACTTTGCCGCCGGTTGCCGCCGAGCCGCCGTTACCCGGCGCTTTGAGGGCGTGGCGGAGCTGGTGCGGGTACCCGTTGAGGCCGCCGCCGACCAGCTGCTCGGGCAGACTGACGAGCGCTCGCTGCTCGTTGTCGAGGGCATCTGTCGCGACCGGCGCCGGTGGGAGACCATCGTCGCCGACAGCCGTGCAGTGGTCACCTTCGACCTCTACTACTGCGGTCTGGTGATGTTTGACAAGAAACGTACAAAACAACATTATATCATTAATTTCTAAGGACTATGAAAATAACGAAAGTTTATACCCGTAAGGGCGATCAAGGGACGACCAGCCTCGTGGGCGGCGTACGTATCAAGAAGAGCGACATACGGCTGGAGGCCTATGGCACCGTCGACGAGCTGGGTGCCCACCTGGGTATGCTCGCCGCGCTGCTCGACGGTAAGGAGGAGCAACAGGTCATTATCCGCATACAGAACAACCTGTTCAACGTCTGCACCCACCTGGCAACGGACCAGAGTCAGACGCCGCTATATCCCTCGGCCCATCTGGCCGATGGCGAGGTCGCCTTCCTCGAGGAGCGCATCGACACGCTGATGGGACAGCTGCCCGAGCGCCAGGGCTTCGTGCTGGCCGGTGGCTGTCAGGCGGCTTGTCAGGCACACATCTGCCGCACCGTTTGCCGTCGTGCCGAGCGCCGCATCGCCGCCCTTGCCGAGGTCGCCGTTGTGGGTCCCGAGATGCAGCAATACGTCAACAGACTGAGCGATTATCTGTTTGTATTGGCCAAAATAATAAATTTTAACGAAGGTGTCCAAGAAATTCTATGGAAAAATGCTTGCAAATAGGAAATAAATGATTACTTTTGCGGCCAAATTAAAACATAGAATCGAAAAACTGTAAATTAAGACTAAATTATGTACTGGACACTTGAATTAGCATCAAAGCTTGAAGACGCTCCCTGGCCCGCAACCAAGGACGAACTTATAGACTACGCCATCCGTTCGGGCGCTCCGCTCGAGGTGCTGGAGAACCTGCAGGAGATTGAGGACGAGGGCGACATCTACGACTCCATCGAGGATATCTGGCCCGACTATCCTACGAAGGAAGACTTCCTGTTCAACGAGGATGAATACTAAGCATCTCTAAACGAAGTAAGTCGTTGATTATCAATAAGGTGCGAAGATATTGATTATTTTCGCACCTTGTTTTTATGCCCATTTTTCAGCCGTTTTTGCCCGAATTAGTAGATCAATAATCACACTTATAGGTTTTTTTAGGGGAGGAAAGTGTGTTACTTTCACAAAAAACAGGTACCTTCGTGGCAACTTCTGAAGTGTGAAAGTAATTATTTGAATATGGC
>Ga0326511_10003279_pt1 | contig 13024 bp, 9 predicted proteins | sample 0_2496_0518_D_FD_203701 | JGI IMG/M metagenome (GOLD analysis project Ga0326511, IMG submission 203701) | Bovine rumen microbial communities from UC Davis, California, United States - 0_2496_0518 | ecosystem: Host-associated > Mammals > Digestive system > Stomach > Rumen | place: USA: California... | reverse complement strand
TGGGCAGATGAGATTTTCAATGTAATAATGGAAGAAATAGATAAGTTTTTTAATTAATTATGGCAGTATCAATTACATATAACAACGCAGACAGTGGCGAGTGTTCAAACTTCATCACCTTCACTGACATTCCAAACATCTTGAAGGTAACTGACACCAACGGTGGACAGAAGGCTGAGTTCCAGTTGCAGTTCAGTGGAAACCTGCACAGTGCCACACTGCCAAGTGGTGACACATTCTGGTACATATCACTTCTTGGTGATACGGTGACATCAACCGATACATATTCAAATGCCTTCAACAAGAACTTCTATCCGGCTACGGATGCAATAAGCACAGCAGCATCAGTTTCCAAGGCTTTGAGGAGCTGTCCAAATGTGACAGCCAACTTCACTGTGGAGCATAGCGGATCTACGGTCATCGTTAAGGGAAGGGATGTGGGTCATGCCACTTTCAACTATACCACAAATATACCAAACGATTACCTTGAAGGTTATATCACCAACCAAGGTGGTGCAGGCTCTGAATTATATAACTCCAAGGTTAACGTTGACCTGTTTGAGGATAATAACTATGTTACCACTCTTGAGAAGAACTATTATGGATCTGAGGTTGCTTTTGACCTGTCACCAGTGTTAACAACGCTGGCTGTTGTGGGCGAGACGAAACCATACAGTTTCAAGGTATCTTATATGAACGAGAGTGGTTATACCTCATTGGGTACAATAGGTACAAACTACATTGCGCAGGGCTTTATGTGCAACCAGGGAAACAAGTTCCTACAGCTCAGTGCATTCCAGCTTGCAGCCAACTACAACAGGGGTGATACCAAGACCACTGACAACAACACAACGCTGTATGTATATGGAAATACCATACCTCTCAGTGTATATATGTCAGATCACTCCACACAGGTCACTGTAAACATACACTACCTCAATTCAGCCTATGAGGAGATCACAGCATCCACATATACCTTCACAAACGGCATATGGAGCAAGCTGAAGGATATGGAAATACCTCTCACTGAGAGCCTTGTTAAACAGTCAACCTACATTGACATCCAGTTCCCAGCATACGGCAAGACCTACAGGTATAACGTAATCAAGCCTTTGAAGGCTACAGAGTACTACCAGAGGATCTATTGGAGGAATTCATATGGTGGCATATCGTTCTTCGACTTCACAGGACAGAGGAGTGAGACCAGAAACCTTGAGCTTAGTGTGTATCAGAAGAACATATATGATTACTACTCATCTCCGATGAACGAGCTTGATAAGATATATAACAATGACGTAGAGTACCAGGTTACCATCAAGAGTCACCTGTTCGACAGGGACGGAAGGTGGCTGTTCAACGATATGATACAGTCCCCGGAGGTATGGACGACATCAAATGGTGAGAAATATGCCATACTGCTTGACAACGTAAGCGTTGACGAGGTTGAGACCAATGACATCTATGAGGCAACTGTGAGATTTAAATATTCTATGAAACCATCAATAATATAATATGATTTACAAAGAGCATCTAATCGAGATATGGGTTAATGGAAACAAGCTTGAGCTTGAAGACCAGCAATCTATCAATATGAGGTTCAATAACGTACTCTTCGACCCTACCAAGATCACATCTACGGCGGCAGAGTACAGCTTCGAGTTCGACGTTCCTGCTACCCCAAAGAACAACAAGGTATTCGACTATGCCAACAGCCTTGACAAGTTGAACAAGTTCCATCAGCGTTTCAATGCAGAGGTGTACGCTGATGGTATGCTTGTGTTCAGTGGTACTCTTGTGGTCAACAACTACAAGGGTATGAAGTATGAGGTTAACCTGGTGAGTGTGAAGAACAAGTCACTTGAGGACGTATTCGGTGACAGTGTGATGACCGACATTGAGTGGAAGATACCTTTCAGCGGTGCTTCAACAATCAACACAGTAAACGCATCCAGTGACACTGACTATTACTTCCCTCTGGTTTCATATGGTGTGTTCCAGAAGAAGCCTGTATCAGAAGAGTATGACATAAAGGAATATACATCAAAGTTCGACTTCGACGAGTACAACAGGTGGTACATTGAGGACTTCTACCCTTCCCCAAAGATGCTATCAGCACTTAGGAAGGCGTTTGAGACCAAGGGGTACAATGTTGGTGGTGACGCATTCACAAGTCCAATACTTAACGAGATCTATATGTCAACCAACCTGGCTGATGGACAGTCACCAACGTATAACCTTGGTAACCCTTTATTCGGTAAGGTATCACTTAACACCAACTGGACATCTGATGGCGTTGGTATCGTACAGGACCTGCAATATCCATACTACAAGATTGGTGGATATGTTGACATGTCCCATGAAGACCCCATTAATGTTGAGCCTAGCTTTAACTTCAATGCAATACAGGTCTACAACATGCTTGACTCCGGTGCTACTGTAACCACATATGGTAACTCATATATGTATCAGAGTGAGGAGAGTTGCATTGTGATACCTGCTGATGGCTTCTATAAGATTACAATGGATGTAATATCAGCAAAGCTTAACGACACCAGCACACAGATAACGGCAGCACAGTATGTTAGGGAATGGGATGACGACATCGGTACTCTAAGCCTTGAGGCTAATGAGAAGGACATTTCCTTCTACCCTTACCTGTATTCAACCACACCTCTTGAGATAGCCCTTGTGAGGAACTATGATAATAACTATGAGCTTATCAAGGGTTGCAATAACCTTGAACTTGTTGACGGATACCCGGAGCATGAAACACAGGGAGGTGGAGGACATTCACAGAGGACAAACTACAATAGTTTCTACACATGTTTCCCCCATGAAAAACTTGGTAGTCTCTACTGGCTTCATGGTGTACCAACAAAGCCGAATGACCTGTGCAACGGCACTGATTTCTATGTGAAGGACTGTGCTTATGGATATATGCAGGGCAAGAACGAGATAATGGCTTATGATCCTGTTGTAAGTCCTTGCTTCATATGTGGATTCACCACAATGGCAAACAGGGGTGCAGGAGGAGGAACTGGATGGACTGATGGTACTGCTGCTGTTATGAAGAACGGTTATTCCTGGAGCAAGCTCTCATCAACCAAGAACGAGGCTTTCTACAGACAGCAGGGTTATTACAAGTGTGATGGTGCTATTGCAAGCACAGCAGTTACAAGGACTCGCACAAATTATAACTCAAATACCTACAGGAACGTACCAAACGGTGATGGGCATTTCGATGGTAACGGTGCTCTCCAGACAGGCTCACTTCATTGCTGTGTATGGTTGAATAAGGACGATGTATTGCAGCTCATAGGTGTCCATAGGGACTACAACACCACTGCTGGAACACAGGTTTCATACAGCACAACCGCAAACGTTAATTTAACAATAGAGGCAGCATCACCAGACACATACAACAACCTAAAGGCAAAGGGTTTCGGTTACACCAGTCCGACAGAGTTCGATACATTGTTGAATATCGGTAATTTCTTCAATAAGGAGAAGAAAATCTCAGAGTGGATTCAGAGCATAATGGACGCTTTCAACCTGGAGGTGGTATACAATGGAGATATGGTGTTCATCAACACTGCCAAGAAGAACAACACAGACCTCATATCAGCAGTTGACATTGACGACAGGACTTATTCTGACAACGCTGAGTCATCAATGATCGAATACCCTAGATCAATGGCTGTTAAGTACAAGATCGACGGTGAGGAATGGGGATTTGAGAGGAGTGCAGTTGAAGCAGCCGGAGGTGACGAGACCGTTCTTGACGAGAAGGGCTGGGAGAAGTATGCTGACAGTGGATATACTGTGATTGAACTTAATGATGACAGTTATGTTACCTCAAAGTCAGAGAAGAACCTACAGTACAGCTATACCTGGTATGATACCTTCCATTGGTATGAGGTTAACAGTGGCTTCACAAAGGAAAGTGAGGATGCCGTTGACATAAGGATACCTGTCATATCCAAGTTCAGTTATATGATTGACGGATATGACTATGAGGAGAGTATGAAACATGACGGATATGGTCTTGCTCAGAGGTTCTGGTTCAGAGACTACACCACATCAAATAAATATGTATGGACTTGGAACGCCACAAAGGAGAAGATTTACCTCTACGGTAGCAAGAACATACTTGATGATGGTAATACTCAGTTCAGTCTCTCATATAAGCTGAATGACGGTCTTGTGTCCAACACATTGCTAACAGAATACTTCAACACAAATGCATATTTGTCATCGAATTACGTTAAATTGGACGTATATCTGTCTCCGGAGGAGTATAACAGGATAAAAAACGGCTCTCTTGTGAGGTTTGACAGTGATCTGTATTATCCGGTTGAGTTGAGTGGTTATGACCCTACAGGAACTAACCCAACTGAGCTTACAATAATGAAAAAGGTTAACTGAGGTTAGCCCTTTTTTCATGTTTAGATAAATCAATTAACGAAATGGATGGAAAGAAAGTCTATCAGATAGAGATTAATGGTATCAAGGAGTCAATTGCAGCAGTTGATGCCCTCAACAGGCAGTTAGGTGAGCTTGAGAACCGTATGAAGGCACTTGAGAAGAGTAATGTGAAGGTAAATGCCTCTTCAAGTGGTGGAGGCGGTGGATCAAGGTCTTCATTGAACGAGGAGGAGAAGATTGCAAAGCAGATTGAGCAGATTGATGCCAAGAGAAAGGCTTACAGCAAGGATATTTACCAGAATTACCTTGCAGCAAAGGAGGTTCTGAAGGAAACGGTGAAGGATCAGCAGCAGATTGCAGCTGCTGAGAGGCTTCAAGCGAACACCTACAGCAACACAATGCAGGGAATGAAGGACAAACTGAAGGATTTGCAGACCTTGAGACAGGTCACAGACATATCCTCAGACGCTTTCAAGCAGATGACAGCTGATGCCAACGAACTTGTTGAAAAACTCAAGGAACTTGAGGCACAGACAGGCTCTTTTGGACGTAATGTCGGTAATTATCAGTCAGCATTCGATGGTCTTGGCAAGGTATCAGTCACCATAGGTGGTGTTGTACAGCAGTTTGACAGCCTCAAACAGGCTACAAAGGCTCTTAGGGACGGAATGGGTGTGCTTGAGCATCAGGGCAAGAAGGACACCAAGATGTACAAGGAGATGGAGAGGGAACTTGAGAAGGTTTCCAAGGCTCAGTTACGTCTTAACAGCGCAATGAATGATGCCAAGTCATCTTCAAAGGCAATGGACGACATCCTTGACACTTTCGAGTCTCTTGGTGCTATTGGACAGATAACGCAGGGTTTCTCAACGTTGTTCGGCATAGATTCTTCAGATATGGAGAAGCAGATCGCAAAGCTTGTTGCACTCCAGAATGCATTGAAGGGAATTGAGAAGATACGTCAGCAGATGAACACCCAGGAGGGTCTTGGCAAGGTATTCTCAAGCGCTTCAAAGGGTGTTGACCAGTTCGTTGCAAAACTTGCTGGTGCTGAATACAGGATGGGCAAGATCATTGGTAGCACAAAGGAGGCTTCAAGAAGCCTTATGGTATTCTCCAACGTTCTGAAGGGTGTTGGCGCAGTTGCTGTTACTGGTGGCTTCATGGTGCTATCAACCTTAATAGGAAATCTTGTTGAACAGTTCAAGAAATGGTTTACTGGTGGCATAGAGGCAGGTGATGCAACAAAGATACTTGCAAGTGATGTTTCAACCCTTGATAATACAACAGAGAGACTTCTCAAGACCAATACTGAGGAATATTTCTATGGTATGGCTGATGAGGCTTCAACAGCTACAAACCAGATAGAGATACTTACAGGTAAGATATTGGAACTTACAAGTAAGATACAAGAATCACAGGGAACATTCGAGAAGTTTGATCCTACTGCAAGTTGGTCAACCAAAAATCTCAAAACATTGGATGATGCTAGGGATAGGTTTATGCATTTGGCTAAATCAATAGAGAAGATTGAGACAAACGGTAAGAACTCTATGTTTGGTGAGACCATCTATGGATGGGCTGTTGGACTTAACGGTTTCAAGCGCACACTTAAAGACCTTGGATCTGTAATAGCTAATGACTTTATGGCTAGGGCACAAGATGCTATCCAGAAGGCAAGGAATGAGACGTTGAAGTTCGGTTATGTAACAAAGGATACGGCACAGGAAATCAAAGAACTTGAAAAGGAAATGAACGAGAACCGTACCACCAAGGGAGTTCTTGATAATATTGAGAAGTTCTGTGATAACTCACCTAGAATTATAAACCAGCTTGATGGCGTTAGAAACGGTATTGTAAGACTGTCAAACAGTCTGAACACAGTTGACCCGGCAAAGATGGCACAATATATCATTGACGGTATGGCTGATTCTGAGGAGAAGATCAGAAAGCAGAATGAGCTTAACCGCAAGAAGGAGATGGAGAGTGTCGGATTTGACCCACAATATACCAAGGTAATCAACGATAAGTACGACAGGGAACTTCAAGACTCTCTTAAAGCTTACAGAAAGTCCAAGAAACAAGAGCTTGACCAGAAGAAGAAGGAAGAGAGGGACGTTCAGAACCAGATTGACAATCTCAAGCTTCAGTTGATGAGGGAAGGTCTTGCAAAGGAAATGAAGGCACTCCAGAACGAGAGAGACCAAGCCTTGAGAGAGATTGCCGACAAGGGCATAAGGGTTAAGGAGCTTTCAGAACTCACTGAGAAGGTCTATGACAAGAAACTCTTGGAACTCAAAAGGGACTGGGCATATGAGATGGAGGAAATATACGAGAATATGTATATGAACATCCAGCAGATTGAGGATGACGCTGCAAAGAAACAGCTTAACAGAGCCTCAACAGAACTTGGAACACAGACCTCACAGAAGAAGCAGAACATCGTCTTCGACAAGGACAACGCCAAAGACCTCAATAACCGCAAGATATATTATGAGGACTTGCTCAAGATCGAACTCGATGCATCCAACAAGGAGCTTGAGATTAGGCAGAAGAACCTTGATGAGCAGAAGAGGATTGACAAAGAGGAAGAAGAGAGAAGGAACAAGAACGTAGCAGATGCCAAGACTGTTCAGACCGTTATGGCAGAGCTTTCAAAGATACCAGAACCATCAGATGCCGACTATGCTGCAATTGAGCAGAAACTTCAAGCACAGCTCAACACAATGAGGGGTGAACTTGTTGACAAGTACAACCAGGGCAAGATGGACTTCAAGGACTTCTGTGACCTCATCAAGAAGGAACAGGTTGCACACAACGCTGCAATGAGAGCCATTGAGGATGAGTACAACGCAGACAGTACAAAGGCTCTACAGGACAATCTTGAGGAAAAGCAGAGGGCTTATAATACCTACTATCAGAACGTACTTGCAACCATTAGGCAGAAACAGGACGAGATTGCTAGGGGTATGCAGAACACACCTGTCAAGGACAATGACTGGGGTGTGGTTCAGATCTCAAGGACTAAGGAGCAGTACAACTCAGCTCTTGAACAGTACCAGAAGCTTGCTGAGGAGATTAAACAGCAGAAGGCTAACCTCAAGAAGAGCCTTGATAAAGAAGAGATAACTCCAGATGACTTCTTTATGAGGAGTCAAGAGCTTGAATCAATGGAGAAATCGGTTAACGATGCTGTCAAGAACGTCGCTGAGAAGCAGAAGATGATTGTTGCAGACTTCGTTCAGAGTATACAGGTGTACATACAGAAGGCTGTTGAGTCATTCAACACCATCATGAACGCACTCTGGGAGGCAAACCAGAATGAATTTGATAAAGAGCAGGATCAGCTTGACAAACTCAATGAGGAACTTGACAAGAAACTATCAGAGCAGGAGGCACTTGTGGAACAGCACAAGTCAGCAATAGATAGCATCGAGGATGAACTTGCAAACTCAAGAGGATCTAGAAGACAACACTTGATTGACCAGTTGAATGCTGAGATGGCGGCTGAGAGAGCAGCAGCAAAGCAGAAGCAGAAGATCCAGAAGGAACAGGAGAAGGCTCAGAAGAGACAGGATGCACTCGATCTCAAGAGAAAGAAAGCACAATACAAAAGAGACTTAACACAGGCAATTGTAAATGGTGCTATGGCAGTCACTTATGCAGCGATCAATGCTTGGCCTATCCCAGCCGTACCGATGATGGCACTTGCAGCAGCTACAACAGCAGCTCAGATCGCTATAATGTCAGCAAACAAACCATATGCAAAGGGTGGACAGCTTGAAGGAGGTGTCGCCCAGGGAAAGAGACATAGAGATGGTGGAATTCCGGTTCTTGGAGGCAGGGCTAGCATCGAAGGCGGTGAATTCATCACCAACAGGGTTACGACCCAGAAGAACGTTGAGGTGCTTGATTTCATCAACTCAAAGCATAAGAAGCTCACACTTGACGATTTCGTTGACTTCTACGGCGGTAGCAAGGTAAGGAACAACATCATATCCTCAACTCCAAAGAGGGTGTTTGAGGATGGAGGTGTGATACCAACCTTGAGGAACGACTACGGAATAGACGACAGACTGCTTACAGCCATTGAGTACTACAACAACAGACCTGTGGTGGTTTCAGTGGTAGACATCAACAAGAAGCAGGCTGATGTGAGAAGGGTACAGACCCTTGCAGGTTTATAATAATATTCTTTTGTCATAATTCTAAAATGTTTTTTATTTATTAGTTATTTTCAAACGAGAGCAATGGCTTGGGAAAGTCGTTGCTCTTTCATGTTTATGAAAAGCGAAAAACAGAGATGAAAAACAAAAGATTACACATCCTTTCCACAAAGGAAAAGATGACAATTCAGTTGTGGCTTGGAGTATTCCTGGCTGTTACAGGCGTTGCACTATTGTGGGCTGGACTGTTCATAGACCCTGTGGGTATCATACACCCTTCAGTGTTAACTGGAATTGGAGAAGTTTTTACATTTAGCGGTGCATTAATAGGTATTGATTACACCTACAAGTTCAAGACAATCAAATACCTCTCTAGAGACAAGGAAGAAGAGGAGGACAAGGATGAAGAAGAGTAGTTGGATGACGATAATACCAACGGTAATTTGTGCAATAGCATTACTGATCCTAGGTTATTACTGTGGAAAGACAAAGACCAACATCAAACAGATAGATACGGTGACAGTGAGTGATACGGTATGGCGAGACACCACAATAACAGAGAAGGAATTCGTACCAAAGGAAGTGATAAAAAAAAAGGTAGACACACTATATCTTCAAAATGGAGATACATTGAACCTTATAACTGAGTCGAAAAGGTACGATAGAAGCCTTGTGAACAACAAAGACACAGCAGATGTGGAAATATATACCACAGGCATTAATACGAGCCTAGACAGCCTTAAATTGCGTTTGAAAACACATACTGTCACCAATACCGTTGAGATTACCAAATATATACAAAAAAATAAGACAATCAAGGACAGAATACATCTAGAGCCACAGGTTGGTGTCGGGTATGGCTTGATCAACAAGAGGGTAGATGTGTATGCCGGAATTGGTTTGGGAGTTGACTTATGGTGATGTGGGTGAGTGACAGAGCCGTTGGACTGCAAATCCAAAGACGTTGGTTTGATTCCAACCATCACCTCCATTAAAGTGAAATAAGTATGAGTAATGCAATTGGAATATACAGAGTGCCAATGAGTAATCAATATGTATGTAATGAAGGTTGGCATTTCTGTTGGAATGGTATAAATATGGGTAGAATTATTTGGACTGCTAGTCCAGAAGGATATTACGTTGAAAAGGATGAAACTTAGTAAAAACTTTACATATGACGAGCTGGTGTATTCAGCAACAGCAGAGAGATTGGCACTTGAAAACACACCAAATGAGAAGGAAGTCGAGAAGCTGAAGAGACTTGCAAATGAGGTATTGCAGCCGATCAGAGATAAATGGGGTTCACCAATAATTGTGACCTCCGGTTTCAGATCCGAAGAGGTGAATAAGGCTGTTGGAGGAGTACCAAACTCTCAGCATCGTCTTGGCGAAGCTGCTGACTTGAAAATCGGTTCAAAGGCACAGAACAAGGCACTCTTCAATTTCATATTGGATATGGTGAAGAAGGGTGAGTTACAGTGTGGTCAGTTGATTGATGAATATGGCTACTCTTGGGTACATATATCTCTTCCAAGAGTGGGTAAGCCAAACAATATGGTGCTACATATCTAATAATTTCATGTTTATCAAAATGTATGTCAAATATGGCAAAAAAAATCAAGAAGTATAAGGTGGGATGTGACAGTGAGACCTATGCCATCTCAATGGTTGAAGCTCCGGCAATTGAGAGTGATTTCGTAGCACTTTCAAAGGAGGAAGAGGAGAAGGTACAGGTCTTCCTTGAGAGCAATGAGAGGCATATGGTATATGGTGCTGCATTGATCCCAGACAAGGACATATACAGGAACAACGGTGAGCAGGAGTTCTATATCTCGTTCACAAAGGAGAGCATCGAGAAGATGAGTCAAGACTTTATGAAGGAGTACAGACAGGCTGAGGTCAAGACGGATCATGACGAGATCGCAAACGAGGTTTGTGTTGTCGAGTCTTGGTTGGTTGAGGATTCATACAAGGACAAGGCTAACGCATTGGGAATTAATGTTCCAGAGGGCACTTGGATGGTAGGTATGAAGGTAAACAATATTGACACCTGGGAAAGAGTGAAGGCTGGTGAGTTGAAAGGCTTCAGCGTTGAGAGTATGCTTACCCTTGAGGAGTTCAGCAAACAAAACGACAATAATATGAATATAGAAACAAATGAGATGTTTTGGGATAAGTTAGTTAACATCCTAAAGGAGACCTTCTCAAAGAAGGAAGAAGAAGTGGTTGAAGACCCACACACAATTGAATCCACCAACATTGAGTTGGAGGAAGAGAAACCAGCTGAGCCAGCAGCAGAGCCTGTGGCAGAACCTGTTGTTGAAGAGCCAAAGGTTGAAGAACCTAAACCAGCTGAAGAGCCTAAGCCTGCTGTTGAGGAAGAACCAAAGGTTGAAGAGCCTAAACCACAGGATAACCATCTTGAGGAGTTGGTTAACAGCTTGAAGGAGGAGATTAATGCTCTGAAGGAGATGAACAACGGTCTGAAGGAGAAGATTAAAGACCTTGGCAAGCAACCATCAGCAGAACCAATCAAACCTAATGCAAAACCATCACAAGCAGACACTTATAGTGCTTGGAGAGAGCAGATGAGAAAGATGATTGGGTAAAAAAATTGACATTCATGTTTAAAATAAAAGAAAATAATAAATCCTTAATAATTTAATTAAATTATGGCTAATTTCATAGATTTGACAGGTCTAACATACTGTGGCAAAGAAGCACAGGAGATTTTTTCAAAGGACATCTACGACATCGACCTTCGTCAGTACGGAATCACTTTCATGGACGGAGTTAAGGGTAAGATGAAGATTTACACTGGTGAGATTGGTGACGCATGGCAGCTTTATACCTGTCCTTTCACCCCAGCAGGTTCAGCTTCATTGGCAGAGGCTTTCATAGAGCCAGCAGCTATCAAGGTTAACCAGGAAAATTGTTATGATACTTTCTGGAATACATTTTTGGTAGATCAGACTGAGATTTCACTTAGAGGTGGTATCCCACAGACTTTTGGTGATTGGTATTTTGACAAATTACGTAAGAAGATGAGCAAAGAATACCAGGAGATCTTCTGGCAGGGTGACACTGCACACACTGCTTCAACCAAGGTTTATCTGAAGACCGTTGACGGTGTTGAGAAGAAGCTTTCTGCACTTCCAAGTGGTAATAAGGTTGCTCTTTCAGCTTTGACCGTTGATAACGTAATCGCACAGCTTGAGGCTGTTATCGCAAAGGGTATCGATGTTGCTAATGCAGCAGAGGTTGACACAGAGGATTACAAAGTGTTCATGAATCATGCTGACCTTAGAGTACTTGAGGTTGCTCTTGGTAAGGTTTGTTGCCCTAACAGTGTAAACGCTGTATTTGCTAACTATGCAAGAGAGAACGGACGTATCTACGTAATGGGATATGAGATTGTTCCAACAATGCAGTCTAGAAACACTATCATCTTCGGTCCTGCTAAGAACCTTGTTCTTGCTTATGACACATTTGACAGTCATATTGAGTACAAGTTGATCGATATGAGACAAACCACAGGTGACAATATGTTCAGAGTGCTTGCAATTTCTAACATCGCTGTTGGTATCATACTTCCAGAGTTGTTCGTATATGCAAAAGTCTAATTAAGGCTCATTTGTCTACAAATAATATATAATCTAGATGTTGGGAGGTAGGCAATACGGCTTACCTTCCAATTAAAAAGAGAAAATAATTCAACAAACAATACTATAATATTATGGCATTTAATTGTTCACTTAATAGAGATTTGCTTCGTTCAAACAGCTGTGGTTACTCTCTTCCAGAGGTAAAGGACATCTATCTTGCAAACTATGCTGATGTGACTGCTTCTACAGTTAGTGCTTCTACTGACACTGGTTGCACTGGTGAGGAAGTTACTTCAATTTCTCTTGCAAGCGGTGCTAAGTTCTACCACATTGAACCAGCAAAGAATAGTGTTACCTTCGAGGATAGCCTTGTTGTAGAGGATTCTGGTAACAAATATCGTACACACTCTTTGACCTTTAACATTGCAGGTCAGTATGATGCTTGTATGCACCTTGACCTTGATGCTCTTTCACTTGGTCGTTATTTCGCAGTTGTTGTGACTGCTGATGGTAAGTGGCTTGCTCTTGGTCGTCTGACTGGTATGGAAGCTGAGACTGCAACTTTGCAGGGTGGTGGTGATACCAATGGTATCCAGATCGTACTTTCATCTAATACCACTGAGTCAGCTGTTCCACTTTCAAGCGCAGCTATTGCAACCGTTAAGGGTGGAGAATAATTGACGCTATGGCGTTATACAAACAAAAAAGGTGAAGATTTCTAGTCTTCACCTTTCTTTTTTCTCTTTGGTTTGTCATCAACTTCCACAAACTCCTTTCCAAGATATTTCACTGTCTTATGTCTTCCATATACGTCATGTTCGATAACAA
>Ga0326511_10003278_pt1 | contig 13026 bp, 13 predicted proteins | sample 0_2496_0518_D_FD_203701 | JGI IMG/M metagenome (GOLD analysis project Ga0326511, IMG submission 203701) | Bovine rumen microbial communities from UC Davis, California, United States - 0_2496_0518 | ecosystem: Host-associated > Mammals > Digestive system > Stomach > Rumen | place: USA... | reverse complement strand
CACTCATCGCGGAACGGGAGCGGGATGATCTCGTAGCGCGAGGGATCCGGATCGCCGTAGGCGAAGGCGAAGTCGGCGAGCCCGCGCTCGAGGAGGTAGAGGCACATCTCGCCGTCAGCCGTGACCACCTGGGTGCTGATGCCCGGATGGACGCGGCGGAGATCGCTCAGAATTTCCAGCACGTTCCTGAAGTACACCGACTCTCCGGCGGCTATCGAAACGGTGCCGCTCACCTCGTCGCTTTTCTGCAGCAGCTCCTGCTCGGCCCGGTCGGCAAGAGCGAGGATTTCCTCGGCGCGGCGGCGGAGGAGCAGCCCGTCCTCGGTGAGGCGCATGCTGTGCGGCTCCCTGATGAGTAGCCTCGTGCCGCAGGCCTCCTCCAGATCGTGGATCTGCCTCGAGAGCGCCGGCTGCGATATGCAGATGCGCTGCGCGGCGCGGGTGAAGCTGCCCTCGTTCGCGACAGCGGTGAAGTATCTGAGGAGCCTCAGCTCAAGATGCATCATTTTCAGCCTCCCGTCAGGGTGTTCCGATATGCATGCAGAGCATAACACGATATGCTGTATAAGCCTTTGTTTTGCCTGAAGCCCGCTGATATCCTGTACCCAGCTTGAAAGAAATACAGTCCTTATCGCATGAATCCGCCAGCGGCGGAACAGGAGACACACCATGAAAAGAATCACCGGCAGAAAGTTCCTTCTCGCAGCTCCGCTCATCGCAGGCGCAATGGGCATCGGCTCCGCGTCCGCAGCCGTTCCCGCGAAGGATCTCGCGGCAGAGTCGCAGATGGTTAACTCATCCATCACCGAGCTCACCGATGACACTCGCGTCTTCACCGTCGACAAGTCCCTGGACGTGAAGAAGGTCTCCTTCCAGAACCATTTCGGATTTGATGTCGTCGGCCACATGTGCCTCCCGAAGGACTTTGACGCGAAGAAGCAGTACGCCGCCGTAGTCATCACCGGCCCCTTCGGCGCCGTAAAGGAGCAGTCCTCCGGCCTTTATGCCCAGGAGCTCGCGAGGAACGGCTTCGTGGCAGTCGCCTTTGACCCCTCAACCACCGGCGAGAGCAGCGGCGCGCGCCGCAACGTGGGATCCCCAGAGCTTTTCACCGAGGACTACCATGCGGCGGTTGACTTCGTGTCGAACCTGAAGTTCGTCTCCCCGGAGCGCGTCGGCGCCATGGGCATCTGCGGCCTCTCCGGCATGGCACTCACCGCCGCGACGAGCGACACCCGCATAAAGGCAGTCGCAACCTCCGCGATGTACGACATGAGCGAAAGTATAAGCATGCACTACAAGGGCTCCTACTACACACCTGAGCAGCGCGCCATTGTGCTGAGGCACCTTGCCGGCGTCCGCGACCAGGAGGCGAAGAGCGGAAAGCAGGTAGTCGGCTATCATGAGCTCCCGGTCCTTGCCGACGGCTCCGTGCCTGTCGCATCGAAGCTCTTCCCCGACGCGCTGCCTGCTGACGCGGACTCAGTCACGAAGGAGTTCTTCAACTACTATGTAGGACGCGCCAACCATCCGCGCGCCATCAACTCCCGCTTTGCCTGGGACGGCACCACCCCGTACGGCTTCTTTGACTTCAGACTGATGGACAATCTTGACAGAATCAGTGTCCCTGTCCTCATGATTACCGGCTCGAAGGCTCACTCCAAGTACTTCACCGATGACGTCATCGCGAAGATCCCCGGGAATAACAAGCGCGAGATTGTCGTTCCTGACGCGACCCACACTGACCTCTATGATCAGATGGACAAGATCCCGTTTAAGGACCTCGTATCGTTCTATAAGACGAACCTGAAGTAACAGGATCCGTCAGTACACATTGAGAACAGAAACGGCAGGGCCTCTGCGGCGGAAGCCGCAGGGGCCTTTGTGCACTCTGGGTGGACGGAATTATGAATCAGGCAATTGCAAGGGATCGCGTCTCCCGGGATCTTGCCGACGCGAAATGCCCTCCAGCTCTCGTGAGCGAGTGCCTGGGCTTTGTTGAGAGCGGAACGGCAGCCGCCATGCTGCCGAAGCTTTCCTCGCACCGGAGGCTCCTGGTCGAGCGCCTTCATGAGTACCAGGACGCCATCGACTGCCTTGACACGCTCGCGCACGATCTGAGGCGGGAGCGGGGGAATTCCTGAGGCACGGGAGGATGAATGGCAAAGGGAATCAGAACGTGGCTCTGCCTCGCGGCCGTCTGCCTTCTTGCGGCCTGCTGGCGCCTTCAGGCAGAGGAAGCCGGCGGCGCAGGATTGGCCGCAGCGGAAAGGACGGAGAGTGCTTATATGGAAATACATGCGGGAAATGAGGCGTTCAGGGTAACTCTTGAGGACAATGACTCGGCGAGGGCCCTCGTGAGGCTCATCGGGAAAGGGGAGAGGAGCTTTCCTGCCTCGGACTACGGCGGGTTCGAGAAGATTGTTGATCTGGGGAAGTCCCTCCCCCGCGACGATGAGCAGATCACCTCGCGCCCCGGTGACGTGCTCCTCTACGCGGGGAGCAGGCTCGTGATTTTCTACGGCCCCAACTCCTGGGCCTACACCCGCATCGGGCACATAGAGAACGCCGACGCGGGGAAGCTCAGATCCGCGCTCCTTGCGGCAGGAGGAGAGATCACGCTCTCCATCCGCTGAGAGGTTTCCTTTTCCGGCATGAGGAAACCTTTCCCCGCAGGTGATAGAATAAGGGGCTCAATCCCTACCAGATCTGTTACCCGGGGCAGAAATGTACACAGTAATCAAGAAAATTGCCTTTTCCGCGGCGCACCGCCTGACGCTTGACTACGAGAGCAAGTGCTGCCGCCTGCACGGCCACGAGTGGCACGTAACCGTCTATGTCCGGGCAGCGGAGCTTGACCGCAACGGCATGGTCATCGACTTCACCGAGATCAAGAGAAAGGTTACCGGGAAGCTTGACCACAGCTACCTCAACGAGGTCCTGGACTTCAACCCGACCGCGGAGAACATCGCGAAATGGATAAGCGACACCCTGACGGATGAGAGGGCGGAGTGCTACCGCGTCGAGGTGCAGGAGTCTGACAGCAACACCGCTGTCTTTGAGCGCTGATGAGAGTCTCCGAGATCTTCGTAAGCGTCGAGGGCGAGGGCTCGCGCCAGGGGTACCTCGCGACCTTCGTGAGGCTCCACGGCTGTGCCCTCCGCTGCAGCTGGTGCGACAGCCGCTACGCCTGCGAGGGCACAGACTACAGAGAGATGGCGCCCGACGAGGTTTTCGCCAGGGTGAAAGAGCTCGGGAACCGGAGGATTACCCTCACGGGCGGCGAGCCCCTCATCTCGAAGGAGGCTCCCGACCTTGTCGTGCGCCTCGCGGAGTCGGGCTTCGAGGTCAACATAGAGACCAGCGGCTCAGTCGACTACACGGCTCTTTTCCCTGAAGACGTGCGTGAGCGCCTCGGGACAAACCTCATGATTACCGCTGACTGGAAGTGCCCGGGCTCCGGCATGGAGAAAATGATGAAGGAGCAGTGCTTCACCTCGCTCTGCCAATGGGACGTGCTGAAGTTCGTGGTCTGCTCCCGGGAGGACCTGGAGCGCGCCGAGAGCGTCATCCGGAAATTCTCCCCGCCCTGTCAGGTATTCCTGAGCCCGGTGTTCGGCAGGATCAGGATGTCCGACATCGTGGACTTCATGAAGGAGCGGAACCTCCAGAACGTGCGCATCCAGGCGCAGCTCCACAAGATCATCTGGGATCCCGCGGCCAGGGGCGTCTGACACAGCCTTTCCCCGCCGTAAGTCATTCCCGGCGCTCTTTTGCTAAAATAGCAGAGTTTAATTCAATCTTTTTTACCGGATTCACCCTTACTCGAAGATGCTTAGTTTTGAACAGGAAATCGCCAAGCGCCGCACTTTCGCGATAATCTCACACCCTGATGCAGGTAAGACCACCATTACTGAAAAGGTTCTGCTGTTCGGCAAGGCCATAACCAAGGCCGGCACCGTGAAGGGACGCGGATCCGGGCAGTTCGCGAAGTCGGACTGGATGGACATGGAGAAGGAGAGAGGAATCTCCATCACGACCTCCGTGATGCAGTTCCCGTATAACGGCTGCCTGGTTAACCTCCTCGACACCCCGGGACACGAGGACTTCTCCGAGGACACCTACCGCGTGCTCACCGCCGTTGACTGCTGCCTGATGGTCATCGACGCAGCGAAGGGCGTGGAGGAGAGAACAAGGAAGCTGATGGAGGTTACGCGCCTGCGCACCACGCCTATCCTCACCTTCATGAACAAGCTTGACCGCGAGATCCGCGATCCGATGGAGCTGATGGACGAGGTCGAGAACGAGCTCGAGATCCTCTGCGCGCCCGTCACCTGGCCTATCGGCTGCGGCCACAGCTTTAAGGGAATCTACCACATCTACCGCGACGAGACCTATCTCTACGAGCGCGGGCAGGGCGCCTTCATCCAGGAGAAGAGGGTCATCAAGGGCCTTGACAATCCGGATCTCGACAAGGCCGTCGGCGAGGATCAGGCCGCGCAGCTCCGCGAGGAGATCGAGATCGTGAAGGGCGTCTCGCAGCGCTTTGATCTGGAGTCCTTCAGGAAGGGCGAGATGACCCCGGTGTTCTTCGGAACCGCGCTCGGCAACTTCGGCGTCGACTGCATGCTTGACGGCCTCACCGAGTGGGCGCCCGGGCCGCAGCCGCGCATGACCGAGACCCGCGAGGTGCAGCCCACCGAGCAGAAGTTCAGCGGCTTCGTCTTCAAGATCCAGGCGAACATGGATCCCAAGCACCGCGACCGCATCGCCTTCATGAGGATAGTCTCCGGCGAGTACGAGAAGGGCATGCGCATGTTCCACACCCGCATCGGGAAGGAGCTCATCGTCAATGACGCCGTAACCTTCATGGCGGGCGAGCGCGACCGCGTTGAGAAGGCCTTCCCCGGCGACATCATCGGCATGCACAACCACGGCACCATTCAGATCGGCGACACCTTCACCGAGGGCGAGAACCTCCACTTCACCGGCATCCCGAACTTCGCGCCTGAGCTCTTCAAGCGCGTCAGGCTGCAGGATCCGCTGAAGCAGAAGCAGCTCCTCAAGGGCCTTATCCAGCTCTCCGAGGAGGGCGCGGTGCAGGTCTTCAGGCCGCTCATGAACAACGACCTCATCGTGGGCGTTGTGGGAACCCTGCAGTTTGACGTGGTCATCTCCCGCCTGCAGCACGAGTACCATGTCGACGCCTCCTATGAGGATGTGAGCGTCTCGACCGCCCGCTGGGTCGACTGCGACGACAAGGAGAAGCTTGAGGACTTCAGGAACAAGTGCATGATGAACCTCGCGCTTGACGGCGGCGACAACCTGACCTACATCGCCCCGACCAAAGTCAACCTGAACCTCACTGAGGAGCGCTGGCCTGACATCAAGTTCTTCAAGACCCGTGAGCACTGAGCTCTTCTCTGACTCCCACTGCCACTTCGGCGACGAGCCCCTCCGGAGCTCCGCCGAGGATGTCTACAGGCGCGCGCTTGAGAATGGCGTGCGCCGCTTCATGATCCCTGAGGTTCACCCCTCTGACGAGCGCTTCATCGAGGGCTTCGCCTCCACGCATGAGGGCGTCTTCCGCGCCTTCGGCATCCATCCCTGGGCCGCTTCGGAGTGGGACGGGAAGGAGTTCAGCCCGTCATCCGTCAGCAGGTCAGTGAAAGCCATAGGGGAGTGCGGGCTTGACCGCCTCCACACCTCTGACTTTGAGCTTGAGACAAGGCTTTTCGAGGCTCAGATTGCTCTTGCAGAGAGCCTTCACCTCCCGCTTCTTGTCCACTCCCTCCGCGCGAACAACGAGGTCATGAGGGTTCTTAAGCGCCATCACGCGAGAGGCGTCATCCATGGCTTCTCCGGATCCTTTGAGGAGGCCATGGCCTTCATCAGCCTGGGCTTTTTCCTCGGGGCGGGCGGTGTGATCACCTACCAGAGAGCGCAGAAGACGAGGAGGACCTTTGCGAGGATTCCGCTTGGCTCCATCCTCCTCGAGACCGACTCTCCCGCGATGCCTCTTTCGGGCTTCCAGGGCGAGGCGAATATGCCCGAAAGGGTGCCCATAGTCGCCAAGTGCCTTGCGGAGCTCCGCGGGATAAGCGTGCAGGAGGTCTCGGATGCTACCGAGCGGAATTTCTCCTTTCTTTTCCTCAGCGGGGAGGGCTCATAATGCGCCTTACCATGCTCGGAACCGGCGGAGCGCTCGTAACTGACTGCTACAACACCTGCATTGCCCTGGAGGAGAACGGCAGCGTGTTCATCACCGACTGCGGCGGCGGGAACGGGATCCTCCGGCAGCTTGAGGCTGCGCGCATTGACGCAGGGAGCATCAGGCAGGTCTTCATCACGCACCGCCATCTTGACCATTTCACGGGCGCGCTCTGGCTCATGCGCCTCATCGCCTATCAGATGCGGCACGGGCGCTATGAGGGCGACGCGTCCTTCTATGGGCACGATGAGGTGATAGCGCTCCTCCGGAGCATCTCCATGTCGCTCATCGATGCGAAGGAGTCCAGGTTCATAGATGAGCGGATCCATCTTGTCAGTCTCGCCGATGGTGAGGAGTTTGAGGTCATGGGGCACCCTGCAGTCTGCTTCGACATTCACTCCACGAAGGCGAGGCAGTCCGGGTATTCGCTTTTCTATGATGAAGGGAGAAAGCTCACCTGCCTCGGCGACGAGCCCTACCGTGAGTGTGAGAGGCAGTACGCAGAGGGGAGCGACTGGCTCCTCCACGAGGCGTTCTGCCTCTGGTCCGATAGGGAGCTCTACCGCCCCTACGAGAAGCACCACTCGACTGTACGTGACGCCTGTGAGGCCGCGGAGACGCTCGGCGTCAGGAACCTCCTCCTCTACCACACCGAGGACAATGACCTCGCGCACCGGAAGGAGCGCTACACGGAGGAGGGCCGCAGGTACTTCAGCGGAAGGATCCTCGTCCCTGATGATCTCGAGTCCTTTGACCTCTGATCCGGCTTTTTCCATCTCACGCTGACGCCTCTCCATAGTAAAATAGGCCATCATTTTTGGAGACTGACATGACTCGCTTTATTCCTATTGATGTTTCGGTCTGGGAGAGATATCTCCCGGCAGGAAAGCTCTTTGATGAAAACCTCTCGCCCGTATCCGGAGCGCCCCTCACCGGCGCAGTAAGCGCCGTGTTCGGGCGTCAGCTCACCCGCTCTGACATCCTCCAGTTCCTCTCCGAGGCAAAGGAGAAGGGGCTCAGGACAGAGATGCTCCGTCCCTTCACCGAGTCAGGCGTCAGCTGCGCCGTATTCCTCCACGACCGCTTTGACGCGTCGTTCTCACATGAGCTTAAGTTCCGTGACTCGTCTGTCGATGCGCTTCATGTCGCAAGGCTCCCCGATCCGAGGAAGCCCGGCGTCATCGTCATGGACATGGACATGACCTGCGTGCGCTGCGAGTGCATCGACGAGATGGCAAAGCTCGCCGGCATCGGGAAGGAGGTCTCTGACGTAACCGCGCAGGCGATGAACGGCAAGATGCCCTTCCAGGAGAGCTTCCGCCGCCGTATCGCGCTCTTTAAGGGAAAGAGCGAGAAGGTGATGGACACCGTTGAGGAGAAGCTCCCTGTCATGCCGGGGCTCGGAGCGTTCATGGCCAAGGCCCACTCCTTCGGCTGGAAGAGCGCCATCGCCTCGGGAGGATTCACGAGGTTTGTGGGGAAGGTGCAGAGGATGTTCGGCATCGACCGCATCGAGGCCAATACCGTTGAGTTTAAGGACGGCCTCTTCACCGGGAATGTCATCGGGCGCATCGTCGACTCCAGCGTCAAGCTCGCAACCCTCAAGGACATGACGGAGAAGTACGGCATCATCCCCGGGAACTCCATCGCGGTGGGCGACGGCGCGAACGATCTCCCGATGATCAAAGGCGCCGGCTGCGGCCTTGCCATACACGCGAAGCCCGTGGTGCGCGAGGAGGCGCCGGTTGCCATCAGGTACCTCAACCTCGAGGCGGGCGCCGTAGTCCTGGAGGCTGCCCTCAGGGCGTCAGAGGCCCTCTCCGCCTGAAAATGAGCCGCAGGAACGCATTTTTCCTCCTCGTGCTCTTCGCGGCCTACGTGGCCTTTCTCTGCTATGTCGAGCTCAGCAGGCCCTCAGGCAGGGAAAGGCTTCCCGTGTCTCTTGTGCTCCCTGCGGCGACGGCCTGCTGCTGGCTCGTGAGGTACTGCCGCTGGGCATATCTCCTTAAGGTCCTCGGCTTCCATCAGCCGTTCTGGAAGGGGCTCGTCATCTACATCCTGGGCTTTGCCTACACCGCGACTCCGGGAAAGGCTGGGGAGCTCGTGCGTGTCGCCTACCTCAGGCGCTTTGACCGGAGAACCTCGAAGGTCTACTCCGCCTTCATCGCCGAGCGGTTCTGCGATTTTGTGGTGATGACCGCCTTGGGCGGCGTGCTCTTTCTCGGAAGTCCCCTCGCGCTTCTTGCGGTCGGCGCGTTCTTCGTGATCCTCTCCTCGGCTCTCGCGCTCACCGGCATGTCGCGGCGCTTCTCAAGGCTCCTTGCCGCGCCGTTCAGGCTGCTCGGCCTCAATTCCCTGGTGAGGTTCGTCTTCCGCGTGAGGTCAGGAATAAGGTCGCTCGTGAGGCTCCTCACCGTAAGGACCCTGGCGGTGATGCTGCTCTCGGGGCTTTTCGGCTGGACCATCTACTCCCTCGGGGTGGTGTACTACCTGCATTTCATCGGCTTTGAGCTCCCCTTCTACGCTGCGTTCAGCGCCTATCCCGCGGCGATGGTGTCAGGGGCTGTGTCCATGATCCCGGGCGGGCTCGGCGGCACCGAGGCGGTTTTCTGCCTGGTGCTCGAGAGCTTCTCGAAGGGCGGCCCGGTCATTGAGGCCGCGTTCATGGTGAGGTGCCTCACCATGTGGTTCAGCGTCGCCGCAGGGCTCCTCTGCCAGGGGATAGTGTTCGTCCAGGACCTGAGGGCAGGGCATGCCGCAGCCAGTCTGAACGCGGAAAAGAAATGAGTCCTCAGCGGAGATGAGTCGGTTCCTGCAGTGCCGGGAAAGGATTTGCGCAGTGCCGCTCAAATGCTCTGGGATGACTTTGGTACAGGCATGAAGGGAGCCGCCGCGTCTCCTTCTCCATCACCTGCGCAGAAATTTGCCAATGTATCAGCGTCAGAGGAAACGCATGAGAAAGCGCGGCGGCCGCCCGGAGTATACCGCAGGATCAGGCCGTTCTGAAGAAAAATGCCTCAGTCCCACGGAAACAGGGGGGAGATTCGGCTCAGCGCGTCAGCACTGATCGAGGCTGAAGGTGTTGTCGGTTATGACCTTGTCGCTGTTGTTGCGGTCAATGTAGACGTAGCGGATTTTCCAGTCCTTATTCCACTCGCTGTTGAACATCAGGCGGCAGGCCACCTTGCTGTTCCCCTCGGGGGTCTGGTACTTTATCCTCTCGTAGAGCCCCTTTAGGTCCGCGTCCCTGGTGGAGTAGACGCCGATCTCGAAGGTGAGCACGCCGCCGGTGAAGTCAGCCTTCTCGATGCTCGTCATGTCATCGATTTTAAGCGGGATCATGCTCAGGATCTTCCTCACGTAGGCGTTTGTCCCTGAAGCCTGTGATGATGATGCGGCCGACACGTCCTCGGGCATCTCCTCCTCGGGGAACGGCGGCCTGCCGTCAGTAACCTCGGTCTCGGAGAACTTGGCGCGGCGGTCAATCTGGTACTCGATGTACGGGATGCCGTAATAGAGCCCGGTAGCGAGCACTATGGCGATGACTATTCCTGAGATTACAATTCTCGGCCTCAGGAACTTCGGATAGTAGGGGCGCCTGCGCTCCACAATGGGCGTTGTGCCGCTCTCGCTCTCATGAGTGCTGCTGTCCTGCTTTTCCATCTTTTACTTCCTCTGTCTCCTGCTGCCTGACGATCCGGAGTTTTTCTTATTGCTCTGCGCCTTGCGGGATGATGATTTCCCGGAGGAGCCCTTCTTCTGCGAGGCGGAGGACCTCTGGTTATTCTTCTGTGAGGCTGACGGCCTCTGGTTCTTCTTCTGCGACGCAGACGATCTCTGGTTCTTCTTCTGCGAGGCGGAGGACCTCTGGTTCTTCTTCTGTGAGGCCGATGACCTCTGGTTGCTCTTCTGCGACGCGGAGGCTTTCTGATCCTTCTTCTGCGATGAGGATGCCCTGCCTGAGCCATTTCCTGACTTTGCCTTCTCCGTCTTCGGTGAGCTCTTCAGGAATCTGTCAGCGTTCGACTCGTCGATGACAACGGCCCTCGAGAGCTGGCTCTTGTAGCTCCCGACATCCTTCGCGAACTCCTTGCTCGCGTTCCAGTCGATGCTGACGCTCTCCCTGCTGCTGCCTCCCGGGAGGTCGACACGCATTGCGTCAACCGCGCGCCCGTTGATGCGGACCTCGTAGTGGAGGTGCGGCCCGGTGGAGCCTCCGGTGTTGCCGGAGAGCGCAATGACCTGTCCCTGGGAGACCTGCTGCCCGGTGCGCACCAGCGCCTTCGAGAGGTGCATGTAGACGGTGCTGTAGCCGCCTGTGTGCTTGATGATGATGTAGTATCCTGCGCCGCCTCTCTGGTAGCTGGTCTTGAGGACCGTGCCGTTTGCCGGGGCATAGACCTTTGTCCCGATCGGGGCGGTGAAGTCAGTGCCGTAGTGCGGGCGGTAGATGCCGCGGATCGGGTGCCAGCGGTGCGGGTTGAACGGGCTCGAGACCTTGGTGTTGTTCGGCATGGGGTAGCGCCACCAGCCGCTTCCGGTGGATCTCCTGCTTACGGTCGGCGATACTCCGTTCTCCGGGTAGAACATTCCGTTCTTCGCGCGGTAGAGGGCAATGGTCTTTCCGCCTGAGGTGAAGGAGACCGCCATGATCCTGGCGTTCTTGTCCCCGCTCGGACGGTCAAAGAGCACGCGGAAGGAGTCGCCCTTCCGGAGATCGCGCCTGAAGTTGATCTTGCCCTTGTAGATCTTGATGATCCTGCTGATGTGGGCGGAGGTAAGGCCGGCCTTTTTGGCGTCAGTGATGAAGACGCCCCTGGTGATGGTGCCCATCAGGACATTTGAGCTGCGCTTTGCCTCCTCGATCCGCTGCTGCTTCTCCATCTCGCGCTGGACCTTCTCGGCATTCTCGCGGGCAATGCGCTCCTTCTCGGCCTTCTCCTTCTCAGCCTTCTCCTTTTCGGCCTTCTCCCTGGCGGCTTTCTCCTTTGCCTCCTTCTCGGCCTTTTCCTTTGCGGCCTTCTCCTTTGCCGCCTTCTCCTTCTCAGCCTTTTCCTTCTCGGCCTTCTCCTTGGCGGTCTCCTTCTCGGCCTTTTCCTTCTCAGCCTTCTCCTTCTCGGCCTTCTCCTTTTCGGCCTTCTCCTTCTCAGCCTTCTCCTTCTCAGCCTTTTCCTTCTCGGCCTTCTCCTTTTCGGCCTTTTCCTTCTCGGCCTTTTCCTGCTCTTCCTTTGCCCGGGCGGCCTCCTCCTCTGCCTCGGCCTTCTCCTCGTCCTTCTCGTACTCCTTTATCTCCTCATCGGTAAAGGCGCTGTCGGTATCTGACTGGGCGTAGGTTGCGGGATCGGTCTGCGGCTCCTTCACGAGGCGCTCAAGATCGGCCTGCTCGTAGGTTCCGGCGGGATCGGTGTAGGAGATATACCTGTCGTTCTTGCTGTCGTAAACGTAGATGATCTCGTTCTCGCTGCTGAACATCGAGATGGCGAGGGAGAGCAGCGTGCCGTTGCGGTCAATAAGGAAGTGCAGCTTCTGCCCGATCTTGAGCCTCGTGAGCGTCTTGGTCTGATCGGTCTTGAGGAGCATGAAGAGCGTCTTCTGCGACAGGTTCAGCGTGTTGAAGATGGTGGAGAGGTTATCGTCCTCCTTTACCGTGTAGTCGAGCCAGTCGAGCTCGTTCTCGTCCTCTCCTGACTCCGCCTTCTGCTCCTTCTCCCCGTCCTTGCTGAAGGCGTCCTGGAAGATGTTCTCGATGTCGTCATCGGCGAACTCGCTGTCGATGAGATCCGGGGAGTCGTCCGGGATGTCCTCGTCTGTCCCTGAGTCATTGGCGGTCAGCTCAAGGTAGCGCATCCTCGAGTTGTGGATCTTGTCGAATATCTTGTCGTCATCCGCATCGGCGGCTGTAGGGCTGACGTAGTCGGAATGGTAGTAGTCTGGATCCGGATCTGGGATAAGCGGCGCGAGGATTACTGTTGCGGCGGCGAAGCCCAGCAGGGCAAAAAGCTGGGTCTTCGGGATAGGGCTGTGCTCGAGTGACAGAACTGTTTTTACGAGCTTCAGTAATCTCATCTCTTATCACCGGTTCCGGGAACAAAAAAAAGCAGGCCTGTCCTGCTCTGCCGCCTGATGCCGGATCTGCATCATTCTGGCAAAAAAAATCCGCACCATGTGGCGCGGATCTCATTTTACACGAAACAGGCGACTGACCGGCTCTTTTTTTTGTCAGAGCGCGCCTGCCGGACGATTACTTGTTGAGTGCGTCCTTGAAGGCCTTTCCTGCAACGAAGGAAGGAACGTTGGAAGCCTCGATCTGGATGGACTCACCGGTTCTCGGGTTGCGGCCGGTGCGGGCGTTGCGGTGAGATACCTTGAAGGTGCCGAAACCGACCAGCTGAACCTGATCACCCTTCTCGAGGGTCTCCTGGATTGCCGCAAGGGCGGCTTCAAGAATCTGTTTCGCATCAGACTTATTCTTGTCGGTCTTGGCGGCAATAGTGTCAATTAATTCGGTTTTGTTCATAGTATCCTTAAAAACCCTTTTTAACTATTTGTTCCTATGCTTTCTGGCGAAAGCCACATTACTCAAGCCCTTGTCGCAGACGGATGAACCGCGGCGGTGTCAGAGCTATTCTGTATTAAATCATTGAAAAAATAAACATCTTTAAATTTTATTTTTTCGAAATTTGCGCGAGCGCACCGTTTTTAGCAAAAAAATAACCAGTTCCGGCCAGAACCGGCGCTCATGAGCCGTCCCGGCACGCCCGCGCCGCATGTCCCAGCCCGCTACGGCTTCGGGGAGACTCCGGAGCTGAACAGCA
>Ga0326511_10003275_pt1 | contig 13029 bp, 11 predicted proteins | sample 0_2496_0518_D_FD_203701 | JGI IMG/M metagenome (GOLD analysis project Ga0326511, IMG submission 203701) | Bovine rumen microbial communities from UC Davis, California, United States - 0_2496_0518 | ecosystem: Host-associated > Mammals > Digestive system > Stomach > Rumen | place: USA... | reverse complement strand
AAACATAAAGCTGCTTGAAGAAGTCTCTTATAAGAAGGCTTCATTCCCCAAAAATCTGGGAGTACTCGACAACAATTACAATATCCAGAAAATCTTATGTAGGCATCTTCTGTAAATTGACCAATCGGAACCTGAGACTGTGATTGGATTATAAAATTATTCTCTGTTTTTTCTTTTTTCATTTATGGATGTTATTATTTCTTCTAAAATTCTATCTGAAAGTTTATCATATGAAACGGTTTCTTCCATTTCTTTAAGACCATCAAATTTGATGATCTTGTCTTTATATGCTCTTCCCCATTCTTGTGGTTCCCACCAAAAGTTTATGGGGAGAGTATATTTTTCACTCTCTTTGTCTTTAAGAAGAGATTGTATTTCCTAAATTAATCTTTCGCTCGCCATATTAAACATTAAATGGATTAGTTATGATTCCTTTGTTTGTTAATAATGCCTTTCTTGCATTAATATCATCTACGAGAGATGCTGCGTAATCTTCACCGTCTAGAGTTATTTGATAAAATCTAGATGTTGTTGAATTAAAGAATGCATCATAAACTTCAGAGGGGTCTAATGAACCTAAGCCTTTATATCTTGAGAATGGTTTTTTAGGATCAAGACCAACTGGAATTTCACCATCAATTGTTGGATCACCTGGATACCAATAGTGACCTCCTTGACTATAAGTTGGTGAGGAGGCTACATAAACCATTCCAGCATCAATTAAGAACCTAGCATATCTACGAATTGTATAAAGAACTGATGAAGCTATGATGCTCCCATCAGCGTCACTCATTTATGTTTGTATTCAATCGCCTATTTTGAATACGACTCGTTTGAGTCCTCATAGTTTCCTATGAGATCAGACTATATTTTTACCTACGACTTTACGTTTAGGTATCTTATCTTTCGAAAAGCCATTTAGACTTGCTTTCCTACTCTCTTTCGAGATAGTCGTTGAAGTTATGAAAAATTATTTTATTAATTGGGCTATAATTTTTTCTGAATCAAATTTATTATTAGTAAATAGTTCATCTTCCGTTAATACTATATACCTATTAAATAAACTATTATTAATAAATTCTTTTCCTTTTTGAAGTTTTATAGTAGTTCTGTGGTCTTGCTATATCTACCACTTTGCTTTTATTTCTATCAATAGTAATTCTCCTGATGATAATTTTATATGAAAATCTGGAAAATAATAATGTTTTTCTCCATCTATCTCATAAGGAATATTTAAAGTGGATCTCTATATAGATAAAATATTAGTTTCTTGATCACAAAATTCTATAAATTGTTTTTCCCAGGTACTATCGTATCCTATATTAATTCCCATTTTATTTGAATAGACAAATCCCCTAGTGCCTTTCATTACTTTATCTGGATTATTAATTGCCCATTGTTTGTGTGAATTGCACTATTTTTCTCTATAAGTCGGATCGCTCCATAGCTACTTAGTTATTTTGCTCATACTATTTTTATTTACTGGATCCTATGCCCATTTAATATGAGAATTTGTCTAAGCTTCTCTATAAGTTGGATCGCTCCATATTCGTAGAGATGTCTATTTTAATTTTTCTCTATTTGCTGGGTCTTCTGCCCATTTAATATGAGAATTTGTCTAAGTCTCTCTATAACTAGAGTTTAACCATAAATTTTGTACCTAATTTGATGTAAATTTTGACCTACATGTTTTATTTTTACAAGTTTTATTATAACCTTTAATAAAATTAATAAAATCCACTTTTTCTTTACAAATAGGGCAAACTGGTCTATCTGCTATATTACATAGCCCTAATATAAAAATATCATAAAATATCTGTGTTGTATATCCTAAAGAGGATAGAAATTTATTTATATTTTTATATTTTACCTAAATTGGGTCTTTATTAGAATTTATCCAACCAGGAAGAGTATAAACATTATTTATTAATATATCTTTAATATTATGTTTTTTACCCGGAGTTGGATTTAATTTTAATAATTTATTAAATATTTGAATTTCTTCCATTATATTTTGAATTTGATTTAATTTTTCATAACTGCGGATTGTCCCTACTTATAGGATTATTACTACTAGCCCATTAGTAGTACCTACAATTTAACAGGAGTTTCCCGCTTTTAATAAGATTGTTTAGTATATATTTCTATATACCCGGACTTTCTTTTAATCCGTTGAGATTACAATTTTTCCATATCTTGCGCTTTTCTTTAATATTTCAAGCGCCTCTTCTATCGTCTTAGCTTCAGACATTAGATTATTACAATCTAAGCCCACTCCAATACTTTTAAAAAGAGTATACAATTCAACATTCTCTAACATTTGAGATTCATTCAAGCCACTTGTTGATAGTGGTCTTCCTTTAAGTGGAAGAACTGCTTGATACCTAGCACTGGTTCTAGCTGTTATCAAAGCACCTGCAGGTGAATCACCTTCAACTATAAAAATAGTACAGTTCCATCTATCATCGGGTCCTGCTGTTGCATCTACAAAAGAAGGTTTAAGTTCATTTTTTAATTTATAAGCTGCAGATTGACTTGTTCCGATCTTTAACTGCTCAGCTTTTTCCATTGATGAAAGAGACTTCATTGAATTAGCTAAATAATTAACTTTATCTACATGAAGTCCCCAATAATCAGGGTCTTTCCTAATTAATTTCTTAATCTCCGGAATTAGGTTGTCTACTATATCTTGAGATTTTACTTTAGATATGCTTTTAAGTTTTTCCTTAGTCTGAGAATTATAAACTACCTCAGATGCTAATAGAATCACACAGATCCTAAGACCATTTATAGCATATCTATGTTTTATTTTATATTCATCTTTTAGGGCAGTTTCTATTGCCGTCTCGGCATAAGTTATATGGACTCCACTTGGTACGTTTAATCCATTTACTGAGCCATTTTCATCTTTTGGTCCTAAGTTAGGATCCATTTCGAATGAAACAAAGACATCAATAGACTTGTTCATAGATGGATCTTGTGGAATTATTCTTTTGATTACATTAAATTGATAACCATTCCACCCTGATCCATTAAACTTTTCACCATCAGCAGTAATGGTTACTTTTCTTCCATAGAACTTCTCTTGAATTAATAAGAAATATCTTAAGTTAATCAAGGGGAGTTCCATTTTTATGGACTCAAATATATCTGGGTCCGGTTTAAATATTACTATAGTTGAAAATCCACTTGGAAGTTCTGTGTATCCTTTTGGACATATTGGCCCAAAGAACATTTTCTCAAAGTCCCTTTTCTTAAGAGCTCCTTCATAGAACTTTACTCCACGTTGATACCAAACTATATAAAATAAATCTTTCTTTGATTTAATTGACTTATCCCAAAGTTCTTTAACTTGAGGAAGGGATTTGTCATAGTTCTCTTGAGTAATTTTAGACATAAGTATGTAGGTCTCAGAAACTGCATTCACTGCTGCCGAGCCAAGACCATTTTGACCAACAGTCTTAGTAGTATTATTAGACCACTTAGTTCCACTGTGTAGTGTACTTATGCTAACATCTGCTGATATTACTCCGGGAACATCTTTATTATAGCCAATACTAATTCCTCGTCCATTATCGGCTACTACTGAATAAGGACCGTTAAAATTTCTATCAATAAATATTTCATTACACCCAGGAAATTGATAAGACTCATCTATTGAATTATCAATTATTTCTCTGAGAAGATTATTTACTGATTCTTTATCAGTCCCGCCCAAATACATTCCAATTCTTGTCCTGACACATTCTGGCCATTTAAGTAATGTTATGTCTTCTGGCTGATTGTTTAAATTTTTAATCATAAGTTTTACAAATAAGTTTCAATTTTAAATTAGAAGGGAAAAATCCCTTCTCCCAATATTTAGAATTTTAAGCCGGAAAAAAAGTAGAAAGAACAAAAAAAGAGATGACCTAGGTCATCTCTTTTCATTTCTTAACTATTCTCTTTTAATATTTTCTAACCTAAAGTGCCTTTCAAGAGTATGATAATTAGTTATGGCTATCTAATTATAATTATCATCGATTCCATAAGAAATAAACAAGTCATCAAAGCGTATTTGGCTTGGTTTTAGGACTAGTTTTAGTAATTGAGATTCTAAATATTTTTTACCTAATCCTTTTTTAACATAAGCCAAAGTTACGTGTGGAGTGTAAATAGGATAATCACTTTGAATATTGTATTTTTCTGAAAAACCTTTGTTTAATTTATTTAATACTCTTTTTATTTCGTTATCTTTAAGTTCAAGTATAACTACATCATATTCACTATTCTCAAAACAGGAGAGATCAAACTCTTCCATCGTTGGAAAGAAGAGGTCATCCCCGTTAAGGAACTCTTGAAATGTATCAAACTCGGACCTACCGAGGAACTACTTACAGTCCTCGGTAAAATCTCCGTAGATTTTATCTCCTTCTTCATAGAAAATAGTGATATGATGATCGTACTATACTCCTGAGTCTGCCAGATCTTCCTCTTTGAAAACAGCATCCAGATCTATTCCAGTCTCAAGAGTAACTGTTAACATTAGACAATTACTTTTCTCCATTTCTAAATCTGTATTTTGTTTTCATTCTATTAAGTTGTGTCTTCAGATTAGAACCACCTTGAGCATAACCCTTAGAGTCAGTGATCATAATACCAAGACCTAAAAGGTTGTCAAGGAACTCTTGGTTCTGAAGAACTTCTGAGTCTTTTCTAGCCGACTGAATAAACTTCTTATTTCCTCTACTTAAGAGTGCCCAAAGCTCATATTCACCAATGATCTGACCTGTCTTTCTATAATTGCCTCGACCAGAAATAGGTTCTATATTTGGATTCTGAGGTTGCATATCAGAAGTCACTTTATTAGAGTACATTGGCATATGATAGAGCTGCTCCATAGTAATAGAACCTGCCATTAGTGGCTTGTCTACTTCTTCAAACTTTCCTCGGTTATCTTCAAGGAACTTATTATATTCCTCTTCGGACATAGTTTCTTTAATCTCGTCTAAGTCACAAAGATTTAATTTTGGCATTAAAACTTTGGACTGAGTAGAAACATTGAGGTCCTTCATCATTCCTTCAATTTTTTCAGGAGTTACGTTAGAAAAGCTACCAACTTTCATTGAGTAGACTTCCTCCAAAGGAGATGAATTATGAAGTTTAATAAACTGGTCTACGGTCATTTTGTCGTATTTGCCTGGATAATATTTATTTATCATTGGCATAATCTTCTTACGACCTGCTGCAGTGGTTTTCCACTTCTCAACATTGTCGTGAATTTTTATACAACAATTACCTATGGCTGCTTCATAGATTACCGAAGGAATCTTACGGTTAATCGTCGAGTATGGATTCATTACAATCTCTACTCTCTTCTGATTTCCTTCACTATCTACGAGAATAGGCATTTTCTCGTCTGGCTCAATAGCCGAAACAACGCCTTTACCGCCGTATCTATTTGTAATCTTAGAACCAACAACTACTCTTTGACGTTTAATAAGTCTTACTCGAATAGTATAGACTACCTTATAAGATTTGTCATCAAGGTTAATTGGATCAAGTGTATCTGAAGCAATATACTCTGGGTAGTTATCATAGATTACTTGTCTGTCTTTGTTTTTCTCGTATTCTTTGATAACTTTAGCTGAGGATAATGACCAAGAATAATCTGGAGTTTTAATATTCTTTGATTTCTTGGCCAAACGGTCAATATTCTCCTGGACGAGAATATCACTAACTACGGCCTCTTCGATATTGTTTGGAACAGTTAAGTATTGTTCAGTGAGAAGACCGTTCATTGCCGTCTCATCCTGAAGTCCAAACTTATCATTCATGGCCTGATTAAGTTTATCTAATCGGTTTGTCTTTAAAAGGGTAATTACAACGTCTTTGCTCTTTACTGGAGTTCCAATAGGAGCCATCCACTTAATTGTCGAAAGGTTCTTAACATCAATACTAATATCAATTAGTTGATAACATGCCATTCGATCAGCATAAGACTCGCTTATTACTACGGCATCCTCGTGAACGAGACCGTTGTATGCGTGGAAAAGAACTGTAGTATTAATACCCGTTTTGACTGTGTCTCCATCAATTTCGTGAGGACCACAAATAACATCACCTTCTTTTACTTTTTGGCCAACCTTTACTTTTGGCTCAGTAAATACGGTAACATCATTAAGACTCTGAATACCTGTTCTACGAGCTACCTTAACTATTTTCTTATCGGGCAACTCAATGACAACATCGTCTTCATTAATATCAACCACTTTTCCTTCTGGGTAGCGGAATTTTTCATTAAGGACATTGTCTTGAAGGTCTTCATAGTTTCCAGAGTCAACTAGTGGTCTCTGGGCGTTAGGAAGTGGAATAGCTTGCTTTAACATTGAAGAACCCATTGAAATACGAACAGAGTCGGTAAAGTTTACGAATGGAATTCTGCGAACAGTCGAAGAAAGACGATAGTCCGGTGGGAGATCAATTAAGTCTACTTCACTAGCAGGAACCATCTTTCTTCTCATTCTAAATTTTACTTCAACCTCACCATTTTCGTTTGGCTTGATTTTCTTTGTTTCGTAATCAACAAACTCACTAGCACAGACTTTTTTAAGAAGATAGTCTATATATTTAATAGTTATCTTATTAAAATCTTTATCGTAAACATCATAAAGAATTCCATCATCAGTTAAGTGAGTAGCTACAGTCAAGCTATTTAAAAGGCTAATATTTTGGTTATTTGGAGTATCACCAACATCAATCAAGTCTGAGTAGGTCGGATTATAAGCACAGCTTGTTGGGAAGGTGATCTTTGACTTAATAGATTCAAGATTTATTGCGTTCACTCCAGGTGGAACAGTAAGTTCAGTAGCAGTTTTATCATCAAGCGTCTGAATCATACCACCTCTCCAGAATTTAGTTGCTAAGTTAGTAATGGTTGAATTATCCTCAAGAAGTTTTCCTTCTTTAGAGAAATATGTCATCATTATCTTCTTAGCTGTTTTGAAATTCTTTCCCTGGCCATCAACAAATAGAAACTGCATAAAACTTTGAGATACTGAATTGATCTCCTTATCAATAATAAAATCATGGACTTTATCATCACCAAAAGCAATGCATTCATCTATAATTTTAGTATTAATGTATTCAGGAACGTAATCAAGATCAAGTTTTATAATGAGTTTCTTCTGCTGATTCTCGGTCAGTTTCAGCATTTCTTTCTTTTCTGGGTCATTGATAGATTCGTCAATCTTATCATAGGGAATCTCGGTCGGTCTACCTCTTACTCCAGTATTAACATCATAGTGACGAATTCTTAAAACTTTTCGATCAATTAGGTATTCATGGTTATAGTCAAACTTAACCATCTTTTCACCTTTTCCAAAATCTGAAGTTTTAATTCGACACTCATAGGAGTTAGTTAGCTTATTAGTAGGAATTCGATATCTTCCATCAATAATGAAAGCACCATCGATTTCTTTAGGCACGGTAAACTCGGAATAATACTGAGTTGGTTTATTATCCATCTCGTATGTAATCAATACCCTATGATTAGCCGTTAGTCCATTTTCGATAAAATAGGATGCCGGTTTTGGAGACGTCTTTTCAAGCTCATAATTTAATTTAGTAATCTTATGAGTATTAGAATAACCGTCAACTCCGGTATAGAAACGTCTCATAATCAGCGGCAACGCTGTTTTTCGAAAATATTCATTAAAATTGCTCATTATGGAATTGTTTTTACGTTTAATTTTCTATAGTCGCAGTCAATTGCTTTAAAAAATTCTTCTAGATATTTTTCTACGGTTTCTTTTACTCCTCTAGAACTGACATATTCTTCCATTGGAAGACCTTCAGTTGATCTAAAGAGGGCTTCATAACAAACGATATAATTATAATTATCTCGAAGTTGATGAAGAGTTAATTTTGCTGAAAATTTTTCATATTTTTCAGGAATTGCGTTTAAAAGTTTACCGTAAATTTCATCTCTAGCTTTTAATACATCACTTCCATTTGAATCATCAAAAACGTTGTAAGGAACTTCATATACAACGTGAATTTGATAGTAATAATTATTATTATTTTCCATTAGAATTCATCGTTCATCATATTACTACTGGTCTTTTTTGAGGGCTTTGCTTTTTGTTTCCATCCGCTAGCTTCCTCGATTTCCGTAACAGACGGCGAGACATTAATAGTCTCACCATCCTTACGAAGTGTAACAGTTATACTTAATTCTTTTTCAAAATTAGGTAGTTCTAACTCAATTTTAATATTATTGCTCATATCTTTGAGAATTTATCATCAAGATTATTACCAAGAACTAATCCAAGAATAGTTTCAGTCATAATATCGTTCTTAATGTCAGTCTTTCCCTTTATTGCGTCAGAAACAACCTTACTAGAATTACCATAACTTAACATAGTATAGAATGAACCTGAGTTCATAATACCACCTTGAGTACCAAGGTATTCGACTTCTTTTATCTTAACGTCTTTGTCATCATAAGTTACGTTTATCAAGCTGGCAAATAACATCTCTATTAACTCTTCAGAAACAGCTTTACCTGACAGGGTAGGACTCTTTACATCAAATCCTTGATCCTGAAGATAATAGAACTGCTTTCTAAAAATAGAATAAATATCTCTAATGTTATTTCCTAGGTCTGCTGTAACGTGTCCCATATTCTCAACACCATTACAGAACCTTTGGTGTTTCTTGATTAAAGTTCCTTCTGGGAAATAATAGATACATTTATCATTGTAATCATATCTCTTATTTCCAATCCAGACTTCGATATAACCTCTATCTTTGTTTTCCTTATAGTGGATTTCTCCTTCTTCATAAGCATAACAGTCATTAATTAACACATTATCTTTCTCAAAGTATCTAGCGGTTTTACTACCTTTTGAAGCTTTGAGAAGTTTAATTTCAGCATTAAGGCTAGAGATTGGGGAAACAGTATTATAAGCTGTTCCTATAATATCTCCCTTATTAAACTTTTCTGAAGGAACTAAAACTAAGTTAGCCGGTTTTGGAAACTTATATGTATTTTTAGAATTTTCTAGAATAAGGAATCTTCCTTCTTCTTTTAAAGTACAATTGTCGTCTGGGCACTTTAATTCACCACTTACGTCAAGAACTCGTTCGTGGCCACCGTGCTTAAGAGCAAGAACACCTTGAGTAGTAGCTTCGGTCAAAGATGAACCAAAAGAAGTACCAATACCATCACCGTCATGAATACCAGTCATTTCAATTATTCTAGAACTAATACAGTCTGGGGTAACAATATCACGATTCTTTCTTTTAGTTATAATACTTCTAACTTCTACTAAATCTGACTCATCTGGATTTTTATATTCAGCTTCTTGGTATCTTATTCCATTTGGTGCCATTCTACCTCTAGCTCTATATCTAGGAATTAGAATACATGCATTCTTAGGGTCTTCTTCCCCATCCTTAAATTTATAATTATTCATTAAGAATGTTAACTGACGAGTTAAGTAACCAGATGCTGGCGTACCTGACTGTTTAATTGTAAGAAGAGATCTATTCTCAATAGCATGATACATGTATTCTTTCTCAGTTAAGCCAGTTAATAAAGTTCCCTTGTTTAAAATAGGAACCTCATTTACACCAGAGATAATAAACTGAGGCATGGTCATTGCTGCAATAGAAGAAAGCTTCACTCGATTTGCCATCGAAAGCTCATCCTTAAGACCGTCAGAATATGATCCTTCAATTTCTTTATTGTATTTTTCATATTCTTCAGTGAGAAGTAACATCTTTTGCTGATCACTAAGTTCTTTTGAGTCAGCAATTGATCTCATCTTCTTATAGGTCTCAGTATTAGTATCTGCATAAAGAGTGTTGAAGTCAAAAGTAACTACGCCAGCTTTTGTTACCGCTTTAAGGGCTGCTTTCTGAAGCTTTTGAATTTTTTCTACACCATCAGGCTGTGGATATAAAAACTGATATAGTCTTGCCCCTGAGTCTGCATTCATTCGCTCGGTGAACATCTTAGTTGATTCTGGCTTGTTCTTCCAAATTGGAACAAAATCAACATCAGCTTCAATGATTTTAGATATCTTTAATCTACCGTAAGTAGTTTTCTTATCTCTATAATCTACACCACCTAAATTTCCAGTGAATCTAATAGGTTTGTTAATGGTTATCTTATTATCCATTTCACAATCCCTAACCAAGTCACTCCAAGAGTCGTAGAACTCTCTTGGGTCATCTACCTCGCCAGGCTCTGCTTTTACTTCCGTTAAGACTGCAAGACCATTTAATACTTCGTGATCAGGTACATAAATTGGCTTAAGATTTTTCTTATAAATATTTACATACCTAGGAGACATTCTATGAAGAATATCCTCTTTAACATCCTCGGGGACTAAGTGAAGTGACATAGTATCACCATCAAAGTCGGCGTTAAATGGAGAACATACTGCAATAGGAAGTCCTATAGTAAAGACATTACCTGTTAGAGTCTTACCAGTTACTGGATCATATGGTTGTTCGTCTGAAATTTTTATCTTCATTGCCAGAGCACCGTATTCATGAAGAACTGGTTGGCGAATTAAGATAGCAACCTGTTTTTCAGCATACTCTTTAAACTTCTTCTGAATCTCAGGATTATCATATTCTTTTTCCGTCGAGATCTTAGCCTGTTCGGGAGTAAATCCATATTCCTCTTGGAGAGCCTTACAGAAACCACTTCGACAGGTTTCATAGGCGATGTGTCTTGGAAGCTCTATCTCATCAATTTTTAAAGTAGTTGATGGAGTAATAGGACAACGTGCTGAGTTCTTTGTACGAACAGAGTACATCTCACGAGCTAAGTTCTTCTTAGAAGAATTAAGTAATTCTGTCGACCAATGTTTACCGGAATTCAGAAGTGCTCTTAAGACTGCAGTATATTTTACTCTCTCGCCAGGGGTCTGGAGAGTTGCCATTACTTTATTGTAATTTTCAACTTTATTTGCCATGTCTTCCTTGCTACAGAATCTTACAATAATACTGTACCAAGTGTTAAACTTACTTGTGCCCAGTTGTTTTCCACCCTTACGGTCGAGAGTAAATGGACGAATCCAAGTAGGAAGCACCAGATAGTACTTATTAATCATTTTCATTAATGCTTGAGAACTCTCTGGGAAGTACTTGTCAAATATCTTAATCAGTCCCTCATAGGAGCTTTTACTTTCATCTGTAATAAACTCACTAATGACTAATTGATTTTTAGTTTTGCTATAGTCAAACTGGCAAGAATCAAAGACTTTAATACCAAGCTTCTTTGTTCCTCTTACATTACTATAGCCACCTGCCTTTAAGTCAGGGTTAGCAAATCTTAGTTTGATTTCAGTATTGGAAAATACTTCATCAAATAATTCTTTAAATAGATCAAATCTAAGATCATTTAGATAATAGAAAGGTAATTCTATTCTTCCAAATCTTCTACAGTTTTCCTCAGGAGAATAAACACGACATCCACAGAATGGGCACGGTTTATCACTTACGTGTTTGATATTACCACAAATACATCTATCTCGAAGACAAGAACCAAATATATCGACATCAAACAGTCCTCCTGGGTAGGGTTCAAATGGATTATTTCTTAAATTAAGATCTCGAGAATCATTGATTATATGGTTAAAAACCATTCCATTATCATTATCTGTTGTATAATCAATAATGGCCTCGTCAGTTAATAAGTCCAAACTGACATCTTCTTCAAGGATACTTTTCTCTGCTGCCATACTTTAATTATGGAAATATTAAATTATTAGCTATATCTTCGTTATCTTTATCGTAATTAGCTACCCACTCTTTGTAAAGTTTCTTAACATCAGTAATAGCGTCGGCTCTTACACGATCTTTAAGCTGTCTTTCAATTCCTTTCTTTTCATCCTCAACTGCATGAATATATTCACTAACAATGTCTTGGGTTAATGAATAACTCAAGTTTGTCCATCTAGGTCTATATTTTTTATAAATATTAATGTCATCTTGAGTTAAATTCAAGTCTTTATATTGAGAGATGTTAGGAATTTCAGCGGGCTCTCTTTTGAACCACCTGATACCTTGTTCTCTAACTCGGTCAGCTACTTTCTGTCGACCCGCCTCTTCATAGCCCTTAGCTAGGTCTTCAATTACTTCAGCCTTCATCTTATTAATTCTATTGAATAATAGATTAATCATTCGCTGATAAACCTTCGGCATAGTCGGGCAGTCAATGATATACTCATAGAGAGTTCCAGAGCTAAAAAGCAAAATAATAAAGGCAGGTAACTGCCTCTGTTTTTTCTTTCTAGATACAACAGAGTCTTTACTAAGATCCCTATTTGCAAGATATTCAACAAATCTGGCAATTTGCTCTTTTCTCCTCTCCATAATTTTTTCATTAAATTCAGAAGAGTCTTCTGCTTCGAGTGCATCATCAACTTGACGACCAGTAATTAACCCGTTAGGATTATACTGAAGGTTTTGCATGCGGTTGTGAGCCTGCTGACCAAAGATTTCTTTTAATACATAATTTGCAGTAACAGAACTTGTATGAACGGGATTTAGGTCTACAACAATAGCAACTGAATCCGGAAGGTCTTTCTTTTTTCCTTCAGAGGTCATAACTGCTTTAATATTGCTGTAGGCAGTAATGCACTTGATTTCAAAGTCAGTAAATTTACCGTAGTCTTCTTCATCAAGTTTTATCGCATCATCCTCTTCACCACTTTCTTTTTCGTCTAGAGAAAATGGATCGTTGTCTTCTCCTTCATCTTCTTGTTGAAGAATATAACTATCCTCCAAATTCTCACTTTCATCTAAATATTCGTCGTCGTTCATATTTAATATAATTTAAAATAAATAATAATATATGACTTATTCAGTCATACTATCTAAAATGAGAAAATAAAAGGCAATTATACGCAAAAGAAATAAAAACCAGCCTATGGCTGGTAAAAGTTACCCCACCGAGACTCGAACTCAGTCAAACAGGACCAAAACCTGTTGTGCTAGCCATTACACCATGGGGCAATCAATTTTTCATGT
>Ga0326511_10003274_pt1 | contig 13030 bp, 10 predicted proteins | sample 0_2496_0518_D_FD_203701 | JGI IMG/M metagenome (GOLD analysis project Ga0326511, IMG submission 203701) | Bovine rumen microbial communities from UC Davis, California, United States - 0_2496_0518 | ecosystem: Host-associated > Mammals > Digestive system > Stomach > Rumen | place: USA... | reverse complement strand
TTCCTTGCCTTTCTCCCACGTATGTCGCATAATCGCCTTAGCCGTAGGCCAGCGATAAGGGGGCAACTCCATCACAAAGGGCGTGTCCTGCCCCTTGATAACAAAGGTGCTGAAAAATTTGCTCACCACGACCGACATAACAATGCCCACCACATAGAGCGACAGCATAACCCATGAACGATATTGAAGGGCAAAAAAAGTACCTGTGATCATAATGTAAATAGGCAATCGGGCCGAGCACGACATGAAAGGCAGAATCATCATGGTAATAATACGCGAGCGATGGCTTTCAATGGTGCGCGTGGCCATCACGGCTGGCACATTGCATCCAAAGCCCATAATCAGGGGAATGAACGACTTTCCGTGCAGACCCATCTTGTGCATGAGCTTGTCCATGATAAAAGCTGCACGAGCCATATAGCCCGAATCTTCCATAAATGAAATGAAGAAATAAAGAATAAGAATCTGCGGCAAGAACACGATGACCGATCCCACACCGGCAATTGCCCCATCGACGATGAGTGAACGTAACGGACCTTCCGTCATCGACTGTCCTATCCAATCGCCCAACCAAGTAACACCCTCTTCTATCCAGTCCATTGGATACTGTCCAAGTGCGAAGGTAGTCTCGAACATGACAAAAAGAATAAGGAAAAAGATGGGGAACCCCACAAAGCGATTGGAAAGCACACGGTCTATCAGGTGAGTAGTTCGATAGGTATCGGTTTTCGAGCCTGTGTGATATTTAGCTTCACGCAGGGCACCGTTGATGAAGCCATACTTGGCATCCATGATGGCCGTCTCGGCATCTTGTCCTGTTTCTTCCTTCACACGTGTGGCTGCAGCATCACGCTCAGCCAGCAGCCGTTGGCGATCGGCAGGTTTGTTTTCGTCGGCAAGATGTTGCCCGATATACTGCAATACATCGCTGTCATGCTCCAATAACTTGATGGAAAGATAGCGTGTAGAATAGTGCTGGGTAATGTGCTCATCGGCCTTCAGATACTTTTGGATATGAGCAATACCCTGCTCTATCTCATGACCATAGTTGATATGAAGATGACGTGCCTGACGATTCTTACCTTCGAACACCTGGATGACAGCACGGAACAAATCCTTTACGCCTCGCCCACTTTTAAACGAGGTGGGTATCATCGGCATGCCAAAGAGCGACGAGAGCGTATCAAGGTCGACGGTATCGCCACGACGCTCAAACTCGTCGTACATATTCAAAGCGCAGACCATACGGATATTCATGTCCACTAACTGCGTGGTCAAATAAAGGTTGCGCTCCAGGTTCGAGGCATCAATGACGTTAATGACCACATCAGGCATCTGCTGTGTCAGGTGGTTGCGCACATAGAGCTCTTCAGGCGAATAGCAAGAAAGTGAATAAGTACCTGGCAGATCGGTCAGCAGAAACTCATATCCGAACATCGAGGCATGCGCTTCAGTGGCATCGACAGTCACGCCTGAATAGTTACCTACGTGAGCATGAGCCCCCGACGCATAATTGAAGAGCGAAGTCTTTCCACAATTAGGATTTCCCACCAATGCCACGTGTAGCGTGCGTCGCTCGCGCAGGGCTTCGTGCTGAAGAAAATCATCCTCATGGCCTTTTTCAATCATGGGAGTGCTCATCTTGCCAGTTGCGTCGCCGCTCACCACTTCTATTTGCTCTGCCTCCTGATGGCGCAGCGACACTTCGTAACCCATGATTTTGTATTTTACGGGGTCTTGTAGGGGAGCATTGAGCAGCACCTCGACTTCCTGTCCTCTCACAAAGCCCATCTCAATGATTCGCTTGCGGAATCCACCATGTCCTTGCACCCTGACAATGACACCCTTCTCACCTGTCTTTAGTTCTGAGAGTTTCATGATTGACTGATATTTGATGCAAAATTACAACAAATATACAAATAAACGATTAAAAGTAACGTTATTTATTCATCTGATACCTAAAAATGGGGATTACTTCCTATCAGAAGAACAGCGATTCAACATAGAGGATTGCCAGTCCCGACAAAAAGCCTATACACACTTTCCACGTGAGATGACGGAAATACCATCCCATTCTCATATTCTCCATTCGCATCAGTGCAATACCGCTGGTCGAACCGATGGTTAGCAGCGAACCGCCCATAGCGGTCGAGAAAGCAATAATGAGCCAATAGACACCGTTCTTGGCAAACACACCTTCGCCTACGGGGAAGAACGACACGTTGGTCATGGCTACGGTAAATGTGTCGACAACACTTGAAAGCAAGCCTGACAATGCTCCCATGAGCCACACGTTCTGGAAGCAAGTGTTGTAAATCCATTCGCCAATATCACTCAGCACCCCCGACTCTGTAAGCACACCCATACTAAGCATGATGCCCATAGCAAAGAGCATCTGTTGAATGGCTCCATATTGCAGAGCCTGCGGTTTGCGTTCACCCATCTGATCGGCCTGCATCAGTTTGCGATTGAAGGCCTCGTTGACCACCCAGAGCACAGAAAGTACGCACAGTGCTCCCAAGAATGGCGACAACTTTGTGATACTGTGGAAGGTGGGAATAAACCAAAGTCCACCAATGCCGACAAAGAACATGACCATGCGCTGCCAATAGTTCAGTCTCGTGTCGTTGCCACGATAAGGAGCTACGCCCCACTCTACATCAAGACGATTTGGTAATTCTTTGTTTATCAGTATTGTAGGAATAATCCACGAAGCCATTACTGGAGGAAACAGATAAGCTGAGAAATAGGATGCTGTGACCGCATTGTTGCCCCATAGCACAAGTCCTAAGGGGTCGCCAATCACGGTAAAACAGCCACCTGCATTTGCTGCTAACACAATGGCTGAACCGATGAGCATGCGTTGCTTGCGATTACCCACGATTGAGTGCATGATGACAAGCATCATCGTGGCCGTAGTCAGGTTATCAAGATTGGCTGAGAGAATGAAAGTAGCCACTGTAATCGTCCATAGCAGTCGCTTTGAGTTTCGCGTGCGAATCCACTGACTGATAAAGTCGAAACAACCGTTATTGTCCAAAATCTCGACAATGGTCATTGTGGCCAGCAGGAACATGACAATAGCTGCTGCCTTACCCACATGTTTCAGGAAGATATTGTCATAGATGAAATGCTTCACCGTCAGACTGGTCGCACTACTGCCGTCAAGCCATTTCAGGTATTCGTCGGCATGGAGTTTCATAACGAAGTCAGCACCCCAGCACACGTAGACAACCCATCCGATGGTACCAATAAACATGGCAATTGCGGCCTTGTTGACACCTGTTAAATGGCCAGTGGCTATCAGCAGATAGCCGAATACGAGCAATAATACGATAATCAGCATTTTCTATTGACAAATGATTTTTATGTTATTGGTTTATATTGGTTACGATTCAGACATCTACGACATCGATTTCTTTCACCAGTCGGGATTTCCCGAAAATGCTCAGTGCTTCTCTGAGTAACACGTTCTCGTCATCATAGCGTGAACTATAGTGTCCTAACAGTAACTGCCCCACCCCGGCATCACGTGCTACCATTGCAGCCTGACGTGCCGTCGAATGAAAGTATTTCTCGGCCATGGCCTGGTTATCCTCAGCGTAGGTGGCTTCGTGATAGAGCGTGGTGACTCCATCCAACAGCTGGTGTAGCGTGGGTATGTATCGCGTGTCGCTGGCATAAGCGTATGCTCGCTGCGAATCGGCAGCGGTGACCAGTCGGCTGTTCTCTACGACCGTTCCATCATCGAGCTTCCAATCTGCTCCCATCTTAATATTCTGTATCTGCGACACAGGAATGCCGTACATATCTATCATTTCGCGACGAATGTGGGGCAATGGGGCCTTTTCTCTGAATATGAAACCACAGCAGGGCATGCGATGCTCTAAGGGCAGCGTCTCGACGGTGAGCGAACGGTCTTCGTAGATTACCTCATGACACGTGGTATCAATTGCATGGAATAACACTTCGTAACCCAAGTCGCGACAATAGAAGCGCAGTTGCTGTTCGAGAATGGGGCCTAAAGCCTGATCGGCATAGACATGCATCGTGGCCGTTCTACCTAACAAGCCGAAGGTGGAGAGCAGGCCTGTCAGACCGAGGCAATGGTCTCCGTGCAAATGCGAGATGAAAATGTGTCCCATTTTCGTAAACGATAGTCCTGCACGCCGCATCTGCAGCTGGGCGCCCTCGCCACAATCAATCATAAACAACTTGCCCCGACACTCTACTACCTGCGTGGTGGGAAAGTGGCGAAGCGTAGGAAGTGCGCTTCCGCAGCCTAAGATGTGTACTTTAAATGGTTCCAATGCTCAATGATTAATTTACATAACGAAGTCGTCAAACGATCCCTCCTCCAGTTCTACGCCCAGATCGCTATAGTCCTCTTCGGGCAGCGGACGTGTGTAGTCAAGTTGATCCTCAGCACTCTTCAGCGTGAGCGAGTCTTTCGTGAGATGCAATATTTGGTACCTGACGGCTTCTTCTGTGTTGCCTCCATCGTCGCGCAGGTTCACAATCTCAATGTCACCGTTAATCAGTCGCCACGATCTGTAGATGACCGAAGGCATGTTAATACTTTCTGCCACGCCACCATCCTTGATGCAGATGCCCATCGTCGAAGAGCCATCAAGAGGATTAGGCATCACCCAATCGCCCATGAGCGTAGTATGGTCTATAACCATCGTGGCTTTTGTGCGGCGTTTGTTCATCAATACGGCAAGACGGTCGCCAACCTGTAGCGATCCCAGCACCTTTCCGCTTTCCATGGCATCGCGAACGTTCAGTTGCAACGTATCACCGTTATCAGTAAGCATGCTCATCATGTGAGTTTCTGAAGGAATCATCATACAAATGCCATAAACGGTCGAATCTCGATTGGGATCAACCTCTACGCTGTCCCATTCCTCATATTCGTAGTTTGCTTCTGATGGCGTACTTTTCTTGCCGCCACAGGCCATGGTCACCACTCCCAAGAGGAGCACCAATAGTTTAATAAGTCTATAGTTCATTTTGGTATTGTTTACTTCAGTTTTTTCTTCATTGTTCATCGCTCATTGTACATTGTTCATTGTACATTGTTCATTCTTTTTAGCCTCTTCCCATAGCGCATCCATCTCTTCCAGACTCATCTCCGTGAGCGGTTTGCCCACGCGTATGCTATGCTCTTCCAGATAGGTAAAGCGTTTGATAAACTTGGTGTTCGTAGCTTCAAGGGCATTGTCAGGATTCAGTTTATAGAGCCGTGCTGCATTGATGAGTGAGAACAACAAGTCGCCCAGTTCTGCCTCTTGACGGCCTCTTACCTTCCGTTTCTCTTCATCGCTGGCATCATCGGCAAGCGGTTGGCGCAATTCGGCTTCGAATTCAGCTATTTCCTCTTTAACTTTGGCCCATACGTCCTCTTTCTGTTCCCAGTCAAAACCCACATTGCGAGCTTTGTCCTGAATGCGATAGGCTTTAATCATACTGGGCAATGCCGACGGAACACCACTGAGCACGCGACGGTTGCCGTCTTTCTCCTTCAGTTTGATCTGCTCCCAGTTCTTCAGCACCTCTTCCGAAGTCTTCGCCTCACCGTATTCTATTTTCTCGTTGATATCGGGATTATATTCTGCCAACGGCTTCGGATGTTCAGCACCAATCTGTGAGGGATGATACACGTGGGGGTGACGGAAAAGCAACTTGTCGGTCTCAGTGTTTAGTACGTCGGCAATATCGTAGCTGCCTTTCTGCTGAGCTATCGACGCATAAAACAGAGTGTGCATCAGCACATCGCCCAGTTCCTTCATTGTATCGTGCTCATCCCCCCGGGCAATGGCATCGCACAGTTCGTAGACCTCTTCTATCGTATTGGGTCGCAGACTTTCGTTTGTTTGTTTCTTGTCCCACGGACAATATTGCCTCAGCTGCTCAAGCACATCGACTAACCGCCCGAAGGCTCTCATTTGTTCCTCTCTTGTATGCATGCTTTATTTTGTAATAATAATAGGTGCAAAGGTACGAAAAAAAACGAATATGCCAAATAATAACGCATGTTTATTCTTGTTTTCCATGCAAAAGAAAAAAATAAACATGGAGCCAAAGGGCGACGTTGTTTGTCCTTTGGCTCCCAGAACGTTTGAAAACTTGAAAAACTTAATTTTTCAGCAAATAATCAACAACCCATTGACCAACCTCTTTCGTGCCGTACTGTGCCCCACCCTCGACCTGTATCTCAGGGGTACGCACGTTGGCAGCCAGTGAGGCATCGACAGCCTGACGAATCAGCGTGCCCTCAGCATTCAGACCGAAATGTTCGAGCAACATGGCTGCTGAGAGTATTTGGGCTAAGGGATTGGCCTTGTTCTGGCCGGCAGCCTGCGGCCACGAGCCATGTACCGGTTCGAAGAGCGGTGTGTGTACGCCCAGTGAGGAAGAAGGCTGCAAGCCCATAGAGCCAGTGATGCAGCTGGTCTCGTCGGTAAGGATATCGCCAAAGGTGTTTTCAGTCACGACCACATCGAAGAAACGCGGTTCTGTGAGCACACGCATTGAGGCATTGTCAATAAACATGTAATCTGTCGTCACGTCAGGATACTGCGGTTCCATCTCCTTGGCTATCTGGCGCCACAGGCGACTCGAAGCCAGCACGTTGGCCTTGTCAACAACCGTCAGGTGCTTTTTACGGCTACGGGCCATCTCGAAAGCCACCTTGAGGATGCGCTCTATCTCAGGACGCGTATAGATGTCCGTGTCGTATGCCTTGTCGTTGTCCTGATACTTTTCACCGAAATACATGCCACCCGTCAACTCGCGAATCACAACAAAGTCGGCTCCACGGAGCAACTCGTCTTTCAGGGGCGACTTGTGCAGCAGGCAATCAAACGTCGCCACAGGGCGTACATTTGCAAACAGTCCTAACTTCTTGCGCATAGCCAGCAAGCCCTGTTCGGGACGTATTTTCGACGTAGGGTTATTGTCGTATTTCAGGTCGCCAACAGCCGCAAACAAAACAGCATCGGAACGCATGCATACCTCATGTGTCTCATCAGGATAGGGATTGCCTACCTGGTCAATCGCGCAAGCGCCAACCAATGCTTCTTCGTAAATAAACTCATGACCGAACTTAGTTGCAATAGCATCCAGTACAGCAACACCTTGTTTCATGATTTCAGGACCGATACCATCGCCTGAAAGGACTGCAATCTTTAGTTTCATCTATATTAAATTGTGTTTTGGGAACTATATCTTTTTACTGACCCGCAAGATGCTGTTATCAGCTATTAATCAATGATTCTCACGCCACCTTTATCAGCTGAACTGACACTTTGAGCGTATGCGCGCAAAGCCTTTGAAACCAAACGATTACGTTTCATTGGCCGTTGCTGGCGTGCAGACAGTTCGTCGTCAGAGAGCTTTACGTTGATGGAACGCGAGGGAATGTCGATGACTATCACGTCGCCGTCCTGGATTTTGCCAATATTGCCACCAGCAGCAGCCTCGGGCGAGATGTGTCCGATAGAGAGGCCACTGGTACCTCCCGAGAAACGACCGTCGGTAATGAGGGCGCATTCCTTGCCCAAGTGCATAGACTTGATATACGACGTAGGATAGAGCATCTCTTGCATGCCCGGGCCACCCTTTGGCCCCTCATGCGTGATAACCACACAGTCGCCACTCTTTACGCGACCTCCCAAAATGCCCTCGCATGCTTCCTCCTGCGAGTCGAATACTACGGCAGGCCCCTCGAAGTGCCATAATGACTCATCAACGCCAGCAGTCTTCACCACACAACCGTCTTGAGCAATATTGCCGAAGAGTACCGCTAATCCGCCATCCTTTGTGTAGGCATGTGCCACATCGCGGATGCACCCTTCAGCACGATCAGTGTCAAGCGATTCGTAACGCTCGCCCTGACTACCCATCACGGTAGAGAAGCGGTTGCCTGGAGCAGAATAATAAATGTCGATGGGGCGAGATGTCAGATTCTCTTGTTTGTTTGAACCTTCCTCGTACTTCGAAATATCATATCGTTCTATGGCTTCGCCAAGCGTCATACCGTCCACACGCGGTGCCGAGCCGTCAATGAGTCCAACCTTGTTGAGTTCGTTCAGAATGCCTAAGATGCCTCCTGCGCGGTTACACTCCTGAACCGAGTATTTCTGGGTGTTGGGAGCCAGCTTGCACAAACAGGGTACGCGGCGGGACAGCTCGTCAATGTCTTTCATCTTGAAGTCGGCACCTGCCTCCTGAGCCACAGCCAGTAAGTGGAGCACCGTGTTGGTAGAGCCTCCCATGGCAATGTCGAGTGCCATTGCGTTCATGAATGCCTTACGTGTAGCTATCGAACGGGGTAATACGCTTTCGTCGCCCTGCTCATAGTAGGCCAATGCGTTCTTCACGATCTGGCGAGCAGCCTGACGGAACAACTCTATGCGATTCACATGTGTGGCAAGGATGGTGCCGTTGCCAGGCAATGACAAGCCAATGGCCTCGGTCAGCGAATTCATGGAGTTTGCTGTGAACATGCCCGAGCATGAGCCGCAACCTGGGCAGGCACACGACTCCAGTTCTTTCATCTCTTCGTCAGTAACCGAAGGATCGGCACCTTTCACCATCGCCGTAATGAGGTCGGCGTTCTCGCCACGCCAGCGACCAGCTTCCATCGGACCACCCGAACAGAACACCGTGGGGATGTTCAGACGCATGGAGGCCATGAGCATGCCTGGTGTCACCTTGTCGCAGTTCGAGATACAGATCATCGCGTCAGCCTTGTGGGCGTTGACCATATATTCCACCGAGTCGGCAATAATGTCGCGCGACGGGAGCGAATAAAGCATACCGTCATGGCCCATAGCTATGCCGTCATCAATGGCAATGGTATTGAACTCAGCTGCATAGCAGCCCATTTTCTCAATTTCCTCGCGTACAATCTGACCAATCTCATGCAGATGCGTATGACCAGGCACAAACTGTGTAAACGAGTTGACAACGGCAATAATTGGTTTGCCAAACTGCTCATGCTTCATGCCCGTGGCTACCCACAGGGCGCGCGCACCAGCCATGCGACGGCCTTCGGTGCAGACACTGCTTCTCAAGGGATGTTTCATTTTTTGATTATTCTGTTTTTGTTATGTCTTCTTATTTAGTTTGCAAAGATAAATCTTTTTCCGCGAACAGCCAACAAAAAGTAGACAAAAAAAGCGGTCACCTTCGCAGGCTTCCGCTTTTAATAAGTCCTTGTAGAAATATAATTGTTATAAAAATGAACAAAAATTCTACAAGGTGACTGTTTTGAAAGTCTCTTGTCTCGCGACAAATTGGCTTTCTAAATTAACCTTAATAATCTAATACCATGAAAAACACACGGACAAAAGTACGATTTTTTTCCGAATCAAGAAATAAATTCTCGATTTTTCTTGCTATATTTAACCTTTTTTAATTAAGAGGTTGAAATAAATCATACACTTTTGTTGCCGAGCGTGCCATGCGCTCATAGACGAGTCCAAGATTGGCAAATCGCAGCAAACTCTGACGGACTGCCTTACGGAGCGAGAGGTTCTGAGAGGCCAAAGCAGCTACTGACTGATCAAGAAACTCGTTAATACCGCGCTCATTGGGTTCACGTCCCTGCAGGAACAAACGTGACAGCACGTGGTAGCCACACAACTGGTAGAGTTCGTTAGGCGAGGCTATCCATCGAAAAGCCAGTTCAGCAGCGGTAGGCATGTGCTGATAGAGGTTGAAAGCTGCCTGCTCGGCTATCTCCACGTTGGGAGTCTGTTCCATCCAAAGTTCAGCCACCTCAGGCAACATCTCCTCGGGCGGCATGAGCAGCGTGGCCAGTATCTTACACTCACGTATGTTCTCCTTCCACAGCTCGATTGCCAAATGGTAGTCATGCCCCATCTCTTCAGCCTGCTGGCGTAACATGACCAGCGATACGCCCCAGTTCAACTTGTAGTCGAGCCCCTTCTCTCGCATTGATGTCGATGCCACACCGTTCATCAGCAGGCGGAATGAGCGTTTTATAGCCTGTACCCGTTCATGTATCTCTTCATTCATCATTACAAATTCCTCATTGCACATTGTTCATTGTTCATTGTACATAGCGTAGTCCTTGCTGTAGCGCAACATCTGCTGCGCAAAACTCTCGTCATAGTGAGGCACAATGTCAACGATCTCACCTTTATTATATATAGGCACCAGTCGAGGATTGATAAATCCCTTGTAGGGAGCCAGGTTCAACTTGCGGTAGCGCAGAAGCACTTCTTCATGCAATTTAGGGTCGACACGGATGGCATAACGCTCCACCAACTGGCGGGCAGCCTCAAGGTCACCCTCGCTCTTGATGCGCTGAATCTCAGCCAACAGTGAGGCTATCAGGCAGCGCAGCGCATCGTAGTCATCAATACGGAGATAAGTTTTTCCTTCGCGCTTCACCATCTGCATAGCATCGCCGTGTGCCAGGCACCAACGGGCAATGAGCGCACGGTTACGCATGTGGGCCTCTTCAATTTGATGGCCTGGCTCAATGCGAACCAGCTGCGTCATCAGTCCATTCATCATATAAGTATAATAATGGGCATGGAAAGCCTCACTGTCGCGAATCAGCCCCAACTCAATCATCTTTGCGTCGGCCATGTAGTAGAGGCCGAACAGGTCGGCACGCGCCTCTTCGATAGTATTGCCGTAAGCTTTCAGCGCGTCAGGGTCGGTGCCTGGCAGCAGCTGACCACTTCCGTGCCCCAGACATTCGTGCATGTCGGTATGCAAATTGTCAAGCTGGTCAGCATAACGACTAATCATGTCGAGCGTCGGCTGGTCAATCACGAACTCCTCGCGGAATCCGTTACCCTGTGCCGCTTTGTCATAGGCATCGGTGATATTACTGATAGTGATGCTTTTCGAGCCATATTCGGCACGAATCCAGTCGGCATTTGGCAGGTTGATACCGATAGCCGTTGAAGGATATTCATCGCCCCCCAGCATGGCTGCGCATATTACTTTTGCCGTCACGCCCTTCACCACAGGCTTGCGGAAGCGCGGGTCAATGGGCGAATGGTCTTCAAACCATTGTGCGTTGTCACTGATGATACGTGTACGACGCGTAGCCTCCTCGTCAACATATTCCACCAATCCTTCCCATGAACCTTTCAGTCCTAAGGGGTCTCCATAGACCTCTATAAAGCCATTGATGAAGTCGATGTCACCGTCGAGACAACGAACCCACAGTTTGCAGTAATCGTTGAAGTCGGACAAATCACCCGTCTCATAATAACGGAGCAAGGCCGCTATGACCTCACGCTGAGAATTGTTCTCAGCGACCTCCTGTGCCTTTGTCAACCAATACATGATATGACGGATAGCTTCACCATACCGTCCATGAGCATGCCACACCAGCTCTTCAAGTCGTCCGTCGCGCTTCACCAACGTAGAGTTCAGACCGTATGAGGGCGGTTCGTCCCCACCCTTTTGCTGACTGTCAGCCTGTACTTGATATTCTTTCTGCTCCTCAAAGCATCGCTTCTGCTCGGCATAGAAATCCTCAGCTTCCTGCTGAGTCACCCCTTCATAAAAGTTACAAGCCGAAGTCATGACGAGGTCTTCACCATCAGCCTTGTTCACCCGTTTGGGCAACACTGTAGGGTCGAAGATGACGGGATGTAGTTCTTCGAATAGTTCATCGACAGTCTGACCTTCTTTCAAGGGCAGTTCAGCAGGATCAGCCATGTGCATCTCCGCGTTCAAGTAAAGCTCAATGAAACCAGGCATAATCTTCTGACAACCATAATGATGGTAAATTCCATTCGAGAACCACACACGCTTTAGGTAAATCTCCAATGCTTTGAAATCATCAGTCGTTCGGTCTATCTTTTCCAACGTATAGACAGCCTCTAATGTGCGACGTATGCGCAGGTTGTAAGCCCCCTGTTGGTCGGTAATAATGTCACGTCCGAAGAGTGCTGCCTTAGACAGGTAATACACATATTTTTTCTGTTCGAGACTCAGCTTCTCAAAGCCGTTGAGCCGATAGCGTAGCAGTTGCAGGTCGGCAAAGCGCTCATCGGCATAGTTAAAAGATTCATTCTTCATTTTCTTTTTACTTGTTTGTTAGCCAGCATGCGGTAGGGCTTTGGTGCCATACCAGCAAATTTCACAAAGGCAGTATGGAACGACTGCCGGTGGGCAAAGCCCACAATACGTCCTATTTCTTCGATGCTTAGGTCGGCATAGCGACTGTCTGTCAGCATGGCCTGAGCTTCGTTTACACGGTAGCGATTAACCAGCGACGTATAATTACAATGGAAATGTACGCGAACAACTGCCGAAACATAGCGTGTGTTCGTACCCAAATCGTCAGCTAACTTGCGAGCCGTATAGAACGGGTCTTTGTATTTTTTCTTTACCACAAGCTGCTGGAGAATCTTATCCTTCAGCACATCCATGAGTTGAGGATTCACCAACTTGCGATAGAGAGCCACTTTGGTCTCGTCCTCGACAATATTGTTGTTTATCATATCTATGCCTTTCTGTTTTTGGCCTATATAACTAACATCTGTGAGGTGTTATAAAACATCTCTGCTTTCGGTCAGCCGAAATTTTTGCTGCAAAGGTAGTGTTTTCCTCTCAATTAACCTTCAATTTTGGTTTTTATTAAGAAAAGAATGAGGCAAAACTCAAAGTTACCACCCCATTCTGATATTGAAATTAGCTATCGTTTTATCTCGTACTTCGAATCGAATTATCTCGTACTTCGAATCGAATTATCTCGTACTTCGAATCGAATTATCTCGTAATCTGAATCGAATTATCTCGTAATCTGAATCGAACTGCAAGACAAGACGATAGCTTTTGCAAGAGCAGATGATTCGATTGGTTATGGCAAGTGATTCGATTGAGAAACATAAATTTTAAAAGGATGCTAACATATTAACCCGACAATATAGAAAGTCCTGTGTTTATCAGAGTTCCAAGAGATTCATGTAGCAAAACATCTTAACCCGATACTAACCTGATACTAACCCCATATTAACCCACTTGTTGG
>Ga0326511_10003273_pt1 | contig 13034 bp, 11 predicted proteins | sample 0_2496_0518_D_FD_203701 | JGI IMG/M metagenome (GOLD analysis project Ga0326511, IMG submission 203701) | Bovine rumen microbial communities from UC Davis, California, United States - 0_2496_0518 | ecosystem: Host-associated > Mammals > Digestive system > Stomach > Rumen | place: USA... | reverse complement strand
TGTGTCAGTTTTTGCTGAAATCTGTAAGAATAAGACCTTTGTTATGTTCGAGTGCCCAGTTTATGTTCCATTCACTTGTAAAGAGGAGCAGATGTTTGCCTTTAAGGTCTTGTATTCTTTTTGTATCGGTGGTAAGGTTAAGTGTTTTGGGGTCTATGTCATCATTATCTATCCAGCGGATGAGTTCATATGACATATGCTCAAGAATAATATCAACATTATATTCGTTGTTAAGTCTGTATTCAAGCACCTCAAACTGAAGTACACCCACAACTCCGACAATGACCTCTTCCATACCACCGCCGAGGGATTGGAATATCTGAATAGCACCCTCTTGTGATATCTGAGTTATGCCTTTTACAAACTGTTTACGCTTCATAGTATCTTTCAGACGTACTCTTGCAAAATGTTCAGGTGCGAAAGTGGGTATGCCCTCGAATACGACCTTTTTTGACGGTGAGCAGACTGTATCTCCTATTGAGAATATACCGGGATCAAATACACCGATAATATCTCCGGCATATGCTTCATCAACCACTTCTCTGTCCTGAGCCATAAGCTGCTGAGGCTGTGAAAGACGCATTTTCTTATTTTCCTGAACATGGAAAACTTCCATTGCCTTATCATATCTGCCCGAGCAGATACGCATAAATGCTATTCTGTCACGGTGAGCCTTATTCATATTTGCCTGAATTTTAAATACGAATGCAGAAAAATTTTCGTCAAACGGGTCAACTTCTCCGTCAACGGTTTTTCTTGGGAGAGGGGGAGTGGTCATTCTTAAAAATTCAGCAAGGAAGGGTTCAACGCCGAAATTTGTGAGTGCTGATCCGAAAAATACGGGGGTAAGCTCTCCCTTTTGTACTCTGCCGAGATCAAATTCATCTCCGGCACCTTCAAGGAGCTCAATGTCATCTTTGAGTGTCTGTGCGAGTGTTTCACCGAGACGGTCATCAAGTTCGGGGGAGTCTATGGTAAGTTCATCCATTTCAACCTCACGCTGACCGTTATTTGCGGTGAATGCAAGTATTTCCTGCTTTCCGAAATCATATACTCCTTTGAAGTCCCTGCCGCAGCCGATAGGCCAGTTCATCGGACAGGTATTTATACCGAGTACGTTTTCTATGTCTTCAAGAAGTTCATAAGGGCTTTTGGCTTCTCTGTCCATTTTATTTATGAATGTAAATATCGGTATATGACGCATTACGCATACCTTGAAAAGTTTTCTTGTCTGAGCCTCAACGCCCTTTGATGCGTCAATTACCATTACAGCCGAATCGGCAGCCATAAGCGTACGGTATGTGTCCTCAGAAAAGTCCTGATGACCGGGGGTGTCTATTATATTTATGCAATATCCTCCGTAATTGAACTGCATAACGGAAGATGTTACGGAAATACCTCTTTGTTTTTCTATTTCCATCCAGTCGGAAACAGCGTGTTTATCAGTCTTTTTCCCCTTTACCGAGCCTGCGAGCTGTATTGTTCCGGTATAGAGCAGGAGTTTTTCGGTGAGGGTAGTTTTACCTGCATCAGGGTGAGAGATAATGGCAAAAGTCCTTCTTTTTTCGATCAATTCTTTTGTTGTAGCCAAAGCAGTTTCCTCCGTTACTAAAATGATAAAAAAACAACCGCCCTATTGGACGGCTGCTTTAAGGTGTCGGCATCTTCCTATTTTTCCGGGACGTTACCATCCGAGTATCTTCGGCACCATCGGGCTTAACTTCTGTGTTCGGCATGGGAACAGGTGGACCCCCGATGTCATCAACACCGACTGTTGAATATATCGTTCCTGACGACTTGCTTATAATAACACATATACTTTTATTTGTCAAGAAAAATTTCTGAAAATTCGTTATACGATTTGTAATAGAACTATGTATACTACGAATTGTATTATACAATATGTCATTATGTCAAAAATACGGCATTATACTTGATTTTTCTGCAAATGCAAAGTATAATGCTTATATGACTATTTTTGAGGGGGATTTAATAATGCTGCTTGCTATAATATCTGCTGCTGCCTGTCTGGCAGTCACAACCATAATGTACAGTCCGAGAATGCGGAGTTTTCGCCATTACCGTCCCATAGCATTATTTTTCCTTTTTGAAGGTATCTGGACAGCGGCTGATTATGCTTTCAGGCAGATAGTACCCGATAATGTTTTTATGGAAATAATACATTATGCAGGAATTATTGTTTTTACAATATATTTCATATTGAGCATTTTATTCAGTGCGGACAAGAAACAGTCAGTGAAAAAGCCATTGCCCAAAAGGTCTGTAAAGGAGAAATAAAATGGGATATGTATATGCATTGCTGTGGTTTGTGATAGCAGTAGTATTATTTGTGCAGTTCCGTAAGGAAAGCCGTATTATTATAGGAGTTAGTGCCTACTTTGTGTTTTTAGGCATATGGTGGCTGGCAAATCAGATAGTTTCGGTTGACCTTATGGGAGGCATATATGTATGGATACTCAGGGGAGTATCGGCACTGGTTCTTGTCGTGTGCATGGTGGGATATGTTTTTCAAAGGAACAAAGAGGGAGATTCTTCAAGAGACCGTAAAAAAGATAAATAATATTTGCAGACAGTTTTTTCTGTCTGCTTTTTTATAAAAGATAATAAAAAAACAACCGTCCTATTGAACGGCTGCTTTAAGGTGTTGGCATCTTCCTGTTTTTCCGGGACGTTACCATCCAAGTATGTTCGGCACTATCGGGCTTAACTTCTGTGTTCGGCATGGGAACAGGTGGACCCCCGACGTCATCGACACCAACTATCAAATTTTTATCGCTTTTGACGACTCCTAAATTTTAACACACATAAATATAAAAATCAAGTATAATAAATATACAAATTGTATAATATTTTAAAATAATACAATATTTACCCATTACGCTCCTATATGCATATTATGTTAGAGAATATGCTTTTGCCTATGGGGTGGTTGATTTGAATATATGGGCAGCAATGATTTTAGCTCTGGCTTTAAGTATAGATGCATTCGGTATAGGTTTTTCATGTTCACTTAGAGGTATACGAAACCCTTTTGTGTGTAAGCTGATAGTGTGCGGTGTATCTGTTCTGATAACTGCTGCCGCAACTTTTGCAGGTTCTTTTGCTATGGAAATATTGCCTGAGGGTGCGGGTAATGTGATAGGCTCAGTTTTGCTTATACTATTAGGAATATATATTTTTTTCGGAAATATATTCAAAAACAGTAAAAGCTCAGAAAAGGAAAATACGGCAGTATCAAAAACAGCGGATATACTTCTGACCCCCGAATCGTGTGATATGGACAGATCTTCCGATGTGGATATAAAAGAAGCTTTTTATACAGGTGTTGCACTTTCGGCAGATTCATTTTCGGCAGGCTTGGGTGCAGGAATGTCGGGGAATGCGGAGCTTATACCTATATTTTGCGGTATATTTCAGTTTGTTTTTCTATGGCTGGGTGAGTTTTGCGGTATTTTTATTAAGAAAAAACTTCCTGAAGGAAAAATAAGACTGACGCTGCTGTCATCCGTTATACTGATAGTGTTGGGAATAGTCAGACTCGTGATGTAAATTATATTACGAATAGTATAACTTTTCGTAATATTCCGTAATGTTGACATAAGTATTTGAAAAATAAAAATGGCTTGTTTTGGCTGATTTTTAAGGTTATTGCACAAAACATTCTGCAAATTGTTGTGGATAGATGTATAAATTATACTTTGTGTATTTTGACGTATTTTATCGGAAATAAGCACTTTTGTTCATTAAAATGCCGCATTGGCATTGAAAAACTGCTATTTTGAAGTTGTAAAATATGTTTATTTTAATCGTTGCTTAAATGGGTAAAATGCACAATATAATTTTGTGAGAAATCAATAAAAAAGTATGTTGAAAATGAATTAAATATAAAAAACGGTAAAATATGGTTGACAAAATGCATAAATTAGTTGCAAAATGATTATTGATACAACCAAAAATAACAATATGCCATTGAAATGACTTTCGGGGTATGTTATCATTATTACAGTGGTTGAATAACGCCTAATTTCGGGTAATACCGTGTTAGCAGTCGGCGTTTTCGACCGTCTGGCACGATCGTGCACGAAATATTTTTCAGAAAGAGGGATCATTACAATGGTTACAAAAACCAAGAGAGCTTTGGCTCTCATTCTCACAGGTATGATGGCAGCTACAGCTCTTGCAGGCTGCGGTCAGACATCACCTAATGTTACACCTTCAGCATCAACACCGGCTGCAAGCGGCAGTACAAGCACTTCAGACGGAGAGTCACAGCAGGGTGCTTCTGATGTTGCTGTAACAGACATCGAAGATGCAGGTACTATCGAAACTCTTAAATCAGCTATGGCTGATGAAGCTTCCGCAAACGGCGGTACAATCAAGCTTGAAGTATGGTGTTCAAGTGATGACGGCAAGTTTGAAAAGACACTTGTTAAGAGCTTCAAGGAGAAGTACAATGACAGCAGATATAAGTTTGATATATCTGTAAAGACTTCTTACGGTGAAGATAAAGCCGGCAGTAAGATCATGGAGTCTCCGAAGGACGGTGCAGACGTATTCAACTTCGCAGACGACCAGCTTTCAACTCTTGTACAGGGCAAGGCTATCGCAGAAATCGGTCAGCTTTTCCAGGGCAATGTTAAGGCTAACAATACTGAGGACTCAGTTGCTGTATGCTCAATTGACGGTACTGCTTATGCTTTCCCGAAGACATCAGATAACGGTTACTTCATGTATTATGATAAGAGAGTGTTCAAGACAGAAGAAGATGTTGCAGAGCTCGATAAGATGATCGAAACAGCTAATGCAGCAGGCAAGAACGTATTTATTTCTCTTGGTAACGGTTGGTACAATGCAGGCTTCTATTTCGCAGCAGGCTGTACTATTTCTTATGACAGTGCTACAAAGAAGCAGACAGCTTCTTTCAATACTCCTGAAGGACTTAACGCAGCTAAGGCAATGTGTCATGTTTCACAGAAGGTTGGTTCAGGCTTCATGGGAAGTGCTGGTCAGTCAGGTGAAAACGCAACTGTACAGCAGGGCTTCAGTGATGGCACAATGGCAGCAGCAGTTATCGGTACATGGATGGGTCCGGCTATCAAGAAGGCTATCGGTGAAGAAAATGTCGGTGCTGCTAAGCTTCCTACAGCTCTTATCGGTGATCAGCAGGTACAGCTCCACTCCTTCGGCGGCTATAAGATCGTTGGTGTAAACGCATTTACAAAGTTCCCAATCGCAGCTCAGACTCTTGCATATTACCTTACAAATGCAGATTCACAGAAGGCTCGTTATGCTGAAAGAGGTCTTATCCCGACCAACAAAGCAGCTGTTGAAAGCGATGAAATCAAGAACGATCCGGCTCTGAAGGCTATCAACGATCAGAAGCCTTATGCACATGCACAGGGACAGTCTGTAAGCAGTAAGTTCTGGTCTGCTAACGTAGGCGGTTTCGGTGGTGATATTGTTACAGCAAAAGGTAACATGAGTGATGCTGATCTTCAGAAGGGTCTCCAGGATCTCGTAACTCAGATCGAAAGTGAGTAATCACGCTACGATTTTGTGAGGACAAAAAATAATCACTGAAATGTTTGCTTGAATTATCAAAAGATCGGTATGAGCAGCTTGTGAAATAAAAACGGGCTGCTCATATTCAAGTCTTTGTTATCAGCAAAAAATAAACAGGCAAAGGAGATGTATATGAATGGATTATCTTGACTACGTCCAGATGACAACAGGTCAGAAGATCGGCTACAAAATATCCTCCTTCTTCGGAGGAATAATTCCTGCCATTGGTACCCTTTTCAGAATCATCGGGGCATTCTTTAAATCCCTTTTCTCGCTTATAGGAAACGGTTTTAAAGGATATGGTTACAGATTTGCAAACGGTGATGCAGGCACAAAGCTTTCATACATAATCATGGGTGCAGGCAGCCTTATGCACAGACAGGTAGGAAAGGGACTTCTTTTCCTTGCAGCTGAAGTTGCATATTTTATGTTCATGGCTAACTTTGGTATGACATATCTTACAAAGATATATAGTACAAATGTAACTATGAGCGATTATCCGAATATGATTTTCAATGGTGTTATCGGTAGTGAAGCTCCTATAAAGGAAAAGGATATGCTCACCGGTGTACCGAAGATCGTTAATGTTGACACAGTTGATGACTCCAACAGAATTCTTCTGTTCTTCATTCTTACAGTTCTTGTATCTATTGCGTTCTTTGCAATTTATATCACAAACACAAAGAGTGCGTATGCAAGCTATGAAGTGCTTAAAGAAGGCAAGAAGCCGATTGGTACAATAGATGAACTTAAAATGTTCCTCGACGAAAGATTCCATGTAACTCTTCTCGCTATTCCGGTTGTTCTTCTTCTCCTCTTCACAGTTCTTCCTATTCTCTTTACAATATGTATAGCATTTACTAATTATGACATTGATCACCAGCCTCCCGGAAATCTTTATTGGTGGGTAGGTTTTGCAAACTTCGCAGATGTATTCTATTCCAACCCGATGAAATCCGAAACATTCGGAAAAATCCTCGTATGGACACTCGTCTGGGCTGTATTCGCAACCTTTACAAACTACATTTTCGGTATTATCCTTGCTCTCCTTATCAATAAAAAGGAAATCAAGTTTAAAGGCTTCTGGAGAACAATGTTCGTTATCACAGCAGCTGTTCCTCAGTTCGTAACCCTTCTTATCATGAGACTTCTCCTTGGTGAGACAACAGGTCTTAATGTACTCTGGGGTACAAGCTATCCTTTCCTTACAGATGCTAACTGGGCAAGAGTAACAGTTATCGTTGTTAATATGTGGGTTGGTATTCCTTATACAATGCTTATTTCTTCAGGTCTTCTTATGAATATTCCCGAGGATCTTTATGAATCAGCTCGTATCGACGGTGCTAATGCTTTCCAGCAGTTCACCAAAATTACATTCCCCTACATATTCTTCGTAACTACTCCTTACCTTATTACAACATTCGTTGGTAATATCAACAACTTCAACGTTATCTTCTTCCTTACCGGCGGCGGTCCGAGCCCGGCTTCTTACTACAAAGCAGGTCAGACAGACCTTCTTGTAACATGGCTGTATAAACTTACAGTTAATACTTCGGACTTCAACCTTGCGGCTGTAATCGGTATCTTCGTATTCGTAATATGTGCGTGCGGCTCACTGATTACCTTTAATATGTCCAAGGCATCAAAGAATGAGGAGGAATTCTCATGACAAAAATGACAGCTCAATCTTCAAACAGTAAGCAGGCGAGCTATGCAGCTCAAAGAAAGCTTACAAATACTGTTATCTATATCATTCTTTCAGTCATGGTTGTTATCTGGATCTTCCCGATATTCTGGCTTGTAATCCAGTCTCTCCGTGGTGAAGAGGGTATATCCACATCATACTTCTTCCCGAAGCAGTGGACTCTGGACAACTATGTAAGACTTTTCGTTGAATATGACGAGAACGGTGTAGCTCTTCCTATGGACGAAATGACTTATCCCTATGGTCAGTGGATACTCAATACATTTATTGTTGCGATTGTTTCTTGTGTAATTTCTACCTTGATTATACTCATGGTTTCCTACACATTCTCAAGACTTCGTTTTAAGAGTCGTAAAACTTTCCTTAACCTCGGTCTTATCCTCGGTATGTTCCCCGGCTTCATGTCAATGGCTGCTACATACAACATCATGGAGATCTTCGGTCTGAAACAGTCTCTTGTAGGTCTTATGATAGTATATTCCGCAGGTGCAGGTCTCGGATATCAGGTATCAAAAGGCTTCTTCGATACGATTCCTCGTTCACTCGATGAAGCTGCAAAAATCGATGGTGCTACAAGAAACCAGATCTTCTGGCAGATAATCCTTCCGCTTTCAAAGCCTATCATCGTATATACCGCACTCACAACATTCATTGGCCCGTGGGGCGACTATATCTTCGTAAGCTACTTCATGAAAGCTAATCAGTCTAACTTTACAGTTGCACTTGGTCTTTATTCAATGCTCGATCCTGAGCATATTACAGAATACTTCACAACATTCTGTGCAGGTGCAGTTCTTATCGCTATCCCGATAACAATTCTCTTCATTATCATGCAGAGATATTATGTTGCTGGTGTAACCGGCGGTGCTGTAAAGGGTTAATCCCCAAAAATTCAAAGCAGGGACGCTTTTCGCATCCCTGCTTTATTTATAATATTAATTATGAAAGGAAATTCCATATGAACTATAAAAAGCTGACATCCGTCATTTTAGCAGCAGGTATATTATGTACAGGGGTTTTTTGCGGCTGTACGGGCGGAACAACTAATACGGTGTCAAATTCCGGTGCATCTGCGGTATCAACAGTACAGTCGGGTGCTTCGTCAGATACACTTTCTCTTCCTGAAGACGGAGGTTTCAAAACAGTAAGCTATGAACTGTCAAAGGATAAGTACAGGACTTTTTATGAAATATTCCCGTATTCATTTTACGATTCAAACGGTGATGGTATAGGAGATCTGAAAGGTATAACTTCAAAGCTGGATTATCTTAATGACGGCGATACAAAAACTACCGATGATCTTGGCATTGAGGGCATATGGCTTATGCCGATAATGCCGTCTCCGTCATATCATAAATATAATGTAAAGGATTATTGTGAAATTGATCCTTCCTACGGTACAATGGATGATTTCAAGGAACTTCTCAGTGAGGCACATAAGAGAAATATTAATGTAATAATTGACCTTGTTCTCAATCATACGTCAAAACAACATGAATGGTATAAAAATGCCATAAAAGAACTAAAAGAGGGCAAAACTGACGGTTATGCACAGTATTATCATTTTGAAAGAAATAATAAATCATCAGGTTGGAGACCGACAGGGGTAGAGGATTGGTATTATGAATGTAATTTCGATTCTGATATGCCTGACCTTAATCTTAAAAGTGAAGCTCTGAGAAAAGAATTACAGGACGTTGTAAAATTCTGGCTTGATATGGGACTTGACGGTTTCAGACTTGATGCTGTACTCTGGTTTGAAAGCACCGGCAATAATGATTCAATAGAAGATCTTAAGTGGCTGTATGATTATGCAAAATCCGTTAAGGAAGATGTATATATGGTAGGTGAGTGCTGGTCGGACAGTGTTACTGTATCAAACTACTATAAATCAGGTGTTGACAGCTTCTTTGATTTTGCCGAAGAAGGCTCCACAGGCAGAGTAAGTACAGCTGTAAGAGACGAAAACGCTTTAGAGTATGTAAAGGGTATCGCAAACTATAAAAAGCTGATAGAGGAAAAAAATCCTGATGCAATAAACACTCCGTTCATATCCAATCATGATACGGGCAGAAGTGCAGGTTTCTTTATGACTGATACCGCAAGAAGAATGGCAGCATCTCTTTATATTCTTATACCGGGCGATTCCTTCATTTATTACGGAGAGGAAATAGCCATGACAGGCTCTTCAACCGACCCTGACAAACGTGCCGGAATGTATTGGTCATCAACGGACAAGACAGGATATGTCGAAAAGATACCCGGTCAGACACAGAATAATTTACCCGAAAAAGCAGTTGATGAACAGCTTAAAGATGACAATTCTCTTCTGAATTTCTATAAAAGAGTAATTGCTCTTAAAAATCAGAATCCTGAAATTGAAAACGGTACTTTGACTGTTGTTGATGTGGGAAGTAAGGCGGCAGCAGGCTATATATGTGACGCAAACGGTTCAAAGGTACTTGTTATGTTCAATGCAGGTTCAAAATCTGCCAAGGTCACAGTCCCCGAAGATGTGTTCAAGATAAACGAAGTAAGGGGCTATCTGCTTGCCGATGCAGGAGATAATCAGAGTCCGGCTGCCGGAGCTGATAAGATAAATGCTATTCTGGGCGGTGGAACAGCAAAGGAAGAAAGCAAGTCTGAGGAAGATAATATCAAAGAATTTTCTGTTTCAGGACAGGAAATTACAATGCCCCCATTCAGCACTATCGTTCTCAAATAATACAAAAAATTTGCGGTGGCTGCGGTCACCGCAATTATTTTTATAAAAAATCAAAATTTTCCTTGCATTTTGAAAAACAGTATGATATAATTATAGGGCAGTCTGATAAAGACCATATGCGCTGGTAGCTCAGTCGGATAGAGTAACTGGCTACGAACCAGTAGGTCGGGGGTTCGAGCCCCTCCCAGCGCGGAAACGGCGTGCCGCCGGGGTCGGATCGCGTATCCGCTCCCGGCGGTCGCTATTTTTTTCGAGAGTTTGAGTCTCGTCCCGCGTATGTAGAAATATCTTTTTCAGTACCTTTAGAAAATGCCCCTCGTCTTAGGGCAGTTGTCCTTAACGGACAATTAAATCATCCATTATTCCCGAAAGGTTCAGCCTTTCGGGAATTCGCTTTTTATGTTTGTATAAGTTTTACTCATTGCGTTCTTCGCTGCTATCCGGATCATTCTCCGAATCTCTGAACATTATCGCAGCCTTTTCAATTCCGGTCATCTCAAAGGTGTAATAGATCGTTATGGGATTCCCATGAGTTCTTGAATACTTAACAGGCTTTTCGCATACTTCTATACGGTTAATGAAGGTATGCAGCAATTCGGTTGTAAGCTCCGGCATTTCAACATACCGTTTCGCTTTTTCCATGAATTCTGTCACTATTCTTTCCTGTTCATTATCTGACTGTTGCTCTTCGGTTATTACTGCAAGCTCCTGTTTCTTTTCAGTAAGCTCCTGCTCATATCCTGAAGCCATTTCATCATAACGCTCAGGCGTTATCCTGCCTACCACACGATCTTCGTAGAGACAACGCAGGATGTTGTTCAGCTTTGCAATTCCTTCACTGATATCTTTCTTGCGTTTTTCAAGCTGTGCCTGCTGCTTTTTGGCTTCAGCTTTGCCTCGCTTCATAGCAGCACCGTAGAATTCATCGGGATCATCTCTTGCGAAGGTTGTAATTCTTCTCAGGTTCTGCAGAACAATTTCCTCCAACACACTTTCTTTGATACAATGCACTGTACAGTTCGTTACTCTGCTGCGATATCCTCCGCATTGGAAGGTATATTCCGACGGATTCATTGTTTTTGTGCGATGTATGTACAGTCTCTTTCCGCAATCACCGCAATACAAAATACCTGTAAATTTGTCAATTTCACCGATCCTGCTGGGTCTTTTTCGTCCTTCAAAATGCTTTTGCACCATTTCAAACAACCTCCTGCTGATGATAGGCTCATGAGTATTTTGGAACACAAGCACCTTGCTGGGATCGTTTTTTAATCTCTTTTTCAGCTTGTTTGACTTCGAGTAAGTTTTGAAATTCACTGTATCGCCGCAGTAAACCTGATTGGCTAACATCTTCCTGACGGTATTCTTCGCCCAGTGATAAGGATTATCAGGGTTAGGATTTCCAGCTCGGCTGCCTGTTTTTTTGAACAGATATGTGCCGGGATTCATTACTTTTTCTGCGGATAATGTGTCGCAAATCTTTATAACCCCCAATCCGTCAGCACTCATTTGGAATATTCGGCGGACTATTTCGGCGGCTTCAGGATCGATTATCATCAGAGGATGTTCGTTATGATTTCTGTTATACTCAGGATTTTTCATGTATCCATAAGGTATTGTTGTGCCGACACATTCTCCACGCTCACATTTGGCTTTAAGCACAGCCCTGATCTTTTTTGAGGTGTCACGGGCATAAAAATCGTTGAAGTAGTTTCGTATCCCCGACATTTCATTGATCCCGTTGATGCTGTCAACACCGTCATTCACAGCAATAAACCTCACATCGTATGACGGGAATGTCAGTTCCATCAGCCTGTCTGTTTCGAGATGATCTCTGCCGAGTCGGGATTGATCTTTGACAATTATAGTTGGGCAGTATCGTTTTGGGTACTGCCTTATGTTTTTTTCTATAGCTTTTAATAATAAATCGGAATTGGACAGTGCTTTTCAGGTTTGATATAATTAGCTTATCATTTTATCAGGAGGAATAAAAATGAGTAGTACGGTAATAGGAAATAATAAAACAAAAATCAGAAAGTATTTTTTGGGGGCAGCTTTTTTGCTGATAGGACTGTTGATAGCGATAGGGCCTCAAACAATATTTGCAGTGTGTCCGAAAGACCCTGATTCAATGGCAATGGCTTGTTATTATACAGCAAGAATTTCTGTTGGTATTGGTACTGTGATAGCGGTGCTTGGGTTGATTCAGCTTGTCATCAGAAATAATGGCTTTGGTTCGGGAATTAGTACAGCAGAATTATTGTTGGGAATATTGGTTCTGCTTATACCAACAATTTTGGTGGGAGTATGCAAGGGTGAACATATGCACTGCCACAGTGCTACACTTCCGGCACTTATCATTCTCGGAGTTTTGTTAATCGTTTTGTCTGTGACTGACATAGTGATTGGGTTTGTTGGCAGAAACAAGAGGAATAACAATGAAAAATGATATATCATTAACAAAACTTTCATTTATTAACATCAAGAAGCACTCGTTTCGTTCATTAGGACTGATAACAATGACAGCGATACAATGTGGCGTTCAAGGAGGATGATGAGAGGAAAATCGAGAGTATAATAGGCACACAAAGTAATCCGAGATTCAGAAGGTAATTTATAAGCAGATGTGGGACTTCAAGTCCCGGATAATAATGCTGACCTATCGGCTACGGGGAGAAAGGAACAATACTATGAAAACTTGGTATCTTGCAGATTACAAGGACGAAAATGATAATTACCATACAGCTCTTGCTTTGTGCGACAGCGAAGAACAAGCAGAGGAACACTTCAAGAAGTATGATATGTCAACCGTTCGCATTGCTGCTGAGGACGAGATCTACTACTATCGCAGCAAGGGGTGTCCGGTTGTGGAGCTTTGAAAAACAGAATAAACAGGTAATGTCACAAAATAGTTGATAAATCAAAAGCATACCCAAAAAAGAATATATTTATAAAAGTTCCTATCACAGCTTTGTGAATTTCCACGTTTTTGGAAAAACAAATTGTTTTCCGTGCAAGCCG
>Ga0326511_10003271_pt1 | contig 13043 bp, 5 predicted proteins | sample 0_2496_0518_D_FD_203701 | JGI IMG/M metagenome (GOLD analysis project Ga0326511, IMG submission 203701) | Bovine rumen microbial communities from UC Davis, California, United States - 0_2496_0518 | ecosystem: Host-associated > Mammals > Digestive system > Stomach > Rumen | place: USA: California... | reverse complement strand
ACGATACAGAGAATTTTTGAAGAAATGCAGAAACTGAATATTATTGATGTCCGAACAGATACACTTTGTATTGACAGTACAAGCATAAAGGTTCATCCCGATGCGGCAGGTGCACGCAAATCAAATGGTGAACAGAGCATCGGGCGTTCAAAAGGGGGCTGACAACGAAGCTTCATCTGTGCTGTGCCTCCGAAAAATATGCATTTGTTTTTCACCTTTCTGCCGGAAACCGTCACGATGCACCGCAAGGACGAAAACTTATCGAAACGATTTATTCCGAAGATAATCATGACCTTCTTATGGACAGAGCCTATGAAGATAATAAAACCCGTGCTTTAGCCGAAGAACACGGGTTTCATTTTGTTGTTCCTCCAAAGATGAATCGTAAAGATCCTTGGGAATATGATAAAGAACTTTACAAAAAGCGAAATCAGGTGGAGCGTTATTTTCTCAGAATCAAGCGTTTCAGAAAAGTTTTTACACGCTATGATAAACTTGACTCAATTTTTCTCTCTGTCATCATGTTGGCTATGATTTTTGACGCTCTTTTTATGTGAACACGCTCTAAATAACTAACCGCCCCCGGCATACCGATAAACATGGTGTGCCGGGGATGTGTTTTTTAGCTGAGTGCCGTTATCCAGGCGTCAGTGTAGTCAGTATAGGGATAACCGCTCGTGTTTGTGGTCTGGATCGACTCGGAGTATACAATGATATCGTATTGCTGTATTTCTTCCGCATTGGTATTTACTGTCTTGACAAAGGTAATCAGGGGACTGGTTGTTCCTCCTGCTGCTACAGGGTTGGTGTAGTAATAATATCCAGCAAGCGGTGCAGCAGCATCATCGGGAATAAATACCCACCCCGGAGCTAATGTAGACAGATTGGCAATATAAGTATCGCCCGAAGTGCTTCTGTCGGCCTTATAAAAGCTGTCTGCGGCTGCATCCGGATCATTGGAAAGATAGGAACGATTACGGATCTGACTGTCGGAAAAATCCATATACACTCTTACATAACAAGGGGCATTGGAGCTGTTGACAATGCTGATCTGTTTTTTGTAGATATTATCCCCCTGCCCCTGTTCGGCCGGAGGAATAAAATCCTCCGAGATTTCTATCACATTTTCAGCCGGAATGACAGTATTGTCTTTTCCCTCGAAGGAGCCAAAATATGCAGAAACGATCAGCCCTGCCGTGATTATAGCCACAACCGCTGCAGCGACTGTAATCACTGTTTTTCCGGGTTTCTTCATCGTAATCCCTCCTGCTTTTTGTATAGTGAGAAAATGTTATTCAGTTCGCTGATGGTCACATTGTCCGGATTCGCAACTGTAACATTATTCAGAAGCTGCTCTGACTGTATACCATAGGCAGATACAACCACCGACTGTGCAGCATCAGACGGTAATTCTCCCTCCAGTACATTTCGCATCTGTATCATATCAAACAGCGTTACCGTTTCGTTGAAGCTATTATCAGCCGTCAGCAGAGAGGAGTAACCAAAAATATAGGTATGTGTGTAAGCATCGGTGTCCTCCTCTGCGGAAAGCAGCTTCCATTTATTGTGACATTCAAAACGGCCGATGTCGGTTACAGTAAACTCCGAAGTATCCACATTCACACTGTCAGCGGCATCACTGCACAGCAGGTTGAAAATTTCCCGATATACACGGCCTTTTGCATCTGGTTTGTTCGTTGTTTCATCCACCAGCTGAACCTCACAAAGCGGCACAACTACCCGGAGAAAAACATATTCATCTGTTGAACCGTTATTAATAATCTTCGGATTTTTAGGAACAATGCTTTTCGGGAACATGATCCGTTCCTCCTGGTTTTCAGGAAATGCATCCTCAATCAGTGTAAGGCGGACATTTCCCAAGGCAAAAACATTATCCCGATCCTTGTTTGCAACCAGATAGGAAAGTGACAGGTTGATTATCAAGGCTGCTGTCAGAATTGCCGAGAATAATATCAGGGCATATTTTTTGTGGGAGCGTTTTTTTGTTTCCATGATTCTCACCTTTTAATCCTTCGGTTTTTCGATATAGCTGTAGAGGGCAGATAACTGCTGTTTTGTCATTACAGCCTTTCCGGAGCCGTCCGTTTTTTGTATGTCATCAATATAATCCGCCTGGATGCCATACGCCTGCACCTTCACATTCAGAAGCTGATCAGGGTTAGCCTCGTACTGGATGATATTTTTCAGACAGATGCTGTCAAAAAGTGTTTCCGTCAGCTCGCCGCTGCTGAGATAAACGCTGTAGCCAAACACATAAGTCCGAGCATCACCGGAGTAGTCAGTCCCCTGCTCATACTCCTCCAGTTCGATCCAGTATTCATTGTCAATGCGGTCTGTATTGAAACAGTTTCCATTTTCATCCGGAACTGCATTATGTAAACTTTTGATAAGGAACAATTCCTGTCGCTTTCTGTCTGTTTTTGTTCCATCTGGCAGAACATCGGTAACTCTGCCCACAGGAACAGTGATCCGCAGAAAAACAAAGGCATCTGTTTTATCGGTGTTCATAATTTTCGGATCCTTAGGCAGTTCTGTGTTTGGGATAAGGGAATTTCGCTGCTGAAAGGTCAGACGGTCATAGTTTTCCTCAAGGAGTTCAATATCCAGCGTAGTCGAGGTAAACCTGTTCGTCACATAATCTGAGCTGACAAAAGCAGATATACAGAAAGCAACGAAAAATGTAAGCAGCAGCACTATCAGTGCATTTCTTTTAGCAAACGCTGTATGTTGTTTCATAGTATACTCCTTTTCCTTTCTGATTCAGGTGCGGCGAATCCGCGGAATCCGCCGCATCCTGATGAAAATCGTTGCGATTTTGGGTATTGAAAAGAACCCTTCATAATGTGTGCAAGTTCATCCAAGGAATGTAATCCTTGCATAGCCGTTGCCGGTATTACCTGTCATAGTGCCGGAGCCATCATGGGTGGGCATTTCGCTGTCGCCGTCAATCATTTGTGTGTTGGTAAATATCATTCCGGAATAGTGATTTGGCAGATTGGTGTGGATAATAGTTCCTTCGGTAGAGTCAGCAGCAATGGCATTACAGCCTGCGTGGCCGGAGATGAAGGACGAACCGCCGCCTGCACCGTTGTGGTGATAACCTGTTACAATCTGACCTCCGTAATAGCCGCCGCCGCCGCCAGCAACGCCCTGACTTGCACCGTCGCCTTTGCCATCCTCGCCTTTTCCGAATATTCCACCGGTATTATCCTTTGAGCCGCCCTTACCTAACATACCGTTCAGACCGATCAAAGTACCGCCGCTGCCGCCGTAGTCGTGCGATTCGTATGAATCGTAATTCCACGCACTGTTCCACGCACAGCCCCCTCCGGCACCTGCAACCATAATGCGTGACTTGAGGGAATCGAATCCGCTCCAATCGTTTGAAGCAGTTGAACGCACAAGACGGAAATCGGTAGCACCGCCGCCGGCTGATGAAATACGATCACTGGTATATTTTGTTCCCAAGCCACCGCCGTTCCAACCTCCATTAGTATTGTTGCCTGAAAGTACGGCATCCTCTCCTTTTCCGCCTACATATACATATATGGTTTGATTTTCAATAAGATGAATATTGCCTGATGTATATGCACCCTTTCCGCTGTTATTAAGGTTTTGAGGATTAGAACCGCCGATAGACATACCTCCCTGTGCACCCCAGGCTTCAAAGCGATATTTTCCTGCCTTGGTTGCCGTAAAGGTCTGAACCTCTCCGGTATATTCATAGGTGAGGACATCGGGTGCACCCACAAAGCTGACCCGAGCATAGCCGTTGCCGGTGTGTCCGGTTTCATTCGTGCCGTCGGGAGCCTTAAAGGTCTGATTACCGCCGATGGTATCAAAATCTGTGCCGGGGGTATCGCCCATAAGTGCATCGGCATTATAGTGACCTGAGCCGCCGCCGCCGGACATACCGGTATTTACATCAACACCCTTTCCACCGCCGTACCAGCCGCCGCCGCCGCCGGCATCCACACGATTTGAATTTGCATCAGTACCTTGTCCGAAAGTTCCGTAGTTGTAATTTCCGGTGTTTGTTTGCTGTTCCTGAGTTCCTCCGGGTATTTCTTTATCTACAAAAGTATTATCCATTGAGTTTATTACTTTACCGTTACCGCCGTAAAGACCTCCGCCGTAACCGCCGTATGCGGCATATCTCCATGTATTACCCGAACAATATAACGAGCCTCCGCCACCGCCTGCTACAAGAAGAACATCGGTATCTTTAACGGTTTTGTAATCGGAAAGAACACCCGTACCCTGCATGGTCAATGCAAAATGTGTTGCACCACCACCGCCGCCTGCATATTTGTATCGATCAGTACTATAGCAATAAGCATCTCCGCCGCCGTTAAAGCCTCCGCCTCGTGTCAGAGTCGAATATGATGTCTGAGCTACACTATTAACTCTGAAAGCAATGCTCTCACCTTCACCACCGACAGCTAAATAAATAGTCTGATTTGCATTAAGATAAACAGTACCATAAGAATATCCGCCTTTTCCGCCTTTTATATATCCGATACTTTCCTGATCAGTCTGATCAGCGTTGCCTCCGCTTGCTCCCCATGCCTCCAGCTTATAATAGCCTGCGACAGGAGCTGTAAAGGTCTGGACATTTCCGCTGTAATTGTAGTCAATCGGTTCGGTATAGGGAATATAGGTAATGCGTGCATAGCCGTCGCCGCGGTTGCCGATCATCGTTTCGTCATTACTGTCAACGCCGACGATCTTACCGTTTTCTACTATCGCACCGGGATGGGTGGGCATATTTGTCGGGTGCATCACTGTGCCGTCTGTTGTGGTATAATCCACAGTGTTTCCGGCTATGGTCTGACCGCTTATCAGATTCGTACTGCCGATGTAGGATGAGCCTCCTGATCCGCCGCCGATCTTTGTAGATCCGCCGCCGTACCAACCGCCGCCGCCGCCGATAGCCCATTGACCATTACCACCACCCTGACCGAAGGAACCACTGTCAAGACCGGTACCACCAGACAATTGTGTAGCACCTGTAGATGGATTATAATATGAGGTGGAAATCAAAGCACCTGCTCCATTTGGCTCGTAATCAGCTTGTGATTCAAGTCCGCCGCCTGCACCGCCGATACCCGACATACGGTCGCCAGAAGTATTATAGTAGTAGCCGCTTCCTCCACCGCCGCCGGCAACAAGAAGAACGCTGCTGCGGTTTCCCGAATAATCAGAAAGAATTCCATCTCCTGTTAAATCAGATGCAAAGTGTGTTGCTCCACCACCAGTTCCGCAGTACCAAACGGCATTCGAAGAATAACCATTATTTCCTCCGCCGTTAAAACCTCCGTTCAAAGAACCTATGTAAGTATTTTTCGATGCGTTGTGATAAACATATTCTCCTTGTCCCCCGACAGCATAATAAATGGTAGTTCCTTCTCGCAAGTATACATAACCCACGGAGTAACCGCCTCTGCCGCCTTCCTGTATGTCATCATCACCGAATACACCGTCGTCCGGGGGAACTGTACTGCCTTTAATGGAATTTCCCCCCGCTGCACCCCAGCCCTCAAGCTTATAATAGCCTGAGATCGGTGCGGTAAACTGCTGTACCTTGCCGCTGTAGCCGAGATTCATTTCGCCGTTGCTTATGTAGGTGATACGTGCGTAGCCGTCACCGCTGTGGCCTGTTTCCATAGTTCCGTCGGGGGACATAAAGCTTTGGTTGCCGCCGATGGTTGCACCGGTTATGAGCTTCTGGTCATTGACATGACCGGAGCCGCCGCCGGCACCCTGGAGAAGAGCACTTGCACCGCCGTACCATCCGCCGCCGCCGCCGGTAATATATCCGACTCGGTTATGTATACCTCCTCCTTGTCCGAAAGCACCGAGGCTGTCACCAGTACCGCCTGATGTTTGTGTACCGCCTGTTGCACTTCTTATGTTATTGTTGTTAGAATAGTTATTAAAGTTTGAACCGCCGGTTAAACCGCCGCCATAACCTCCGTTTCCTATGTGTTTTCCGCCGCTTGTGTTGAGATAATAAGCACTTCCGCCGCCACCGCCTGCTACAAGAAGTACATTTTCCTGATTTGCTGCCGAAGAATAGTTTTTCAGCTGACCGTCTCCTTGAATTGAAAAAGCAAAATGTGTTGCGCCGCCGCCTGTACCAATGTATGTAAAACCGTCGGAATCCGCCAATCGTGAACCGCCGCCGCCGTTCCAGCCGCCTTCCATGGTCTTCTGAGAGAAACCGCCTTCCTTTTCATAAGTATTGGTCTGTCCTTTTTCTCCTACGGCAATATATACTTTATCACCTTTTGAAAGATAAACATATCCGTATGAATAACCGCCGTGACCGCCTTCATTTAATTCCAATACTTCTTCAAGGTTGTTTCTTGTTGCATTCGAAGGGAATCTGTCTTCGATACCTTTTTTACTGTCGCCTCCTTGGGCACCCCAGCCCTCAAGGAAGTAGATACCGTCACGGGGTGCGACGAACTCCTGCACCTCGTTTTTTTGCTCGAAGTCAAATACATCCTCCACAATTACGGCACGAAGGGTCAGCTCACGGATTCCTTCGCTATAATGATCTTTCAGAAATTGTCCGACCGATTCTGAATTCGCATTCATACGCTCGCCGTCATAGTCTCCGCCGACAACCTCCCAGTACTGCACAAAGCCCTCTCCGCTGACGATCTGCGGTTTAATATAACTGCCCGATACAACGACCTTTGCAGTGCCGCTGTCATTATCATTATAATATACGGTGTTCGCCCCGGACTGCTTGTTCCCCACAGGGAAAATGCACCGGTTGTCAACATCACTGCGAAACACAACCTTCTGCGACTCGATGACCTTATAAGGACCTATAGTGGCAACAAAAGTTGTTTTAAAGGTCTTATTCAGGTCTGTATCTGTATACTGTGCTGTCAGCAGGAATGATTGTCCTGCTTTCTGATAGCCGTTATCCACCTGCCAGTCTGTTGGCAGAACAGCCGATAGTTCTGCGTCTGTCATAGGTCTGCTTGTGCCGTCGTCGTAGCTGATCGTGCCTGTGAGCATTTCCTTCGTTATGGTGAAATTTGAATTCTGTGTTCTTGCACAAAGAATGTAGCTTTCCTTGATAAGCTCAAGATATTCTTCTTTCAGCTCCAGTGAAAAGCCGGTCATTTTTCGCTTGGAAGGAATAATATTGTTAATTGCATCGGTATGGCTGGTGCCGCTGTAATTTTCCAGTGTATTGGTGAATTTTACCTCGACCTGCTGCGGCACACTGTTTTCATCCGAATTCAGACTAAAGGTAAAAACATGATCGTTGATGGAACGGTTTTCCCCCGAAACAGTCGTTCCTGCTGCAACATATTCCGTTTCTGTAAGCTGATACCGATTGACCGGAATCTCTGTTACTTTATAATTCCCCACAGGCACCTGTACGGTTGTTGTGCCGCTGTAGGCATCGCCTGTCAGCGTAATCATCCGGGTGTAATCCACATTTGTATCTGTATTGACCACCTTGAAGGTAAAGGTCGGCGTCCCGAATTCTGCAATTTTATGGTCAATCTGCTTATCAATGCGAATCAGGCACATCATGGGAAGGTCTTCACACTCCAGCTCCTGCACAGCAAGACAGCTTATGGAATTCACCGTAAAACGCACCTTGTCACCCAGTGCAAAGCCTTCCGGTGCAGCAGCTTCTTCAAAATAATAGCCGCCCCATTCGATACCATCCACACGAATCTTTCCGTCTTCGTCACTCGTCATACGGCTTGTTGCACCGCTGTCGGTTGCCTGACATACGGTATAAACATTAACGATAGCCTCATCATGACTGATAGGGTCAGTTATATTCTTTGTTCCTGCTTTGACATATACAAGCTCCCCGGCTGTGGTATACAGCTCAAACACTGCTCCCGGAACCGGATCGCCCATTGCAAAGTTTTTATCGCCTACAGTCACGCTCTTACCTGCAATTTTGCTGAGGATAACCTCTCCTTTCTTCCTCTCATTTTCCGGCTTGAAGTTGTCAAAGATGATCTCGGCATTTTTCGCTGTAACCTCAAAATAATAGATCGTGTCATCCTTGTTATAGCCGCTCGGTGAGGAAAATTCCTTAAAGTAATATCTTCCCCAGTCAAGTCCCATAATCGTTTCCAGCATACCAGCCTGTTCATTAATTGTTTTGGTTTCCATATTCAGCCGGATAGCAATATCTGCCGGGTCGCCGTCTGCTGCCCCGTCATAATCGCTTATGGTACTGCCGTCATTAAGCTTACCCTTTGGGTCGACATTGCCGTTGACCATATAAAGATCGAACTTTGCTCCATTGAGCGGTATGCCGTCATCACTGAATTTACGCAGTGTAGCCTTGCCGAGAATTCGTTCGTTGGTCATGGTGACCCTGAGTGTAGTTTCGGCGGTATCTGCAGTCAGTGTGACCTCATCCGAACAGCAATGGTCGTTGTCCAGCTCATAGCCGGTCGGTGCGATTACCTCCTTGAAACGATAGGTTCCGAATTTCAGTCCGTCGGCCGTTACAACACCATTTGAGCCTGTCTTGATATATTGTGTACTGATATTGTCCCATCCGCCGTCCTTGTTTTTCTTTTCAACAGAGAACCAGGCATTTTGCAGCGGCGTTATACCATCACGGTCATATTTTGTCAGTCGGATGGAAGCGGTTTTTTCTTCATCCTTCTGATTGCAGTATACAATAATCGCACCCTTTTCTGACTGTTCTGTAATATTAATCGTTCTGCTGACATTTGCCCATACCTTGCCTCCGGCAAGCTCATATCCCTTTGGAGCGGTTTGCTCTTCAAGATAATAATTGCCCCAGGGAAGTCCTGTGATGATGATCTGACCGTTCTCATTTGTCGTAAAAACAGTCTTGGTACCGCCAGTTTCCTGGTAAACATTCTGATTATTTGTATAGACGCTGATTCCGTTTGCATCAAAGAGTGCATATTCTGCACCTTTAATTCCTTTAACATCGTCATCATCTGCGTCCAGCTTTGTAAAGACAATCTGCCCTGTCAGCCGTTCATTGTAGATATCAAGGGTCTTGTCATCACCCGTGAGCAATATTTCATGGTAATCTTCGTCCAGTTTATATCCCGGTGGTGCAACCGTTTCTTTATACCAATAGGTACCCGGTTCCAGTGTATCAACAACAAGCTCTCCGAGCCGGTTGACTTCCAGGTCCTGTGCGGTTTCAAGATCCTGCCAGTCGATCACAGGCGATTTGCCCTCATCGTCCGTATAGAACGAGAATTGAGCCGAGGAAATAACATTGCCTGTCTGAGCATCCCTTTTGTGTATGGTGATCAGAAGTACTGCCGGCAGGAGCTTTACCTTAGCTGTACTGGAATCAAGATGTATCCGTACATTTCCAAGAGAGTTATAGGATGTATAATAAACACTGTGACGGTTGATGGCATATTTACCGATGCGGGAATCCGTAGCCTGCCCCTGTATCCTGTCAATGGTGGGTGCCTGCATATTTACGATAAAATACACCTGTTTCTTTGAGATTGTACTGTTTGGCAGATTTTCCGTATTGAACTTCACCACGATTGAATTGATAGCCTCATCAGGTGCAGTCCACAAAGTACCGTTCCATTGTGAAGCACTGCCATATTCTTCTGCTGATGTAAAATTATCAAGGTTTATGTCATTAAAAGCAAGTCCTTCTGTTGAATAGTAAACACTGGGGACGAGTCCCAGATCAACAGCATAGCTGAAATCAATGCTTTTCAGCGTACCATGCCACTCTGTGCCGGGTTCGTTTTCCAGTATGTCAGAAAAGCAAATATCAGATGAATTTGAGCCAAGATCAATACTCAGCCGGTAAGAATAAGTAGATCTCTTATTAGCTTCCTCACTGATCAGGGTACTTTTGGCGTTTACAGTCGTTTCAGAATACCATTCTCTTGCCGTGGCATTATATGAATAACGCCATGTATCGTCACGATAGGATTTGACAAACTTTTCACTGGTATCCTCCCATTCTTCAACGATATTGTCGTATTTCTTGCCACTAGATGAGGATGCCATTTCCTCGCTTGTGATTCCATTGCCGTTAAAGTCATAGGTATCCAGAATCGGACCGTTTTTCGGTGTGATCCTTCCGATACCTGTATCCCTGAGCATGGTATAGGAGGTAACCGTAAAGCTTTTGCTTATGGCTGTCTTGAAGTCAGTATAAAGTATTTCTGCAGGAATATTGATCTTCACGCTGGTCAATGAAGAGATTTCCAGCGGACTGTCGGTAAAATCAAAATCAGAAGCAACAACCCTGTCGCCGTTCGGGAGTGTTATAAGCCTGAATGTAACATTATCAGAAAAAGCATCGTTATTTACATAGTTGCCGAATATATCTGTACCACTGCAGTCTGAAAGTGTTACGCCTGTCAGACTTTTGTTGATAGTGACAAGGGGAGGAATCCTTGTATAAATCGAAAACTTTGCAAGCTCGCCGGGTGTTTCCAATTCGTCATTTTTCTCTGCCATGATCGTTCCAGAGGAAACAATAGTGATGATATAGCCGCCGCCCTCATCCTTCCTGCGTGTTTCGGAATCGACTGCCGTGTCTGATGTCAGTGCGGTTGTCAGATCCCTCAGATAGACGCTGGACATTGCATGATAAAGCATCTCATACTGATTATAGTCGAGAGGATCCGGGTTTTCTCCGTTTTGTTGTTTTTGGTTCCAGTCATTCCAGTCCTCAAGGAAGGATGCATTGTAGCTTGCAGCGTCAATAAACATAATTTTACTGCTGAAATCATAAAGAAAGTTATCAGTGGTAGTAGCACAAAGGTTTTGAGTTTCACCTGTCCTGCGTGCTCTCATAAAGCTTACATTCGTGATTCTTGCATCCTCTGAGCTTGTATCTATATCGGAGTTTTCTTCATCAAAATGGAAAGCAATATCAGGCTTGCAGACCGCACTATAATTTCTGTCTGCCTTTACGCCGTGAATAACGATATAAAACGCCTTGACACCATTTGTAAAAGACTCAAATCCATCTTTTGAAGCAATATTGGAAAAATCGAAAAGCTTTTCCGCAGAGGTATTGCCGCTGTCGAACAATCGATAGTCATCACGCTCTCCGAAAATACTTGCCGTTCTTTGTGTTGTTTTGTCATATCCCACATTTGAAACATAAACATCATAGTTATAGCCGGCACTGTCTTTCTGCACACTTACTCTTTTGATGGTATATTCATCCGGGGTAAGCATACGGAATTTATCATCCTGTGTAATGACACTGAGCCTGTCATCACCAAGAATAAAATCAAAGGTACTCGTCAGATCCACGCCTGATCCGCCGTCAATCGAAACATCCTTGACTTCGGATGTCATACTGGATGCGGAGGAAGAGGTTGACTTCACCGTGGGTGCAGATGTTCCTGAACCGGTGCTGTAGGAAACACGATAGTTGCCTTTGATCGTAAAGGTGACGGTTTCGCCTGTATAGATATTCTTGGAAAGCAGTCTGTTTGCATATGACGGAGGGTTACCTTCATTAAGCAGATCCTGTGGTTCAGGATATACCTCATAATTACCGGTTTTGCTCATGGAGAAATTACCATTTCCATAGGTAAAGGCATATTTATTGATAGCATCAGAGGTCTGTCCATTAAGTACTTCGCCGGATTGCTGGTTGCGGTAGGTGATATAGGTATCCTCTGCTTCATCAAGATAGTGTACCGAAAGATAAGAATTTACTACAGATCTTTTAGTTTCCAGTTCCTCCGGAAAAGACAGGATAAAACTGTCATTCGGAAGATTTTCTGATTCCCGGTCGATAAAGCGATAAAATCCCCATACCATTTTGTCCGGATCATCGGGATCTTGTATCTGTGTCAGATATCTTTCGACGCGTTCACCGTTTTCGGTAGTCTGAACGATAATTCTTCCCATCTGCTCGTCTGTAACATCCTCCTCAAAGGATATCTTAACGAAATATGTATTCAGCTCGCCTGCTCTTGCCATTGACTGCCGTCTGAAATTGGTAACATACTCATAGGTTACATAGTGATTTTTATTTACTGTTTCATCAAGAAAGTTCAGATAGCTGATGTATTGCCTTTTAAGATCAATTGAATAAAAATCACGATCCGTATGGCAAGTGAAGCTCAATGGGGACATACGGGTGGACTCATCCTCAATACGGAAAACAGGCTGCTCTGTTCGTTCATAATCATTTGTACACTCGCGTGTCTGAAGATGCCACAGCATTTCAAAGCCGCCTGAAATGGGTTTATTCGCTTCAAAGGTAATCTTGTTTGTAAAAATATAGGAATCGGTTTCTGTGTTGTAAGTGCAGTTCCAGTCAGAGTCCGCCTGATCTGCAGCCGTAAGGGGCACAAATGCCGCACCGCTCCGGCGTACAGAACCAATATTGGGTATAGAAAAGCTGACGGTTCCCGGCAGGAGATCCTTCGTCATTGCAGAAAGCGGAGCATAGTAGCTGACTGTAAGTTTAGTATCGACAGTTTCATTTCTGCTGAAATGTAAATCCAGGCTTTTTTCTCCGTTACCCCAATAGGAGTCTACCTGCCAACCATGCAAGGTATTTCCTTCATAGATTTTCTCTTCATCTGCGATTACATAGAAATTTATACTATTCACAAGCAGAATAATTACCATCAAAACAGATATAAATTTTGTTCTTACACTGATCCTTTTTTTCATTGAGCATCCTCCTCAGGTCTGTTGATAAAAAAATTCATTTTACATTTCGGAAGTGAGATATTAGCATAATTTCGTGAAAATATCAACATAAAATATTCATTATTTTCACAAATATATGTAAAAATCATACCCAAAAATTAAAAATATATAAATCTAACCATTTTAATTATATCATCATGAGACTATTTCTGCAATATCCAATTAAAACCTTTTATTTTATCAAAAAACTTCCGATGAATTAGAGCGTGTTCACATAAAAAGAGCGTCAAAAATCATAGCCAACATGATGACAGAGAGAAAAATTGAGTCAGTTTATCATAGCGTGTAAAAACTTTTCTGAAACGCTTGATTCT
>Ga0326511_10003269_pt1 | contig 13050 bp, 22 predicted proteins | sample 0_2496_0518_D_FD_203701 | JGI IMG/M metagenome (GOLD analysis project Ga0326511, IMG submission 203701) | Bovine rumen microbial communities from UC Davis, California, United States - 0_2496_0518 | ecosystem: Host-associated > Mammals > Digestive system > Stomach > Rumen | place: USA... | reverse complement strand
ACGGTTTTCAGGGCTTTATCGAGCAGGTAGAGCGTGGGCAGGAAACAATCAGTGTCGAGGAATACCGCGAGGTGTAACAATTAACAGAGTAACAACAACCGCGCCCGGTCAAGTATCGGGCGCATAAAAGAAATGGAAGTAATTAACTTTAAAACGGCTTACAGCGTCCACGATAAAGTATATATACTTGTAGGTGGCGAAATCAGACTTGGCAAGATAGTCGCAATCGCCTTTTGTGGCGATGGCTATGCTTACGATGTTGAGACGTGCGCGGCATATTCAAAAACAGCAACAACAACATCAAGACGCAAGGAGAGCGAAATCCGCGTCACCCTTGAAGATGCAATCAATTATGCCATCGAAACATACCGCAAAAGTCTTTGCGATGATTGGGGTTTTGATGTCCAAGATGACGGCAAAATTGTTTCACGTAAAACAAAAAATTAACAATAAATTTTGCATTATACAAAAATTATTGTTATCTTTGCAGTAACAAAATTAAAATCTTTGCTATGGAAGTGACAAAGAAGACAGAGGATAAGAAAATGAAACGGTATAAAGTTTGGGTGTGGGTGTGGCTGATACTGACAGCCGCCGCATACATCAATGCCGTTATTGACATAATCAACGTAATCAGAAAATTATGGGAGTAAACAAACAGATTATTCTCGGCAACGTAGGACAAGAGCCGAGAATTTCAAACTTTGCAGACGGCGGCACGGTTGCCAATTTCTCCGTGGCGTACACTGAAAAGGGGTACACTACAAAAGACGGGCGGCAAGTTCCCGATCACACGGAGTGGTTTAATTGCGTCGCCAAAGGCAACCTTGCAAATGTTATCGCTCAATATGTACATAAGGGCGATAAGATTTATTGCGAGGGCAAGACAAAGACACGCGAATATGTAGGCAGTGACAATGTTCCGCACAAGATAACGGAAGTTATTATTGAGCGCGTCGAATTGCTTGGACGTTTGGCGGTTCAAGATGCAGCGGCGCAACCGCAGCAGCAAGACACGGCGGCACAGTTGTACGGACAGCCGCAGCAAACAACGATGCAGCAACCGGCGGCACCGCCAAAAGATGATGATTTGCCATTTTAATCGAAATACTATGATACAGCAACACAACCCCGAAACGGTGGATATGTTTCGATGTCTGACAGTAAAACAACCTTTTGCCGATGCCTTGATAACACCGGCTTACACCGATGTCAACGGCGTAACATTCGGCGAAAAGAGCATTGAATTACGTTCAAGACCTTTGAAATATCGCGGCGACGTTTTGATATGTTCCTCACAAAAGGGGGTAGGGCATACGGAGCGAAACGGCATCACCGTAGGGGTTGCGGAGTTGTACGACATCAAGCCCGTGGAGCAATTCACGGAAAAAGATTGGATGTGTACACGTGTTTCACGTGAAAATTGGCAGAGCATCAAAAAAGGGTGGGGGTGGCTATTCAGAAACCCACGCCCCGTGGTAGAGTTGCCAATCAAAGGCAAATTTGGTTTATGGTGGATGGCAGCACCGAAAGACAGCATAATCGAATATCCACGCATCGTGCAACTTGATGCAGATGCTTGGTACAAGATTATGGCAGATAATTACGACAAATTGGCGTTCCCCCTACCGCCTAAAAAATGAAAAACAAATGGAGAATAACAATAGAGCGGGACTTCCGTATGAAGTAGTGGCGACACAATCGCTAATGTGTCAATGGCTGTCTTTAAACGAAGTCCGCAAGATAAAGGAAATGGTAAAGAGCGATAAATGGCTCAACCATTTGCATAAGTTCAAACACGGTCTATGGCTTACTGAAAACGGATTGATGCAGCGTCAGACGTTGCTATTCCAATTTCAATGCAGATACGAGGACAGCGCAAAAAAGGATATTGCAATTATCAACAGACTTTTGGGCGAGGTTACAGATGCACTCACGCCCGACATCGAAATGTTAAAGCGGTGTCTGTTTAAATTAGTATCATACAACGATTGCGTGTATGAAAGCATTTTGGCGGAGTTTCTGACAGTCGGCACGTTGTTACACCACGCCGTCAGAATTTTTGACGAATTGGATAATCCTTGGAAATATATTTCAGAGGGTTACGACATACACAAAACAATCAAGCGCATCAAGCCCGAAAGGGAAGTAAAAAATTTTGAAGATGCCGTTTTGGCGACAAACTTGCTCCCCGACGGCATAGACTACTTGGCGGATATGGATGTAAGGAATTGCGTAAAAATCCTATCGAAACGGATGGACACGCAATTTATACAGAAATTCACAAACAAAGGCAAAGATGTTAACATTGCAGCATAACACAAACGATGTTGACGTTATAATCATAGAGCGGGACGATAGGACGGTGGCACAAAACGCGCCGTTCATTGTTTCGCGTGAAACAACAATATTGATTTACGATGGAAATAAAGATTATCAAGATAAAGGACTTGGCGACGAATGACGGACAGATTGAGGGTCTCCCCAAAAATCCGCGCCAAATTCGCGACCACAGATACGAAAAGTTAAAAAAGAGCATCGAGGACGCGCCCGAAATGCTCCAACTTCGCGAATTACTTGTTTACCCCCACGGCGGCAAATTTGTGATTATCGGCGGTAATATGCGTTATCGGGCGTGCAAGGAACTTGGTTATAAAGAATTGCCGTGCAAGGTGCTTGATGCAGAAACGCCGGTTGAAAAATTGCGCCAATACGCCATCAAAGATAATGAGAATTTTGGCGAGTACGATTGGGACGAAGTGGCTAACAGTTGGGACACGGCAGAAATGGAAGATTGGGGCGTGGAGTTGCCGACCGATTGGGGCGCAGAAATAAATGCAGAAGATGAGCCGCAAGATATATCGGCAGATGACAAAGTGGAATTTCACGTTGATGTAATTTGCACATCGGAAAGAGAGCAAGAGCAATTATTTAATGAATTAAATGGCAAAGGTTACAAATGCAAAGTTTTGACATTATAAAAAAAAGCACACCGAGCAACACATTCAGAGTTGCAGCCATCAAGGGAACTTTTGATTTACAAAATGAAACCATAGAGGAGCGTTTTGTAGGTCAAATTGATTTGGATTGTGATTGGCAAGTAGGATTAATAGTCGGTAATAGCGGCACGGGTAAAACGACTATTGCAAAAGAGTTGTTTCCTGACGCTTATATTACAAACTTCACATATACAAAAGAAGCCGTTGTTGATGATATGCCGCAAGGTAAAACAGTCGAAGAAATCACCAAGGCGTTTTCCTCGGTAGGGTTTGCGTCTGTACCAAGTTGGCTTAAACCGTATTCCGTTTTAAGCAACGGAGAAAAAATGAGAGTTGACTTGGCACGCGCCATACTTGACGAAAAGGATTTTTTTGTTTTCGATGAGTTTACAAGTGTTGTTGATAGGCAAGTCGCTCAAATTGGTAGTTTTGCAATGCAAAAAGCAATACGTAAAACCAACAAAAAATTTATTGCTGTAACTTGTCATTTTGATGTAGAAGATTGGCTTTTACCTGATTGGGTATTTGATACAAATTCAATGACCTTTCGCAAATGCGAAGGGCAAAAAAAAAATAGACCAAACATCAATCTCGGATTGTATCAAGTCAGAGAAAAAAGAAAATATTGGAATATTTTTAAAAAATATCATTATTTAAGTGGTGACCTTAATGTAAGTTCTCAATGTTACGTAATAACAGCCAATAACAAACTTTGTGCATTTGTGGCATTTTTGCCATTTTTGCATCAGCACAAGAAAAACTTTTGGCGCGTTTCGCGTATTGTTGTATTGCCTGATTTTCAAGGCTGCGGCATTGCAGGGCAAGTGCTTGATAATATAGTTAAAGACGAATTTATAAAAAAAGGGAAAGGGATGTTAATTACAACATCTAATCCTATGATGATAAATAGTTTGAAACGAAATCCATCTTGGGCGATGACTTGCAAAAACAGAAAATCAAGAGAGGGGGGGGGTAAGAACAATATGAAAAGAAGTAATGGCAGAATAACAGCAAGTTTTCAATATGTTTCACGCGAAACAAAAGCAACAAATGTAACAGCATAAAAAATGAGGAATACGGCGAGAAATAAGGCGGAATTTTTGAAAATCTATGCTAAACAACTATGCAACATCACTAAGACGTGCAAGGCGGTTGGCATAGACCGTATTACATTTTATCGTTGGTATGAGAATGACGCAAAATTCCATCAAGCCGTTGACGATTTGGAAAATGTAAGGCTCGACTTCGCCGAAGATATGCTTAACATCAAGATGCAGCAAGGCGACACGACGGCGATTATCTTTTTCCTCAAAACAAAAGGCAAACATCGTGGATATGTTGAGCGCGTGGAAAATGCCGTATCGGTGCAAGTAGAGCAACCGCTTTTTGGTGATTATGACGAAAGTAAGGAGTGTTGACGGCTTTGTATATACGACCGCGATAAAAAAATTGCGGCAAATGTCGGCGAGGGTTCGCATCGTGCCGGGCGGGACTTCGGCGGGCAAAACCTTTGGCATCATTCCAATCTTGATTGACGTTGCAAGCCGCAAACGTTTTGAAATATCCATCGTGTCCGAGAGCATACCGCATTTACGCAAAGGCGCGATGAGGGATTTTTTAAAGATTATGCAAGCGACCGGACGCTACATTGATGACCATTGGAATAAATCAAATTTTACATACACATTCACAAACGGCAGTTTCATTGAGTTTTTCAGCGCGGACAAACAATCGAAAGTTAGAGGCCCGCGCCGTGATATTCTTTATATCAACGAATGTAACGCCGTTGATTTTGAAACATACTATCAACTTGCAATCCGTACAAAAAAAGTCATTTGGTTGGATTTTAATCCCACGTCAGAGTTTTGGGTGCATACTGAACTTGCCAACGATGCAGACGTTGAAACACTTGTATTGACTTACAAGGATAACGAGGCATTAAGCCCTATTGTCGTAAAGGAAATCGAAAAGGCAAAAGATAAAGCGTTTTTTGATGCAGATGCAAAAGACCTATTCAATGAAAAAAATATTAAGTCTCCTTATTGGGCGAATTGGTGGAAAGTGTACGGACGCGGCGAAGTCGGCAGCGTGCAAGGTTGTATTTTCTCAAATTGGAAACTGATTGACAAAATCCCACCTGACGCGGTGCGCCTTGGTATCGGCATCGACTTTGGATTTACCAACGACCCGACAACGGCGATTGAGTTGTGGCGATATAACGGCGGCATTATCATCAATCAATTATGCTATCAATCGGGAATGACTAACAGAGATATTGCAGCGATGTTGAAATCAAACAACATTCCGCCGTCAACTGTCATTGTGGCGGATTGCGCCGAGCCGAAGTCTATTGCAGAAATAAACCAATTTGGCTATCACGTGCAGCCGAGCGTCAAGGGCGCGGACAGCATCAATTTTGGCATCGGTGTAATTCAAGAGGTTGACGATATGAGCATCACGAAAGACAGTACCGACACAATTAAAGAATATAGGAACTATGTTTGGGAAACTGACAAAGACGGCAATAAGACCGGCAGAGCCATTGATGCGTTTAATCACTCGATGGACGCATTGCGATACATAGCAACGACCGTTTTGGCGAGGTATCAACAGAAACATTCACGCGGCGTGGTACGTCGTAATTAGCGACTATTTCCAAAATGGAAATTATCGTGTAAAAACTATTTTACAAGTGTCGAAAATTACCGATAGCGCGTTTACATTTTGTAAAGTAAGATTAAAAAACGTGTTTCGCGTGAAAAAATATTTGCAAGTGTGGATTTTTGTTTGTATTTTTGTGCTATTCAAAAAACGCACTATTGTAAATACTATATTTGGCTATTTGTTTAAATTGTTTTTCACAGACCTTTTTTTGAGTTAAACATTAGTTTAGATTGAAGTTTAATTTTTCCGCCCTGCAACCTGTAACGTGGGGCGGTTTTAAAAGAAAGTCGTAAATTCCATATATTTTTAGAACGTTGATTTATTCAATCCCGACCGTCAAAAAGTCGGGATTTTTTTAACAAAATTTTCGTTAAAAAATTTGGTAGTTAAATTTGTAGTAATTAATTTTGCAGCATACTCAATGACATACACGTTCACGGGAAGCCTGGCCTCTGACAATCCTTTTGGGGAGCGTCGGAAAATCCGAGGAACTAAAACATTTTAGGTCTTAGGAAAACCCCGAGGGGCGGCGATTGTATCAATGCCCCTTTTTGATTTGAGCCTGAGAATTGCCCGTCAAGGCACACAGATAAAGTCAAGAGCCTTCCACAGCAGCGGAGCGGCGATAACATCAACGCTCCTTTTTAAAGGCATTGCCAATCAGCTCCGGCGGCGAAGTTCATAGAGAGCCGAGCCGCCATTTTATTAAGTGTCGAATATAATTCCATTATAATGTTTCGGCGGTGGCGACAGCATCAAGACCGCCTTTGTTAAAGATGATTGTTTTTTCATTTTAGATAGACATAATTTAGTTTTAAGTTTTTTAGAGTTTTTCAATTTTTGATGATGTGTTTACTAACAAGAGTAGTTAAGTGTTTCGGCGCGGTGTTTTCCCTACCGCGCTTTTTTGTTGTTTCACGTGAAAAAATGCAGCCTTGCAAAACGCTAACCGCCAACGTATTGAAAAATTTTTTGAAAAAAGTTTCAAAAAGATTTGGAAATAATGTTACATTATACATATCTTTGCATCGTTAAACATAACTAAACATACAATGAAAGTAAGCGAATTTGCAAAAAAGTGTGGAGTTCACGATTTGACCGTCCGAAGATGGATTAAAGAGGGCAAAATCGTTGCAACGAAGGTGCCGATTAAGCCCTTTGTCCTTGCATTGGATATTGCAGACGAGGAACTAAAAAAGATATTGATTAAAAAACCCAAACAAGATGGCGAATGAGTCAACATATATCGAAGTTGAGGACATCAAGGAAATACCGGCGGCATCAGTGTTTGAGCGGTGCGAAATCCAATCAAAGTTTCTGACCGTGACGGCGTGGTATTTGTCCCACTTCGGGCGACTCTCCTCCGATATTTGGTGGGGGTATCAGTTCGGATATTACGCGCTTTGTCTTTTGCCGATTATCGCTTTGACGTTTTCGATTGACGTTTTGGCGATGGTGATAAAAGGCGCGGTCATCGTTGCAAAGGCTATTGCACTGAAAGCGATAGACCTTACATTTATGGCGGCGGGCAAAGTTGCAGGCGTTTTGGGAATTGCATTTGCCTTATTCCTTATTGTAATGTTTTGTTACAACGAAGGATGGGACGGAATGAAACAAACGTACTTTGATATAATCGAATGGGTAAAAAATGCGTTAAAATAATTTTCTTTGTGTTAGTAGTAGTTATGGCGGTTGAGGTGACTAAGGCGAAGTTTTATGCAGATGTTACGGAATGTTTCACGCCGACAGCCGAAATGGGCGAGCCTAAATACATCACGCTCCACCACGATGGCATCAACCGCCCGACTACTTTAAACGAAATTGACCGGTACCATCGGGACAGTTGCAAGTGGGAGAGCGGCTTTGCCTACCACTACTATATAAGTGAAAACAAAATTTACAAGTGCCGAGATGAGCATCAAATTGGCACACACGTAAAGAACGGCAACGGCGACAACATCGGTATTTGCATACACGGAGATTTTAACAAAACGCGCCCGACTTTAAAACAACAAGTTTTGATTATTGTTTTGATAAACAAACTTTGCTATCAATACAAAATCAAAAAAGGAAACATCAAACGGCATCAAGATTGGAACGACCAAAACAATACAAGTTGCTGCGGAAATAATTTCAATCTTGACGGCTTGAAAGAATGGATAATAACAAATTAGAATGGCAAACAAAACAACATACTTTGACCCCGAAACAATGAGCGTCGGCAGTATAACCATCACGGACGATGAAACGTGGTACAATTCCGCCGACGGTGTTGTAAGTAGGGTAGTGGAGCAGCCCGCGAGCCTTATTCCCTTTGCCGCCTATTCCGCATTTGTGAAGATGATGCAGAGAGCGGCACAGAATAGCGGCAACGATACGGCAATAATGCCGCAATATTCTGACATCGTTGCGGCAGCGTCGGGACAGTATTCTGACAACGTTACGACAATAACCCGACAAGGAAACGACACAAGCGCGGCGAGAAGTGCAAGGCGTCCGTCGTTAAAACCGCGTCAGATTTTAAAGAAATATGCCGCAGTAGTGGCAATCTTGAAAGACGCAAAGACAATCAAGGAAGTAAGCGGCGGCGTATATTCCAACTTTAAATCCTTGCCAACAAACACCCCTCAATATTTGGTGGACGAAATCAACCGCCGAGGATTGAGGAGAGAAAACGGCAAGATGTGGACGCAGGAAACCATCAGCCCGATTGTTGCAGCAATGAAAATCAATGCTCGACCGACTTTGTTTCGCGTTTGTTTTTTGATTGTTGTTTCGATTGTTATTGCCGTTGGCGTTACAAAGGTATGGCAGTGGTTTGCCGCACCGACCGAAACAACGATGCAGACGGCGCAATCAAACAATCAAAAAAAATTCACGGCGGCGGATGTTGATTTGATTTGTAAAGAAAACAAAATCAAGTTGACAGAATACAGAGTTAATTTGATTGTGGCGAAAACATATCCCGACAAGGCGGCACTTGCCGAGGAAATCAAAAAACAATATGCCGAAATGCAAACTGTAATAAAGAAAAACAAATGAAGATAATCGGAGTTATATTGGCAATGATTGTTGTTGCCTTTGCCGTCAATATCTTGATGGGTGGCGGAGAGGTAACAAAGGCGCACTTTGACGAGCGCATCAACGAAATCAACGCGAGAATTGATAGCGTCAGGGCGGACGTTGCCAAAGTTTGGGGTGTTGCACGTGAAACAAAGGAAAACACGGACAGCATCAAGGCGGAAGTGCGCACACTTGACGGCAAGGTGGACGAAATCGCCAAAGACGTAAAGGAGATAAAGACAACGACAAAAACGATTGAGTTTAAACTGTTTTAAATCGACAAAAAATCCGTGCATAGTTTCACGGTAGTAATAACATCATAATAACAAACAAATGAATACAACATCAAACACTGTTATCGAAAGGATAACCCCCGAAAAGGCGCGTGAGTATTTCAACACGTCAATTGGAGAGGGCAGAAACGCTCGCCCCGTATCAAAGACCTACATTCAGTCCTATGCCGACACAATGCGCAAGGGTAGATGGATGCTCAATGGTGTTCCAATCATTTTCGACAACGAAGGACACCTTATTGATGGCTGTCATCGTATGTTGGCGGTTGAGAAAGCGGGCATCGCAGTCCCCTTTGAAGTGAGGCGCGGAGTGTCGCCCGAGGCGTTCACTACCTACGATTGTGGCAGACACCGCACGCTCGGTCAGTTGCTTGCAATGCAAGGCACGAAAAACTACAATTTGATTGCATCTATTGTGGTAGTCAACGAAAGACTAATCAAGAATGGCAGATTGTATGAAAACAACAATGGCAAAATGAGCGACGGAGAGTTTGCAGTCAAGCAATCCAACTACGACAAGTATGACAATTTCAAGCGAGACCCCGAGGGATTTAGCGAGGCTGCATTAATCGCAAGCAAACCGGCACGGTCAGTAATGCCGCAGTCGTGGATGTGCGGAATGTACTACTATTTGACGCACACGGGCGGCTACGACAGGGAATTTGTCAAGGAGTTTTTCTTGCAAGCAACATCAATCGAGACTGCAAAAAATCAGTCAATTGAAGTTTTGCGCCGTCGTCTGTATGCAGAGCGAATGAAAAACCGCAAACTTGATGCAGCGTTTATGTTCGCTATCATAGCCAAGGCGTGGAACGCATACGCAGTTGGACGCACCCTCAATGTCCTAAAATGGGACGCGGAGAGGGAAAAACTCCCGACATTGTTGCTCAAAGGCGAGCGCACGCTTGACTTCGAATAAAGGCACAAAACACAATTTAACGCTATCCATCGTCTAATATTCAGGCGGTGGATAGTTTAAAAACAAAAGTAACGGAATGATACTCAAAATAATTTTGGCGGCACTTTGTGCGAATTTGCTTTACACAAATGCAAATTTGATGCTGGCGGCATCGTCGGAGTTGGCAACGTGGCAATCGTGGATGATGGTTGTTTTCGCTATCACTTACAGCCTTATTTCCACGTTATCAATTTTCAAGATGCAGAGCCTTTTTGCAATCGTCTGTTTTGCAATATTGGACGGCGCGGCGGTGTTTCTGCATTTTGCCGACCACGGCGCAAACTTCAAAATGATTGTGGCGGTGTATTTCGGCATTTACACCGCTTACACCTTGATTGTCGCCTTTGCCATTAAGCGCAATGAAGATGCAGACGATAACGGCAACGAGGTTGAGGGACACGATGCGGCATATTGGCACAAATGTTTTCTGTATCAAAAAGACCGTGCCGACAATGCCGCAAACGGTTACAATTTGAAACGGGTTGAAGATGCAGAGCCGACCCCCGACCAATTTCGTGAACCCACGAAAATGATTGAGGACGAGCCAAAAGAACTTCCCGACATCAGGAAAGAGATAAACATCGAGCATCAAGATGCTGACATCAGCAATACGATACTCAGCATCAAAAGGGCGTTTGCACGTATGAAAGACCCCGACAAAAGGCGCGAGCGCATCAAGGACTTGCCCGATGAGGTGAAAAATGAAATCAGAAAAATTTATGAATTATGAGAATAACTATTTATGACGTAGAAGTGGAAGGTAGGAAGTATTGTGAGGATGAATTTAACCGTTGCAACATTCCGAAGTATAGGAAGTATTTTGCCGAATGGTGGCGAAACTTGACGCTGGCGCAGAGAATGTATTTCTACGCCTACTCAAAAGGGGAAAAAACATTTTTGCAAGAAAATGAATGACAGGAATATAATGGCTAAAAAAAACATTTTCGTGCAACTCTGCAAAGGCTATTGCGGCGCGGACGTTGTAACAGAATATCAATTCCACCCAAAAAGAAAATGGCGTTTCGATTACGCTATCCCCACACACAAAATCGCAATCGAAGTAGAGGGCGGCGCGTGGATAGATGGACGGCATAACAGAGCATCAGGATTTTTAAAAGATATGGAGAAATATAACGCGGCGGCGGTGTTGGGGTGGCGGTTGCTAAGATGCACACCGCAAACGTTGTTGACATCAGAAACGCTGCAAATGGTGGCGGAGGCTGTAAAGTATGAAAGCAAGGAATAAAAAAATAATCAGAATTGCGGCTGCGGTTGCAATGCAGATATTCACGGTTGCAATGATTTTGGCTTTATTCGTTGTATGGTTGCCGTTTATCGTAATAGGAAAATTAACATTAAAAATTTTGCAGAAGTAATTGTTTTTATTATTTTTGCGTCGAATTAAGTCCATAATTTTTGTTTTAGATTTTATTGATAGACTTGACACATCTTTACTTTTGATTTAGATTTTTAGTTAGTATTTCGCCGTGTCGCCCAATGGTGGCACGGTTTTTTGTGTACATAAAGACGTTTTTTTTTGCACACAAAAAGCGCAATATGTACAAAGAATGTAATTTTTTGTGTTTCACGTGAAAAAGTTACAAAAAAATTTTGTTTCACGCGAAACATTTTTTATTTTTGCGGCAACATCGGCAAAGGGTCAGTCGAAAAGCACGTAATCAGTAATTTAAAACGTTTTTTATTATGATAACTTGTCCGTGTCCGGCTAACGCATCGCTCCCTGACGTTCCTTGCGTCAAGTGTCCCGAGCGTTTCGGACAAATTCAGAAAGTAGCATTTCAGCGACTGACCGCCGACGATGGCAAAAAGAATAAGTTTTCATCAACATCGGGATTTACCGAGATTGATGACATCGCCAAATGGCAGGCACGAATGACAGCCGCCGACTCTACGAAGATAATCATCAGCCCTTACATCTATTCCCCCACGCAGGAGACCGGCGCACCGCGTACATTTGGCGGTGGCAACGACAGCCTTGGCGGAGTTGAGGAAATTATCGGCAGAGAGCCGTCCGCATTTACGGGTTCACTCCGCAACATTCCGCAGGCAGTGGCAAAGGTATTGAAAACTTTGCAGTGCGAGAGCGAAGCGGGCAACCTTGGTGTTTACCTTATTGACGAAAACGGTAATGTTGAAGCCTTGGGCATCACCGACAGCGACAACAACGATTACATCTACCCTATTCCGATTAGGGCGTTTTTCGTTGGTGACAAAGTACACGGCGGCATCGACAACCCCGACACAAACGCCATTCAGTGGTCATTCTTGCCGAACTACTCCGACGATTTGAAAATCTTTGAGGTAACGACATTCAACCCCCTCACCGACCTTTGCGGCGGTGCAAGTTCGGAATCGTAATGGCAGCAAAAACAACGCGCATCACACTTGTTTCGGCAAGTGGCAGCGCACAAGATTTTGAGGTAACACACGCGGAGCGACTTTTGGGATTTAGGAACTCCGCGTGGACGTTGCCCGAAAAATCGGAATATAAATTTGAAAATGGCAGTATCATTCGACATACTACAAAACGCCCTAAAAGAGGGGTGGGGAAGAAAGACGGTAACGAGGGCAATAGCACACCAAAACCGCCTGAAATTCCACGCCCAAACGGAGTTGACGGCTAACCTATCACAGCCGTTTGCAGATTTTATGGCGTTTGTTTCAAACATATTGCCGCACGACAAATTGAAACTATTCAAAACATTATTCCGTTATCCCCTCAAAACAAACGAGGTTACGGCAAAATGTTTTGACAAACTATCCCGAATTTTTGACGGAAGAAATCCCGTGTTCAACTACCAATTTAAATCGTCTGAAACTTTGGACGATTGGCAGTGGTATAGGCACGACAAATTAAAAGAGCCTGAAATTTGGCAGACGTTGGGATGGGACTTTTACAAGACCGAGCCAAACAGTGTTTTGATTGTTGACTTGCCGAAAGAGCAAACGACCGAGCAGCCCGAGCCATATTTCTATTGGCTGTCAATTTCTGACGTGGCGGCATACGGCAAGAGCGGCAAGGACTTTGATTTTATCATCATCAAGTCTGACG
>Ga0326511_10003268_pt1 | contig 13051 bp, 6 predicted proteins | sample 0_2496_0518_D_FD_203701 | JGI IMG/M metagenome (GOLD analysis project Ga0326511, IMG submission 203701) | Bovine rumen microbial communities from UC Davis, California, United States - 0_2496_0518 | ecosystem: Host-associated > Mammals > Digestive system > Stomach > Rumen | place: USA: California... | reverse complement strand
ACTTTCCCATTTCAAGCTTTCCCCACCCAATTAAAACAACCCTACGGATTATCCCTAGCCCTAAATTTAAGTTCAAGCTCCTGCAATCTGGATTCTCCAGATATTGTATATGAAATAAATTTAGCCCAACCACAACATGTTTAGAATGCAAGACTATGATCTTGCAGCTAAACACCCAAAGGATAATCCTATGCCACGCCCATAGCCCATTTTTCGCCCTTATTTTCGTTTTTTCTATAATTTATGTATAAATTATCGTTATCACTTTAAAAAAGGTAAATAAGCCCTCTTACAGCAACTAATTCCTGTAATTCATCCGACCGTAGAATAACACCGTACTTTTATTATTGTTATTATATTATTATATTATACTTTGTATAATATACCTATTGACAAATTAGTTATAATTTGGTATAATATAATCAAGATAGGAAAGATATTATATTGTGTGCCTACCCACAAAGGAGATCTAGAAAATGCATGGAATTGATTATTTAGTTTATGATAGTAAAGAAAGTTGGGAGAAAATTCAAGCAAAAGCAAGAAAGACATGTGCTTCTCGTAGTGAGTACGGACACGATTCCGGTGATATTAGAAAACTTTCTTATGTTGCTAAAAATTATGAAGAAGCTGAGGAGTATATCAAATCACAAGATAGAGATTGGTATGATTGTCTAGCTTGTCAATTTTATGAATATCCTAATTTAAAATCAAGAACTTTGGAAAACATTGATTTAAAGATTAAAGAATTAAATACAAAATATTATGATATGGATAGAAAGATACATTATGCTAATGTAAAAGCTAGTTTTGTTTCTTGCCCTTCTTGTAATTCAAAAATTAATAAGGATTTTATTAAATGGAATAATTGTCCTATTTGTAGAAAGGATATGCGACCAAAAACTACTTTAGATAATTTAGCCAAATTAAAAGAAAAAATTACTGATTTAGCTAAATTAAGAAAGAATGAAGAGAAAAAATTACAGGATAAAAATATAAAGAAAGCTAAATTAAAATGGCTTGTTAAAATTGAATATCATTGTTAGGAGTTGAAGATATATGGTTAATTGGAACTCTAAGTTTGTTAATTTTTTAATGGATAATAATTGTGTTATTATTAATAGTGTAAAAGAATTTAACTCTTTTAATTCCTTATTAAAAAAAGTAGGTTTAGATTTATTTAAAAATGAACATTATTGGGCTATATGTGATAGAATTAGAAGGTATTGGGGTAGTGATTATAAATTAGGAATAAATACTTTAATTGTTGAATATAATAATGGAAAGGGGTTATGTTTAGGGTGGAATAGCATTGAAGAAGCTGAAAAGTGGTATGAACAAAAACCTTATACTGTAAAAGAAATTTTAGAAGAAATAAGAGCTTAAATTAAGCTCTTTTTTTGACACCCAATATACCAGGCGTTATTCTGGCATATTCCCTTTCAAACTTCCCACCCGAATTAATCATCATATCACAGCCCTAAATTTAAGTTCAAGCTCCTGCAATCTGGATTCTCCAGATATTGTATATGAAATAAATTTAGCCCAACCACAACATGTTTAGAATGCAAGACTATGATCTTGCAGCTAAACATCCATAGTGATATGTAAAAAGAAAAAAGGCTAAAATTTTAGCCTTTTGTATATGGATTCTTTTTAGATGATTTTGTTTTCTTAATAATTAATATAATTATTAATCCAGCAACACCAACAAATAATATAATTGTCATTACATTATTAAATACGTGTGAAACAACCTTTGGAGCATTAATTGTAAAGGATGTTAAATATTGATTTCCATATTCATCTTCTATTTTTAATTGATGTTGTCCGGGAGTATTGTAGCTACTTAAATTTTGAACAATTTCATTATCTACATATATTTTATAATTTTCAATGTCAGAAACATTACAAGCAATAGTTTCTTTATTATCATCCTGTACAATTTTAATATTACTATACAATTCTCTTTTTAATATTGTAAATGAAATTAAAGATTCATTTCCTGCAACATCTATTACTTTAATATTATAATTTCCATTTTCACTAAAACTCTGGAGATTTAATTCTTGTAAAACTTCTTCTTCGATTCCTTCTTCATTTGTTGCTTGTTTTACATTATAAATTTTATAAGTATTTTTATCTTCTATATTTAATCTAACTGTTGAAGATGATTTATTATTTTCGTAGATTCCAGATAGTTCTATTGTTGGAGCTGTCTTATCTATTGTAAATAATAAAGTAGATTTTGTTCCTAATTTATTTATTAAAACCATTGTATAGTTTCCTTCTGATGTTATTAATTCATTTGATGAATATTCATTATCATTTAATGTAGCTTTGCTTCCATCTGGTAGAATTAATTTAATATCAGAATTATAAAAATTGGATTTTGTTGTTTGTGTATATTCATTTAATATATAACTTTGCATTTCATCAGAACTGCTTAAAATATAAAATGATATTTCTTTTTTATCAATACATACTTTATATTCTGTGCTATTCCCTGCTTTGTCTGTTAATGTAATAGTGTACATTCCTTCTACTGAATAATATTTATTAGTAATATCTTCTTTTATAGTAGAACCATCATCAATCATACATACATCATTTGATGAATGTTTAATTGTAAATGAATTATTAGTATAATAAATTTCATCTTCAATAACAAAACCTGTTGATGATATTGTTTCTAATTCAAGCTCTGGAGCTGTCTTATCAATAATAAAATTATATGTTATTGTTTTATCTGGAATTTCAATCGAAGAAAATATTATAGTATATTCATTTTCTTCTTGTAATTCTGTTCCCATAGTGTATTCTTCACCATTTAATGTAGCTTTATATTTATCTACATCAAATATAAAGATAACATAAGAATTTGAATAATTTTTTTCATTTACACCTAAAATATCATATTCAATTAATTTTGTATCTATGGTGAAATTAAAAACATTTTTATTGCCATATTTATCCATTAATATGAATGTATAATTTCCATCTTCTGAGATAACAGAATTTTGTTTATAGGTTTGATTATTTAATAAACTTGTCGAATCATATTCATTCCAAGAGAATTTAACATTGTTTTTTGTAATTGTAGGATTTAGAGTAAATCCAATTACTTCATAGGAAGGAGCTGTCTTATCTATTACTACATTTTTTTCTGTAATATTGCCAGCTTGATCTATTAATTTAATGATATAACTTCCTTCGTTTGTTATTATATAATTTGTTGGTATTGAATATGTTTCGTTTTCTTTAACATATTCTAATGTATAATTATTTGATTCTTTAGAAATAATTGTTATATCACCATTTGTTCCGTTTCCTACAAATGTTGTTGTGGTTTTTAATTCGAGTTCTGGAGCTATGGTATCAATTTCAAAATTATATTTGTATTGATTTCCATATACATCTGTAATGGTTAATTCATATAATCCATCTTCTTCTATTTTAGAAAGTGATGTATATGGTACTCCGTTTAATATTGCAGATGTATCGTTTGTAGCCCAAGAGAATTTAACAGCTTTATTTGTAATAAAGTTATTAATGCTAGAATTTTGAATAGTTGTTCCTATATAGACATTTACATCATAGAATGTATTACATAAGTATATGTAATATTCTTTTTCTGTACCTGCTAAATTCGATACTTTTATTGTATATTTCTTTTTATAAAGTAATGTTGAATTAGGATTCAATTCTGTATTTATAATTGTACCATTTTTTATATTTATTAATGTTTCTTCACGTTGCGTTTCATCATTATAATAAGAAATTTTTACACTATATTCTTTAGATTCTAACCATGATATTTCAAAACCACCATTTATTTTTGAACCGTTTTGAATTTCGGTTTTTGTACCATCTAAAGATATTTTTGATAAATTTAATGTTGGGGTAGTATTGTCATAATAAATAGTTAAATATTGTTTATTATTATATCCATCAGTAATATATACTGAATATTCTTTTATTGATGTAGTATCTTCATAAATGATTTTTTTACCATTTTGATATTCTTCACTATTTATTATTACTTTTACATTTTTCTCATTCCATTGAAGATAGAATGGTTTATTTACCCAGTAAGTATTCATTGAGATTGTCGAATTAGATGTACCAATTGTAAGATATACATTAGCAATTTGATAATCCAAAATAAGTGTATATTCGGTAATATTACCAGCTAAATCTTGTAGGATTATGATATATTCTACTTCTGCATTTTCTATTCCTAAAAATTTATAATTTTTATCGAAAGCTTCATAATCACTAGATTTTTTTATTTTAGTTGTATAAGATTCTTCATCTGATGCAAATGAAATACCATTTCTATTTCCAGATATATATTTTAAATCTGTTATTTTATTTGATGTTGCAATTCCTTGATTGTTTAATATATATCCATTTTCATCTGTTGTTTGTAAATCTATGAAATATCCAACTGGAGCTGTCTTATCTATTACTATTGTATATACTTTATTAAGTTCTTCATTATCACCATTTTTTAGAATTAATGTATATGTTCCTTCTTGGGTAATATTTGAACCGGATTGATATGAAACTCCGTTTAAAGTTGCATAATAATTTTTTGAAAGATTCCATGTGAATTTAACAATATAATTATGAATTAAATATGTTTGTCCAGTAATTTCTTCTTCTTCGGTGCCTGTTGTTGTTTTTATTATTTTATATAGTTTACCAGTTGGAGAACCTAAGTTTAATGCAATATTATAACTATAAGGATTAATTCCATCTGATAAATGATTACTAAATTTATCTACAACAGTAATTTCGTAATTGCCATTTGTTTCAAAATAAAATGAATAACTATTTTTGTTATTTATTATTTTTATAGGATTATTTTCATAATCTAATGAGATTTCTTCGCCATCTCTTTTTATAGTTAATTGAGAAAATTGACCTTCTGATATGACTGGATTTTCGGCTTCAAATTCAATTGATAATCCAACTTGTTCGCCTTCTTCATCTTCTATTATTCTAATGTCATAAGATATTCCATTTTTATAAACATAGATTGTATATAGACTAGATGTTAATCCTGTTATAGAATAGATTCTAATGTCATATTTTCCATTTTCTAAAAATTGCAAATTTTGATATTCATTTTCAAGAAAATTATAACAATTATAATAATTCCAAGAACCATTATTGATTTTGTATTGAATTATTGAATATTGATCTATATTACTATTTTGTTTGTCATTAATAGCTGGATTAATAGTTAGAGTTTTTGTTAAATAATAAATGTTATCTGTATTATATGATACAGTAGTTTCACCGTTTAATATTTCTGCAACTGGATTGACAGCACATATATAAATAAAATATTTTGTGCTATTCCCTGCTTTGTCTGTTTCGATTATTTCATTTAGTCCATTTTTTAATGTAGCAAGATTAAAAGATGTAGTCGAACCAATTTCTTCAATACTTTTATTTTGTAATGTATTTAGGTTTAATGTTTGAAGATAGAAAATTGGATAGCCTTCGTACGTTAAATATGTATAATATATTTTTCCATTTATTGTAGGACAAGGATTATATATTCCTTGATTTACTGGATTGATTTCTTCAATTGAATCATTAGCAATTTTTTGTAATTGCTTATTATATTCATCATAAGTAAAATATACAACATATTTTCCTGTTGATTTCCAGTTTGAAGATTTATAAATATATACATATCCATCTGAATTATTTGAATTATATGAATCTCCAAATCCAGATGGTATTATTGTACCAATATCAGCAATAGAATATTCTCTTAGATATTCTTCATTTGCATCATAAGGTAATTTTATAGTGTAATTTAATTCTCTTTCAACAGCATAAGAATAAGCACTATAATAATTTATATTATTAGTTGATTCTATTGTTTTAAAACTAAAACTATAGATTGTAGGATTAGCTCCATCTTTATCATAAGTGTTATACCAAATTTTAGATGAATTATATCCATTTTGTTCTAAATAATTAATTGCTTTATAAGGAGCTGTTTTATCTATTACTATTGTTGTAGTGAATGTTCCACCAATAGAATATTCTATAGTTATTGTATATGAACCTTCATCCTTTAATGTAATATTTTTTTGTTCAATTGTAAAATCTTCTATTGAATTGATTAATTCGGAATTTTTATAAATAGAATATTTATATTCTATATTTAAACATTGATTAGAATTAGGCTCTTTTTCTGTATAATCTTGATTACTAATAAAAGGCTTTAATTCTAAAGTAATATCTGTATTATAATATCCATCATTATAATCATAATTATATCTTTTTTGATTTGATATTATTTTTAAATAACTAGCATCAATTATTTTTACAATATATTTTGTGCTATTCCCTGCTTTGTCTTGAAGTTCTACTTCACAATCATTATATATATTGTAAGTTGAAGATGCTCCTGTGTTTAATTCATCTTTATAGAATGTACAATTGGATTCATCCCAGTAGAATTTAATTCCTTCATTTGATGTTATTAATGTAGTTCCATTTATTAATACATTATTCCCCTTTATTCCTTCCCACTTTAATGATGGACTTGTATTATCAATAATAAAATTATATGGGTTAAATACGGAACCATCATCTATTGTAAAAGTTAATTGTGTATTTACTGGAACATCAAAGCCTTCTCCATCAATCCAGTTGTTTTTTAAATTTCCAGTATAGGTTTGATTTCCGATTGTAATTTGCTGTATAAATTCTTTTAAGTATTCTTTATTTAATTGAGTATTAAAGTGTAAATATACTTTGTTATTTTTTGTTGGATTAGTTTCGGTGATGGGTTTACCATCTTCATTTGATAAATATATATCTTTATTTTCAATGTAGTAATAAGCTATAGCTGATGCTGGAGTTTTGTAGTTTGAATCAGTATAATTTATTACTTTGTATTTACCTACTTGATTTATTGATGTAGTTTGATTTGAAGAGATAGTTGTTGTATCAAGAACAGTATTTGAACCATCATTTCTATATTTAAGAATTTTATAATTACCTGTAAATGATTCTTCTGATGTTATTATTTTATAATCATCAGTTTTATCTATAATAGGAGAATCATCTACAATTCTTGTATCATAATATTTTTTAAAACTATAACTTCCAGAACCCATTGTTTTAGTGAAAGTAAATGAATTTTTTGCATCTGATTGTTTTTCATCATACCAGACAATTTCGCTATCAGATATAGTATAGCTATATTTATAATGACTATAGCGTGTATATGTATTTCCTGATAAGTAGATTCCTTCCCATATAAAATCATATTGATTAGCAAAGAAGCCTTGATCATCTCTCATGGATATACAATTATAATACCAGCCATTTCCTATATAATATTGTTTCCAATTATCGAAGTTATCTCCTAATTCTGTTTTTAAAAATATATATCTTGTTGCTGTTCGACTTGAATCAGCACCATTAATACCATTACTAATTGCATCATCCATTTTATATTTAAAATCTTCTTCTGTGTCTTTTGAAACACCAGAAACTTGATCTGTATCACCATAATTTCTAGTATGACCTGTGTGATATGTTGATTTTGAAGAAGCTACATATTCTTTATAATCATTACATAAAATATCAAAGCTTCCGGAATTATTACTACTATTATATTCTCCACCAGATATTGTGAAGGAATCTTTATTGGATTGATATGAATATCCATCTACTACGCCATTATAAGTGATTGTGATGGTTCTAGTATAATATCCATATTGTGTTTTTTGATTATATCCAATTATTTCATTACTGTTTCCTATATCTTCATTTTCAGCCGATACATTTATATTACTTGTAATATAAAATCCGATTAAGAATATAAATATAGCTAAAATAAAATACTTTAATTTCTTCATTTTTAATTATCCTCAATTTCACTTTCTAAAATAGCATCTGATACTAAATCATTACTATTTTTATTTTCTTTCTTTGGATATTGTTTTAAGTTTAATTTGTTTGCCATTTTGAATTTTTCGGATATTGGAGATGTATCATATAATAATTCTTCTTCTAAAGAATCAAATTCAAATAACTCACTATCAACGATAGGTGGTTCTTTTATTTCGGAAGAATTTCCATCTGTATTTTCGGCAACAAAATTAGGATTATCATCCACATTTGTTGATTTCATATTTTCTTGATACATCATTTGATTAATGATGTCTTTCTTTTTCTTTTCATTAAGTTCTTCATCTTTTTTCAAAGCTTCAATTGGTTCGGAATCGACCTCTACCCATTCATCAGCTTTAGGTTTAGATGAACTTAAATCGGATGGTTTTAATTGAACCTCTTCTTTTTTAATATCATTTTTAGGTTCAATATAAGAATTTTCCTGTCCAGTAATAAAAATCTTGTGTCTTTCTTTTAAATCATAAAAAGGAACTGTATCAGATGATAGATTGTCTTGTAAATCAATCTTACCATCTTCAAAGTATTTTTTCTTTCGGCAGTCTGAATCAAAATGAGGTACTAATTTAGTTTTAACAGGCTTTTCTCTAGTTGCAATAAAGTAAGCTGTTCCGGGCTTCATATATTGCAAATCAGATACGTTGACTACATCTCTTTTCATTAAAGATGTAGAACCAGCGTAATCAACTGCTGATAATAATTGTTCATTGATATTGGCGTTGTGAGAAAAAGCTGTATAAGTACCCATTTTTTCTTGGAAGAATTTGATTGTTTCAATTTCATTTGAACCAAGATACATTTGCATTTGACATGAATCTAGGATTATTTTCATTTCTTGTTCTCCATATACAGCCTGTAATTGTGATTTTGATTGTAAGATTAATGTAAAATAAATCTTACGAGAACGTGAAATTGTAATCCAAGTTTGCATAGCTGAAATTTTTGGCATATTACCAAATTCATCTAGTAAGAAATAAACTGGGCGTTCAAGAGTTGGTTCTTCTGTACCATCCTCTTTTATAAGAGGATGTGTAGAAGCATAATCAATCAAATAATTATAAATTTGTTGAATGATTAGTGTTGCAACACTATAGAACGCTTTTGATTCATCTGGTATGATTAAGAACAAAGCTGTAGGCTTTGAAACTATTTCTTCCAGCTTTATTTCATCTTTTGATGTAATATATTTTATTGCTCCCTTAAAATATTCTTGCATTGAAGATGCAAAGCTTGACATATATGATGCGTAAGTTTTTTCTGATTGCTCAGAAGAAATTACTGCTGATGCTGATTCTATTACTTTTGATGTATCAAGATCTCTACGTTCTTTTAAATATTGAATAAGAACTGGAGATTTTTTTTCATTTTGATTTGGATTGGCATCTGGAACTTGTTTGTTGACTATGTTTGAGATTTGTTCAATTGTGAACATATCTCTTGTAAAATTATATCCGGGCTTTGCAGAATCCTCTAACATAGCCCAAATAATACCAGTCAACAAACCTCTAGCTCCATCAATGAAGTTAGAGTTATCTCCAGTTGCAGGTGGAATCAAAATGTTTGAAATATCAGCGATTTGCTGTTCACATTTATCTAAATATGAGAAATCGCCTGTATTGATGTAGTTATGATATAAATCATAAACTGCTGATAATGGATTAAATCTTAATGATTTTCTTGGAGTTCTAAGATTTAAAACAACTACGTTATATCCTTGTTCTTTTAGCATCTTAGAATGTCTAGCATAAAGCTCGCCCTTTAAGTCATTGATAATCATAGTTGATTTTCTTTTTGACTTAGCATTAGCTTCTATTGTTGGAGAAATAAAGTATAAAGTTTTACCAGAACCTGGTGTACCAATGCATAGAGAATTTTTTTGTGATATAGAATCCAAATACAATTCTCCATTCTTCTTGAACGTTCTAACAGCTAAACCTTCAAAATTATATTTTGACAGCTCACTCCATTTATAGTCGTATTTAGCTCTTTTAACTTCTCGTTCAAGCTTGAATCCATCTGGTTCAATGGTAATAACTTTTTCTTTGAATGTTTCATCTTCAAAATTACCAAATGAATTTGTAATTTCATCAGATGTCATTAATGATGCATTATCATAAGCATTGGAATCAGCTTTATCAGTATTTTCAACGATTTTTTTAAAACCTAGCAATTTTCTTTTAATAATTAGAAATGCAAAATAGCTAAATAAAGCTGATGCTATGATAATTGTTGTAATTAAGCTTTCTGTTGTAAAAGCATATTTGAAATAATCAAATGATGCGTTCATGCCTTCATTACTAATGCATACAATGTATGTTATACATACAGATGCAAGAATTATTATAAATATATATAGAGCAAGGAGAGATAATATCAAACCTTTTCCAATTTTTTTCATTATGCCATTTCCATTTGAGATTTTTTCTTTTTCTTCTTATTAAGAAGTGAATCAATCTCTTCTGGTTCTCCTTTCTCATTTAATAATTCTTCTTTTGAATGTTTTTCTTTCCAATACTTTTCAAATCTAGCTAATTCTTCTAACATGTCATTTTGTTCGCCACCTAAAGCTCCCAAAATATCTCCAAAAATTCTTCCAGCTTTTTTGTTATTGGATTCAAATAAATTAGCTTGCTTTCTAATTTTTTCTGGATTATCTTTATTGTCATAAACCTTAATCCCTTTGATGCTACTATTTCCAATAGCATCTAAATTATAATTACCAGTTTTAGTAATTAGGTTAAAAGCAAGTCCATCTTGATTCAATTCATCACATAAATTTATGATTTTATTATCATCAAGACCTAATTTCTTAAATACTTGTGCTATTCCTTTTGGTTGAATAGAAGGATTTAAGTTTAAGTTGTAAGTTTCATAATATCCTTCTTTATTTATAAAAGTATATTGATTATAATCTCCTTTTATAATTCCGGATTGAGTATTTGATTTAAAAGGAATTTCATTTGTTCTATTTACAACAAAATCTAATCCATATTTATTTAATATGGCTCTATCATCTTCTAAAGATGGATAATCTTTAAGATTGATGATGTCATAAGCTTGTAAGAACGCTTCTTCTCGTTCTTCCTTTGTTTCAAATTTTGTTGTAATTAGCTTATCCTTTAATTCTTGTTGCTTATGGTTATGTTTATAACCTTTAAAGCAAATAGATTTATAAGCTTCTGAATTACTCTTTAAATCTAATTTTAGATCTAAAGACTGTAGGTATTTCAATCTTTCGGCCAAAGACTCATTTACTTCATCTTTTGCAGCAAGATTTTTTTCGTTCTGTCTATACTCAAAAATACCTTTTAAAATCTCATTACACATTCGATTATAATATTCATCAATTCTTGATGAAGCAAATTCAGAAGCTGACTTAGGCATAGGAACATTTACTTCCGTATAATTATTTATTATTTGAGATTGAGTATTATGAAGTGCATCAAAATACTCTTTTGTTATTTCCCTTAATCCTTTATGATGGATTACTTCTCCTGTATCAGAATTAATTTCATCATGGGATTTATCCATCTCAATTAATGTTCTTAAAGATGTTTGTAAAATATCTTTAGTTTTATTATTTTGTCTAGCATATTGTTTAGAAGTTAATTTTCCTAAGTTGATATTTAAGTTCTTTATAAAGTCAATATGTTCTGTATTTTGAAAGATTGATTTAAGTTCATTACGAGCTTCTTCTCGTAATTGAAAATAAGAATAATCCGTAGCTTGATGATAGTCTGCAATCAAGTATTTATAATTATTAATTGCATCTTTTGAAAGTTTAAAGTTGTGCCATTTTTTAGAACCATCAGATGCTACTTTGATTGGTTCTTTTTCCCACCATAAAAGATGGATGTGCCTGTTATCTGTGTTAGTATGATATACTCCAGTCCATTCCATATTTTCTGGTTTAAATCCGGCTTCTAAAAAGAATTTGTCAATAGTATTCTTTATAGTGTTATAAGCCTGTTCTTTATTATTTACATATTGGGATGAATATTCTGGAGTAAAGGACAATACACCACTCCAAATAGTTGAATGAGTGGTTTTTAATTTTTCTGTGTATTCTTTAAATTTTTCTTTAGATACATCACCATTCTTATCAAATAATCCTGTTGAGCCACCTCTATTTTCAAGATAGTTGATGTAATTTTTATCTATGTTTTGTAGCTTGCCATTTTCATCTAAAATGGATTCAAGCTTTTTGACTTCATCAAGTGGGATATTATCCGTACCATGATCGTTAAGATAAGAGCATATATTATATTGAGAATTACAACGATAGAAATTATTTGATTTATCTATTCTAGCTTGTTCCATTGGATTTTTTGCTATATAATCCTTTGGATAATATTTGCAATATTGAGTTTGAAAAATTATTGATGGAAGCATTATTTTTCATCTCCTTCTTTAGTCTTGACAAATTGGACTTTGTTAGTCTTTTTGAAATTACTTAAAGCATCTATTTTTTTCTCTAAGAATTGTTCTGCAATTCTATTGTCGTATGAACGACTAAGCTCTTCACTCATTTTTCCAGCTCCCTGTGTAGCTATAAAAATATTAAGTAAGAATTTAAGATGCTCATAAGTTGAAGAGTTAATATATTCTTGAATTGATGTTGTAGCATTTATATGAGTTAATTCATCTCTTAAAGATTGGTAGTAATTTTGTTTATCGTTTTTTAATTCTTGAATTTCATCCAAGAGAATTTTATTTTGTTGTTTTAGTGTTTCTATTATTTCTGTAAGATTGTTAATAATAGATTGTTCTTCCGATTTAGATAAGATTCCATATTTGCGTTCTACTAATGGCAAGCCCATTTCAATGATTTCATTGAATAAAGTATTACGAGGTATTGAATATTGTTCTAATAAATTATTTATTCTTTTTATTGAATCTAAAGATGTCAATCTAGTATTGAATCTGTGTTCTTCTTTTCGGAACTCTTTTGGAGATTGAGAATCTACTGTAGGACACTCCTCTTCTGTGAACAAAGACTCTTGATGTATTTTGTTATTATTCTCTTTCATATTTATACTCCTATATAGATCTATAATATATAAATTTAAAAACTACATAATATTATATTATATAGTCAAAA